>Ga0209035_10000514_pt1 | contig 15175 bp, 15 predicted proteins | sample MarorgKNORR_S2LV_6_FD_188220 | JGI IMG/M metagenome (GOLD analysis project Ga0209035, IMG submission 188220) | Marine microbial communities from the Southern Atlantic Ocean, analyzing organic carbon cycling - AAIW_A/KNORR_S2/LV (SPAdes) (version 2) | ecosystem: Environmental > Aquatic > Marine... | reverse complement strand
AATGATTTTATTGATTTTAAAAGTAAATGGGTTGAAATAGTAAATGTATTAAGTAAACAATTTAATGATGGACAACCATTAGATTTAGAGAATATAATTTATTTAATTGGAGTTCAAGAATTAGGGAAAACAGGAAATAAATTTAATAAAGAGCAGAAAATAGACTTAATGCATATATCTATTTGTAGATTATTAGAACCTCTGGGTTATTATGAGTTTGAACACATTGATAGTGAAGGCTGGCCACACTATAAAACGATGAATAAACTTCCTAATTTGAAATCAGGGGAACAAACACTTTTAATGAAAGAAGCCATAATTAATTATTTTATAGAAAAACAATTAATTGAATAGCCGAAAAACATTACTTTTGAAAAATAATTTTATGTTTTTCTATGATTGATGAAATACAAAAAAAAATTAAAGATGTCTCTATCTTTTTTACAGATGATTCTAAAGAATTAGAAAAATTTAGAATTGAATTTTTAGGAAAAAAAGGCCATATAAGTTCATATTTTTCAGAGTTTAAAAAAGTAAAAAATTCTGAGAAAAAAGAATACGGATTAGCTATAAATGAATTAAAAAAGATAACTCTTCAAAAATTAGAGGATTTAAAAAAATCCATCAATTCTGAAAATAAATCTAATTTAACAACTCAAGACTTAACTCGACCTGCCTCAACATTAGAGTTAGGGTCAAGACATCCAATATCTATTATTAGAGATAAAATAATTGACATTTTTTATAAAATAGGTTTTAATATTTCTGAAGGGCCTGAAATAGAAGATGATTGGCATAATTTTACAGCTTTAAATCTTCCTGAACACCACCCTGCAAGAGATATGCAGGACACTTTTTTTACAAATAAAAATCCTGATTTCTTATTAAGAACTCATACCTCTTCTGTTCAGATTAGGCATATGGAAAATAACCAGCCCCCCATCAGAACTATTTCTCCAGGTAGAGTTTATAGAAATGAAGATATTTCAGCAAGATCACATTGTTTTTTCCATCAGATAGAAGGGCTTTATATTGATAAAAATGTATCTTTTTCTGATCTAAAACAAACTCTTTTGTATTTCACAAAAGAGCTTTTTGGAAATTCTAAAATAAGACTAAGGCCTTCTTATTTTCCTTTTACTGAACCAAGTGCAGAAGTTGATATTTATTGGGGTTTAAATTCAGAAACTGACTATAGAATAACAAAAGGAACAGGATGGCTTGAAATAATGGGATGTGGAATGGTAGACCCAAACGTATTAGAAAATTGTAAAATTGATTCTAACGAGTATACTGGTTTTGCTTTTGGAATGGGGATAGAGAGAATAGCTATGCTATTATATCAAATCGAAGATATAAGAATTTTATATGAAAATGACGTAAGATTTTTAAATCAATTTAAAGACTCAGTCTAGTTTTTCACTTAGTATTTTAATAGTTTTTTTTGAATTGAGATTCTTATAAAGAATTTCATAGGCAGCATGTACTATAGGAAATTCATTGCCATTTTCTTTAACAATTTCATAAGCATTTTTAGTAGCATAATAACCTTCAGAAATCATTGACATTTCAGAAATTGCCGCTTTCAAAGAATAGCCTTTGCCTAGCATATTTCCAAGATTCCTATTTCTGCTGAATGTTGAATAAGCAGTAACTAATAAATCTCCCAAATATTCTGAATCGTTAATATCTCTATTAATCTTATAAATAGTATTAATAAACCGTTTCATCTCTCTAACAGAATTACTGATTAAAACACTTTGAAAATTATCTCCATATCCAAGTCCATTAGCAACACCAGCTATTATAGCATAAACATTCTTTAACATAGCTGCATACTCTACCCCCATAGTGTCTTTAGAAAATTTTACTTTTATATAATTTGATTCTAAAGCAGTTTTCATTTCCTCTCCGATGGATTTGTTTTTACAAGCCACTGTTAAGTATGAAAGTTTGTCTAAAGCAACTTCTTCTGCATGGCAAGGCCCAGTAATAATTCCTATTTTATCAAGCGAAATTTTATAATATTTATTTAAATGCTCACTTACAATTAAATGTGTCTTAGGAACAACTCCTTTAAGAGCTGAAAAAATAATTTTATTTTTTAATTGAAGCTTAATCTTCATTAATTCATTTTCTAAAAAAGGAGAAGGGATAGCTAATATGATAATATCCGAAGTTTCTGTAATTTCTTTAATTGAAGAGCTTACATTTATTTTTTTTTTATTAAAAATAACGGACCTTAGGTAAGTAGGGTTTTTACCAAATTCTTTTAGATATTTCACATTTTCATCATTTCTAACATACCAATTAACTAGCTTGTTATTTTCTGATAAAATTTTTACGATTGCTGTTCCCCAGCTTCCACCACCTAAGACGCCATATTTTTTATTCATAAATAAAGATTAACAAAATTTTGGGAATTATTTAAGCAATATAAAATTAAATTTGAAGATAAATAAAATAGTTTCATAAATAGTTTGGTTTTAAAAACGCTCTCTTCAAAGAGAGCGTTTTTTATATCCAGTTAGCCCAAGGAATTCTGGAGGATAATAAAAATAATCCTATTAAATAAAACACGCCTATTCTTATAAATTTTTTTGAGTTAATATTAGATTTTTTATGAATGGACCAACCTATAGTTATAATTAAAACCCCCATTACATTAACAATAGGATGCTCTATCAAATAAACCCTGTAATCAGAATTTTCTAATACGGATTTAAATCCAGCATTCCACCATAAAAATTTGGGAGAAATAAAATATAAGATAAAACCAATTACAAGTTGAATATGATTAAAAACTAAAGCAAACAAAGAAATCCTTAAATCAAATGTTTGAAAAGGTTTTCTATAAATAAGGCTATAGCTGCAATTTATAATTACAATAATAGTACAAGTTAGAGCTAAAAAAGCCCAGTAAGAATGAAGTTTAAGAATCCAAGAAAAAAACAATTCTAGAGTCATTTTAACTAAATAAGGGCTAAATATAAGCACTTTTTTTTAAGCCAATTAATAGTCATTTGCTAATAATAGATTCTTTGTATAATCTTTTTTTGGATTAGCAAAAAGATGATCGGTTTCATTACTTTCTTCAATGACACCTTTGTTTAATATGATCACTCTATCAGACATGTATTTAACCACTGAAAGATCATGTGATATGAATAAAAATGTAAAAGAAAATGTTTCTTTTAAGTCGTTTAATAAATTCAATACTTGAGCTTGAATAGAAACATCTAAAGAAGAAACGGATTCATCACAAATTAGTATTTTAGGATTTAAAGCTAGAGCTCTAGCTATAACAATTCTTTGCCGTTGACCTCCTGAAAATTGATGGGGAAATTTATTAAAATCACTTTTATTCAATTTAACCTGTTCTAATAACGACATTGCTTTTTCTTTTGATTCGATTTTTGTTCCATAAATTCCATGTGACAGCATAGGTTCTATAATGGAATAACCAATAGATATTTCAGGGTTTAAAGAAGAAAAAGGATCTTGAAAAATTAATTGAATATTTTTTCTAAAATCTTTTTTATTAATTTTTTTTATATCGTTTTCTTTGTAAAGAATTTGCCCTTTATTAAAATCATTAAGGTTTAGTATTGATTTTGCTATAGTGGATTTACCTGAGCCAGATTCACCAACGAGCCCTAAGGTCTCACCTTTATACAAATCAAAACTTACGTCATTTAAAACTTTATTATTATTATTATAAGAAAATTCTAAGTTTTTAACTTTTAGAATAGGGCTGGATTGATAAATTTTAGCATGAGCCTTAATTCTTTCTTGTTTTGAGATTAAGACAGGCTTTGCTATGTTATTTTCATTCGTAGGCAATCTTTTAGGTCGTATGTTTTTTGGCGGTCTAGCATTTAATAAAAGTTTAGTATAAAGTTTTTTTGGGGATTTAAAAATCTGATTGCTTGTCCCAGTTTCTACAATTTTTCCTTTATTTAGTACAATAATTTTTTTAGCTATTTTGGAAACAAGAGGCAAATCATGAGAAATAAAAATTATACTCATTTTTGTTTCTTTTTGAATGGATTTTAAGAGACTAATAATACCTTTTTTTACTATTCCATCTAAAGATGTAGTAGGCTCATCTGCTATTAAAATTTTTGGATTACATGAAATAGCCATAGCAATCATTATTCGTTGCTGTTGACCACCGCTAAGTTGATGAGGGTATTTATTATAAACTATTTCAGGATCATTTAATTGAACTTTTTTTAATAAGTCAATAACTCTATTTTTTGCTTTTTTTGTACTTATAGATTCGTGATTTAAAATAATTTCTATCACTTGTTCTCCACATTTCATACTAGGATTTAGTGAACTCATGGGTTCTTGAAAAATAATAGAAATTTCATTTCCTCTAATTTTTTCAAAATCAATAAAACTTAATGAATCAATAGGCTTTCCATCAAAATTTATTGAACCAGTTTTTATAATATTTTTTGAATTGAAAAGATTAATAATTGAAAATGCAGTAATAGATTTTCCACTTCCAGATTCTCCAACAAAACCTAAAATTTCATTTGAATTTAATTCAAAAGAGATATTCTTTAAAATAGGAGTTTTAGAAATAGAGATACAAAGGTTTTTTACTGAAAGGAGTTTAGAAGTTTTCAATTTAAAATGGGATCAAGTTAAATCGAGCATTTTAAAAGCTTCTTCAATATAAATGTCAAAATCTTTAGGACGATTATTAAATTTTTCAAGATTTTTTTTGCCTAATCGTACTAGAATTATATTTTTTTCTGGGAAAACTATAACATATTGTCCAAGAATTCCCCTCATAGCAAAAAAAGAATTATTATTAAATTCTCCTAACCAAAACCCATACCCATATTCAGGACTTTTTTTAAATCTTTGTGAGATAGATTTTTTAACAAAAGCTGAATCAATTATTCTTTTTTCACCCCACTTCCCTAGATCTTTATATAGTTTACCAAATCTTGCAAAATCTCTAGCATTAGAGTTAAAACAGCAATAAGCCTTTACAGTATTATTTTTTTTACTATCGATTTGCCATAAAGCATTATTCTCAGCTCCCATTGGATTCCAAAACCAATCGTAGACCAAGTCAGATATTTTTCTATTAGTAGCCTTTTCTATTGTCATTGATAACAGTTGAGTATTGCCACTTAAGTATTTAAATTCTTTTCCAGGAGATTCAATTATTGGCCTTGATTTAATCAGTTTGTTTAAATCACTGCTTACGTAAGATCTAGCAGTAACTCCAAAAATGTTTGTATAATTTTCAGTCCATTTAAGTCCAGACGACATACTTGATAAATCACCAATAGTTAAATTAGCAGCAATCCCTTTTTTGTATTCTGAAATATAATTACCGACTTTATCATCTAGCCCGGAAAAATATCCTTCATTAATAGCTCTACCCATTACAGCCGAAATAATACTTTTAGCCATAGAAAATGAGTTGCTATAAGATTTAGGGCCATAGTTGTCATTATATTTTTCATGCCAAATGGAATCATTCTTAATTATTAAGAAAGCCACGGTTCCTAGCTCTTTGTTAATCGAGTCTAATTTTTTGGTAGATGGAATTTTATTATACAACTTATGAATTGGCCATGGCTGTGGATTCTCACTTTTGGACACATTTATATTGTCAAAGAATTTATAATCTGTTATGTCAGCTTTTGTTCTATGAGTTTTAGAGATAGTTTTAATTAAATCAACTAAATAAAGGTCATCATATTTAATGAAAAAGGTTAAGAATATAATTATTACTCCAAATGTTATTCCAAAATTTTTTTTCATTAGTCAACTTTTCCTTAAAGTTAAGTAATAAATATAATGTGGGAATTCATTTAATTAACGCACAGCAATTAGATTATATAATTACCCATTTATAGATTAATAACCTTTATTCATAAGGTATTATTCAAACCCATTTACTCCTTGATTAGGCTGATATACATAATTAAAAGTATAATAAGGAGTTCCATCAATAAAAGCATCTGGCTGAGAAGGAGAGTTTTTGTAATAACTTAAAATTTCAACTTTAGCATATAGCCCATTATGAGTTTTAAAAACTAGAATTTTTCCTGGAATTGGAGTAATTAAATGAGTTGGAGGGCCCGCGTAATTATACCATCCATTCCCGCCACCTGTTAGAATAGCGTAGTTCGATTGAGAATCTTGTAAAAAAGAAGTAGTGTCAATGTCAGTAACGGAGGCCATATTCCCACTAGCAATATAAACTGCAGCTTCTCCATTTCTGTTTGGCTCATCATTTGTCCCTAGTGAAACGCCACCATTAATAATAATAGACGTCCCTCTAAAGGCAATATCCCATTCTTTATTATCTATGGTTGTTTCTCCAGTTGTAAAATTAAATTTTACAAAATCCCCTGATACGGGCTGTCCTTGTCCGCCTGATTGTGGAGCATGTAAGTTAGTAATTTGTTTTGTTTGAACAGGCAATAATGTCATTGTGTCCTCATTCTCGCTACATGAGTTAAATCCTGTAATTGTGATTAATAATAAAATAAATAGTTTGAAGTTTTTCATTGTGTTATATAATTAAAGATTAATGTTAAATTTTCCATAGATAAGTTGGCCAGCTATATTGCTAATATTTTGAGAATCTTTGAAGTCAAATATATTTTTAACTCCAAATCCGAGTTTATATTTTGTATTTAAAGTTTTATTGATAGCTATATTCCAAAGTGAATAAGCATTTACAAAATCATCGTATTTGTCTAGTGAATTATTCCCATTAGTATCAGAAAGACCGTATTTACTCCTGTATGTTATTCTTAAATTTGCCTGTAAATTCCATTTAGGAACGTTATAAAATATTTTAATATTTCCCATATGACGGGATCTATTAAACAATCCGAAATAATCATTTTTATTCAATTGAAAAGAAGGAGAGAAAGGATTCAGTCTAGCATAGATATTCCCGTTTTTATAGTCCTGTTTTGTTTTTTTGTCTTTTGCAATTAGTAACTGATAACCTCCAGAAACAGCAATATTATTGTTTAGCTTCCAATAGGAATTAAACTCAATTCCATTTGTAAAAACTTTTGCTACATTGTAATAACTAAATACATTTTGTCCGTTTGTTTTTTGAGCAATAATTTGAGTGTCAATTAAATCTTTTACATCATTTCTAAAAAAGTTAATATCCAACTTAAAGTTTGAAGAAGGTTTGTAATCAATACCTATATTATAACTAATGGAGTTCTCAGCCTTCAATTCATTATTGAAATTAGAAACGGGGATAAAAACACTTGCTAGTTGTCCGGCTGATTCTAACTGAGGAATAATTTTAGAGACAGCATTATAGCCCAATACAGTATAGCCTACAGTGGCGTTACTAAAATTAAAATATAATTGTCTAAAATCGGGAGCTTTAAATCCATGTCCGATTGAACTTTTTATAGAAAAAGAATTATTAAACTTAAACCTTAAAGCTGCTTTAGGACTGAATTGAGAATTATACACATTATGATTATCAAATCTTGCTCCCACAATTAATGTTGTATTGTTGTTATAGTAACCGTCGTATTGTAAATAGATGTAAGAAGAATCAAACTTAGGAGCATCAATAAAATCCATTCTATCTATTTGTTCACTTGTAAGTCCTATTCCTCCGATGACTGCATGTTTCTTGTTAATGCTAAAAGCTGATCTTAACTCTGACTTTAATAACGCTTGATCAAAATAATTTTTACTAAACAAGTTCCCATTGAGATCGTTTAAATATTCTTCAGCTTGGTATTTTGTTATATAGAATTCAAAAGTGCTTTCAAATTTTTTATTAAAAAAATGGTTAATTTTAAACAAATTATTCCACTCGTTTATTTCACTTTTTCCAGCAAGGGATTTAGAAGCCACATTATTTTGAGTTTCTAAATAATTTCTAATTGAAACTGTAAGTAAAGTCTTTTCAGAAAAACTATATGTTAATTTGGTGTTTAATGTGTAATCTTTAAAGGGTTCAACCGTTTGCTGAAAGTCATCACTTAATAAATCATAACCATCACTAGTATGTTTATTTATAAACAAAATAATTCCTAATTTTTTCTTCTTACTACTTAGATTAATATTTAGGTCATGTGAGTTAAATGTATCTAAACTATAATTTAGACTACTTTTAAATCCGCTTTTTGGTGTTTGTGTTATTATATTGATTACACCACCTAATGCCTCACTGCCATAAAGACTGGAAGAGGATCCTTTGACTATTTCTATTTGTTGTACATTTCCAATGTTAATTCTGCTTAAATCTAACGTGCCTGCTGAGCGCCCAATAAGTGGAAGCCCATCAATTAAGATTAATGTGTATTGACTGTCTAATCCTTGCAATTGGATTCCTTCACCTCCACCAAAATCAGAGACAGTAATTAAACCGGTTTGCTCATTTAAAAGGTCGGAAAGCCGAATGGAATTAGTGTTTTGAATTTCTTTATTTGAAATAATTTGCGCAGGAAGTGGCAAAGAAGAGAGTTGTCTCTTTATTTTTGTTACAGATACAACCACTTCTTGAAGTTTTTGAATTTCAGTACTATCCTTGAAGGCTTCATCTTTCTCTTGAGAATTTATAGAAAGAGAGGATATTAATGTAATTAAAATTATTAAAAAACTGTAAGAATTATTTAGCATCAATAAAATATTTTAAGACCCCAAAAATAGTTTTTGAATCTAACAAAAAATAACTCTAAAAGAACTTTTAATATCGATTAAAGAATTAAAAATTAATAATTAAAAAAAAATGAATATTTTTGAAACTTTTACTGATTTAGAGTGAACTTAAAATTTATTTAATTAACAAATTTTATATATTAATTTTACTATGACATATAATAATATAAATATCGCAAAAGGTGCTTCAGAAAATATGATTATTGATAAAGGACTTATTTATTTAAAACATATTAATGATTCAGACAATCAATTGGCATATAATTTTGAAATAGATAAAAATTATATTCAATTTCATTTTTGTATAAGGGGAGATTCGAAATTTTTATTTAATGAGGGATCTTATGTTTTGCCTATTGAAAGCGATAGGGCTATTTTGTTATTTAATCCTAATAAAGAATTGCCAATTAATTTATTACTTAATCCATGCAGTTCAGTTTTGAGTGTATTAATTTCTGTAAAAAAACTTCACGGACTATTTTCTAATGAGGCTGATCAAATTTCTTTTTTAAGAGAAAAAAATATAGGGAATAAGTTTTATAAGGAGAGTACAATTGAACCCATAATCTCAATAGTTTTAAATCAAATGCTTAATCATTCAATAGATAAAAGCATGTATAAATTATATCTTCGAAGTAAAATTTTCGAATTAATAAGTCTTTATTTTAATAAAGAAAAAAAGATGAATATTGAGCAGTGTCCTTTTTTGAATGACGAGAACAATATTAAAAAAATTAAAATCGCAAAAGATATTATTATTTCAAAAATGGTTGAGCCACCAACATTAAATGAATTAGCTAATGAAGTAGATATTAGTTTAAAGAAATTAAAAGAAGGTTTTAAGCAAGTTTATGGCTCTTCAGTTTATGGGTTTTTATTAGATTATAAAATGGAAGTTTCAAAAACATTATTATCATCTGGAAATTACAATGTTAATGAAGTTGCATTAAAGATAGGGTACAGTACAGCTTCACATTTTATTAATGCTTTTAAAAAAAAAAATGGTATTACTCCTAAAAAATATTTGATGTCAATTTAAGGATTTGATTAAATTTCTAAAATTGCTTTAACTATATAAATTATATATTGCCATTAAATTAGGATTATTAAACAAATGACTAAGAATTTAGAGGCTAAAGCAAACTTATCGTTAAGAGCTAGGGTATTTTTAGCAATGACTGTTTTAATCATTATAGCATTTGGATTAATAACTATTATAACCGTTCCTCAGTTCAAAACGCAATCGGATGAATATCATGAGCAGCGTCTAGAAAGAAAAGAAGCACAAATACAGAGAAGTATTGCTTATTTTTTTCAGTTGTCTAAAAAAGAAATAAGCAGAGTTAAATTAGATTCTATATTAATTGAAAAAATATATCAGATAGCAGATGTTCAAAGCGTGAATTTTAGCATATATAATCTTAAAGGAAAACTAATTAATTCAACGTTGCCTAAAACCCACTTAAATAATATAAATTTTGAATTATTAACGAAAATTTTAAACAATAAAGATTCAAAAATAATTGAAATTAAAAAAGAGAATGACATTCAATATAGATCTTCGTATTCATTAATTTTAGACGATCAGTTTAATCCTTTATGGATTTTAAATTTGCCATATTTCGATGACGATAATTTAAACACTTATGAATTAGATTCTTTTATAGTAGTTCTTTTAGAGGTTTATTTTTTCTTGCTAATTCTATCAATTATCATTTCATATTTTGTTTCTATATATATTACAAGAGCAATTTCTGAAATTGCTTATAAAATGAATCAAACAAGATTGGACAAAACTAACACGAAAATTGAAATTAAAGCTAGAAGCAAAGAGGTTTATAGTTTAGTTAGCTCTTACAATAAAATGGTCGAAATGTTAGATGAAAGTGTAGAAGAGTTGTCAAAATCAAATAAAGAACAAGCTTGGAGAGAAATGGCAAAGCAAGTAGCACATGAAATTAAAAACCCATTAACTCCAATGAAATTAAGCGTTCAAAGTTTTCAAAAAGGGTTTGACATAAACGATCAAAATGTTCACGATAAACTGGATGAATTTATCCAAACATTAATACAACAAATAGATACAATGAATTCTATAGCATCTGCTTTTTCAAATTTTGCAGAAATGCCAGCTCAACAAGGCGAAAAAATTAATATAATTCAAACCATACGTTTAGCATTAGAAATTTTCAAAGAGAAACATATAAAATTTATATCGGATTTTAAAGATGTTCAAGTTAATATTGATAGAACTCAAATGGTTAGAATAATAACTAATCTTGTTAAAAATTCTATACAAGCTTGCGAGACAATAGAGAAACCTTTAATACAAGTTTTTATAAAAAAGAAAAAGAATAATATTGTTATAAAAATTAAAGATAATGGAATTGGAATTTCAAAATCAATAGGCAATAAAATATTTGAGCCAAACTTTACAACCAAAACCAGCGGGATGGGATTAGGGCTTGGGATGGTTAAAAATTTAGTGAATTCATATGATGGTAAAATTACTTTTAAATCTAAAATTAATTCTGGCGCGTCATTTATAATATCTTTCCCTATTTCAAAATAAAAATGAAATTAAGTCATTTGAATTAAGCTTTCAAACTTCTGATTTTATTGAAGGAATTAGTGCTTTTATTGAAAAAAGAAAACCTAAATTTAATCTATAACTTTAACAGTATTGATCGTATGCCTGTTTAAGATTTTCACTAATTATTTCCGAAGACCGACCTTCAATATGATGCCTTTCTAGCATATGAACTAATTCACCATCTTTAAAAATAGCTATACATGGAGATGAAGGAGGGAAAGGGAGCATTAGATTTCTTGCAGTATCAGTGGCTTCTTTGTCAACCCCAGCAAAAACAGTAAATAATTGCTCAGGTTTTTTATCATTATTTAAAGATTCCTTTACGCCTGGTCTTGCGTTAGCTGCGGCACATCCACACACAGAGTTAACAATTAAAACGGCAGATTTACTATTTGAAAGATTAGTTTTCACATCATTAGAGTCTGTTAATTCAACAAACCCTACAGAAGTAAGGTCTTCTCTCATAGGCTTAACAAGTTCAGCTGGATACATAATTAATTAAATTTTAATCAAAGATAAGAAAGATCTTAAAAACAAATCTATTTTAAAAGGACATTTGTAAATTCGCAATATTAAAATTTATTATGTCAAAATGGTTATTTGCGCTTATAGGTTATAGTTTCTTTAGATTTCCAGGAGCTATTGTGGGTTACTTTTTAGGAAATTTAATTGAAAATTTCAGTACTAAAAATAAATTTAAAAAATCAAGGGTCAATAATATTTCATCACGAGAATTTGAATTAAACTTGTTGGCTCTAGCCTCTTTAGTTATTAAAGCAGACGGAAAGGTTACAAAACAGGAGCTGGATTATGTTAGAAGTTATTTTGTTTCAGCCTATGGAAAAGAAAGGGCTAATGCTACTTTTAAAATTTTTAATGATAATATTAAGAATTTAGGAATATCACCAGTTAAAATTTCAATGCTATTTAATTCTGCTTTGAATTACGAAAGTAGACTACAAGTCATTCATTTTTTATTTGGAATTGCTAAGGCTGATGGGAATGTTAGTGTTTCTGAAATAAATAAGTTATTAGAGTTTTCAAATCTTTTGAGACTTTCTCATGCTGATTTTCAAAGTATTAAAGCGATGTTTATTAATGAAGTTGGAGGAGCTTATAAAATATTAGAAATTGAAAAATCTGCAACGGATAATCAAGTAAAGAAGGCCTATAGAGATTTAGCAAAAAAGCATCATCCAGATAAGGTTCAGCACTTAGGAGACGCATATGTAAAAGCTGCACAAGAGAAATTTCAGAAAATCCAAAAAGCATACGAACGGATTAAACAAGAGAGAGGCTTTTAAGTTAGTTTTTGTAGTTTTAAAAACAGATTATTAATAATGTATGATTTTCTTTTTTATTTAGAGCTAGGTCTTTTTCACGTATTAGATTGGAGCGCATATGATCACCTACTATTCTTAGCTGCATTAATATTACCATTTTCATTTAAAGAATTAAAAATGGTTTTTTGGTTAGTCACCCTTTTTACAATCGGACATACTGTTTCATTAGTTTTTTCAGCCTTTGAAATTTTTAATCCACCTGAAAAAATAATAGAATTTTTAATTCCAATAACAATTTTATTAGCAGCATTAACTAATATTTTAAAAGTGAAATGGATAAAATCAAGTAAAATAATAGAATTAAGTTTAGCGTTATTTTTTGGATTAATTCATGGTTTTGGTTTTGGGAATTATTTTAATCAAATTACATTCCCCTTAGATTCTAAACTGAATCCTCTTTTTGGCTTTGCATTTGGAGTTGAGTTTTCACAATTAATTATTGTTTTAGCGATTTTGTTTGTTAATTTGGTAATAGTTAAATCAAATTGGTTCAATGTGTCAAAATACATAACCTTTAGTTCAATCATTATTATTGGACTATCTATAAACATGATTTTAAAAATGTTATAAATGGAAGAGAGAAAACAAAAAAAATACGATATAGCATATTTAAAAATGGCTTTAGAGTGGTCAAAACTATCTTATTGTAAAAGAAGGCAAGTAGGAGCTTTGATTGTAAAAGATAGAATGATTATTTCAGATGGATATAATGGAACCCCTACAGGATTTGAAAATATCTGTGAAGATGATGAAAATTACACTAAATGGTATGTCCTTCATGCTGAAGCCAATGCTATTATGAAAGTTTCAGCTTCAACTCAATCAAGTAAAGGAGCAACATTATACATTACTCTTTCACCTTGTAGAGAGTGTAGTAAACTCATTTTTCAATCGGGGATTAGAAGGCTAGTTTATAATAAAGAATATAAGGATACGTCTGGGGTAGATTTTCTAAAAAAATCAGGAATAGATATTACACATATTCAAAATATTTAATTTTTTGTTTTATTCTTTATTTTTTTTGAAAAATTAAGGATAGTTAAAAGGAGAATGGCACAAGTACATGCTAGCACTCCAATTAAGGCGATTTTACTGTCATTAGAATAAATATTTTGAAAATTAAATTTACTGAAGTTAAATACAAGTAAAATTACTGCCAAGACGAAAAAAATATAGTTTTTCATAACGATTAAAATAAACCTTGAATATTACTAGCAAATAACTTAACAGCAATAGCCATTAGTATTATGCCAAAAACTTTTCTAATAACTCCTATACCAGATTTCCCTAAAACCCTTTCAATTATTCCCGAGAATTTGAGCACTAAATATACAAATAGCACATTTACTATTATAGCTATTATTATATTAAGCACATAAAATTCTGCTCTTAAAGATAAAAGGGTGGTTAATGTTCCTGCTCCAGCAATTAAAGGAAATGCAATAGGGACTATAGATGCTGTCTCAGGAGTTTCGTTTTTATACAATGAGATTCCTAAGACCATTTCTAAGGATATAAAAAATATTACAAAAGACCCTGCAACAGCAAAAGAGTTTACATCAATGCCTATAATATTTAAAATTTCTTCTCCAATAAATAAAAAAGCAATCATTATTATGACTGAAACAATTGATGCTTTTTCTGATTGAATATGTCCTACTTTTTTCTTTAAAGCTATAATGATAGGGACGCTTCCTATAATATCTATTACTGCAAAAAGAATCATTCCAACAGTTAATATTTCTTTCAGATTAATCATTTAAATTAATTTTTGACAAATATAATTTATAATAAAATGATTTCGTTAACATATTTATTATTTTCATTAAATGTTTAAAATTGACAAAACACTTGTTTCGGAAGAAATAATATAAAAAAATTTTTATTGTAATATTTCTGCATGTAAAGGAGCCTGTTGCATTGAAGGAATTGCAGGCGCTCTTTTAGAAAAAGCTGAAGCCAAAATGATAAATGACAATTTTGATAAAGTTTCAGAGTATTTAAGTGATAATACTAAGAATGCAGTCAAATCAAAAGGAAAATATATAACTTTAAAAGACGGTAATCTAGAAACCCCTTTATCGAATAATAAAGCATGTGTTTATGTTCATTATGAGTCAAATGGAATCTTGTCTTGTGGGATTGAAAAAGCTTATATGGACGAAAAAATTAATTTTAATAAACCTATTTCATGCCATCTTTATCCTATTAAAATAAAGGAGTATTCGGAATTTACTGCTGTAAATTACCATTATTGGGATATTTGTTTTAATGCATGCTCGCTTGGAGCCGAATTGAAAAAGCCTGTTTTTGAATTTGTCAAAGATGCTTTGGTTAGGAAGTTTGGAAATGAATGGTATAATTCTTTAGAAAAAATCTCAAAAAATTTTCATAAAAAGCAAGTTGATTTTTCAATTATTTTTTTTTAAAAAAAAAAACAAAACAATTAAAACACATTAACTTGCTTTTAATCAGCATATTACAAGAGTATACGTGCTAAGTGTGTTTTATTTCAGATAATTTTTTTGTTAAGAACTAACCTGCTTTGTGAATA
>Ga0209035_10000512_pt1 | contig 15196 bp, 11 predicted proteins | sample MarorgKNORR_S2LV_6_FD_188220 | JGI IMG/M metagenome (GOLD analysis project Ga0209035, IMG submission 188220) | Marine microbial communities from the Southern Atlantic Ocean, analyzing organic carbon cycling - AAIW_A/KNORR_S2/LV (SPAdes) (version 2) | ecosystem: Environmental > Aquatic > Marine... | reverse complement strand
ATAGTAGACAATTTCCGCAAATCTAATTCTGGATTCTCCTTAATGAAATCAGACAGAGGAATGGAAAAAGTCTGTAAAACAAATTCATAGTTTTGCTCATAAGTCTGCTTTTCGATGTCTCTCCTCCTTAGAATATCCATTTGCAAGGGGGGCCTGATTGCTCCATAGTCACTCAGGGTCAAGTTTGCTGACCTTCCCAGGACATCCGTGATTTCGACGGTCACATCAAGTGGAGCTTCTTCTTCGTTCATGTCTCCGCCCTTAGCTATGCTTTCGCTTGAGCTAGCTGAGCCTTGATCTTCGGACTTAGAGTCATCAAGAGTCGGTGTAAGGGCCATCTGTAAATGAGCTTCTCCTTTCAGATTCCAAGAATTTCCAAGTGTATCAGGTAGTGATAAAGAGAAACTTGCTGGGCTTCCTAACGCATCTGGTTCACTGCCTTGCTTATCCCACCCGAGCCGAACAGACTGATTGACCTGAGAAGATGAAGTACTTGGCCGATTTCTTGAACGAAGAGGCATGATCTGCTCTTTCCAAACCGCCAACCCCTTGCCTTTCAAATGGACCCCAGTAGCAGTCCCCGTAGTGACGTCTATATCTTCTTCAAAAGTAGCTAGAGGCTTGAAACTTTGTTCCTGAAAGCGGGTGATATACATAGTCTTAGGAAGCCACCCACCTGCCACTCTGTGGTCTCGAAAAAGAGGCAGAAACTGTTCATTTTTCTTCAGAGAATACTCCAAAAAGGATGATATATATATTTTAGCAAATTCTTTCTGCTCTTCTGGGTCTAAAAGTCCTCTCAAATCCAAAATTCTATCACTTCTCGGGCCGTTGTCATGTGAACCCCACGAAGAATTCCACTGGCCGTGATTAGCTCGATATACGTATATAGCAGTTTTGAAGTAGTCATTCCCATCAGTAAACTTCAAACGATGGTATAGCCGAAGTCCCTGGAATGCTGTTACATCTCCATCGTGCGAGCCATGAAAGACCATATAGTTGACATTCTCGACCGGAACAAATCTTCCAGTTGGAAGATACTGTCCACCTACAGGAGCTATAGCTACGATTGCCCTGATATTAAAACCAAAATCGAAGGTCAAGTTTGCGTCATCTGGATAGTGACTCAGTTTATTAAAAGCTACCGCATGTCCTACTGCTTCGCCTCCCCTAGAATGACCAATTAGGGCAATATTTTCCATATCCACTGAATTAAAAAATTCATTATCAGGATCCTGATTGATTTCATCCCAAACTTGCAGGTGCTTTAATAACAACCAGCCACGAGCGTCATTTTCCGTCCTAATCCCTCCATTCACGAAATTCATGTCTATCGACGCCATGATATATCCCCTGCTGGCCAATAGTTCACCTAAATAATCGTAACCAGGGTCCGAAAAATCCTTCATATCATGATTCCCGTGCACTACTAATACTAGCGGGAAAGGGCCAACTCCTTCTGGGTACCAAACTCTTCCATTGAGTGGAAATATCGCGGGATCAAAACCCCAGTAATCATTTCTCGAATCAGCCTGATCACCAAGATCAACCAACTTGGAAGCATCCACAGTTTCTGTCCTAAAAGCCACCGCTTCTCCATACTCACTTCTATTCTTGTCATCTCCATGCCCGTAGGTCAGAGTCTTAAAATTGTAAGGTCCTCTGACAGAAGGACTCGGGCCAGTCAAGAGTTGTGAATTCAGAACAAGCGGATGGTCACTCTCTTCTAACCTTAAAGAACCTCTACATCCCGAAATCAACAGGAAAGAGCAAAGTAACAATCTCGAATAATAAGAATACATAGATAATCCTAACGCCTTTTAAAGGTTCCGAACTCAGCCACATGGAAAGCAGCACAATAAATAAATTACTTTACTTGAGCCTTTTTCAGCAATCGCGCACTCCAGGCCCGCGGAGCCTATCTTACCTGTCTACTCCACTGCAACGGGTTTCATTATCTTTAACATAACTATGAAACCATTTTGGAACTATCTAACAATATCAGGCCCTATCAGTGAAGCCATCACCTAAAATCGGAGTTGTTTTTCTTAATTTTGGAGAACCAGAAACTTACGATTACAACGAAGTGGTTAGTTTTCTAGAAAGAATTTTTGACAGAAATTCATCTCTTGAATCAGCCAGTGACAACCCCAACTCTCGAAGCAGAGAACTAGCAAAGAGAAGAGCTCCCGCTCTCATAGAAGAATACGAGGCAATGGGAGGTTCGCCACTCAATACACAAGCACGCCAACAAGCCAAGAGAGTTGAAAAAGAATTACGAAAAAGATCGATGAACGTCCACTGCTATTCTGGGACACAGTTCACCGAACCTTTCATTCAAACTGCAGTCACCCAGGCAAAGAACGATGAGGTCGAGCAGCTTATTGCCCTCCCCATCTATCCTCTTTGTGGTAAATCCACAACATTAGCTGCGTTGGAAGACGTACGAAAAGCAATGGACTTTTGTGGCCTGGATATTCCTTTACGGGAAATCACTGGATGGCACAAACATCCAGACTACCTCCCAATGAGAGCAGATAACATCCTAAAGTACGCTAAACGTCAAGAGATCGAACTGCACAGTGACACTACAGCTCTTATTTTTTCTGCCCACGGAACACCAATAAAATACTTAAAAGACGGTCCCCGATATACTCATTATGTCGAGGAAACATGTCGTATTCTGGCGAGAGAATTAGGTGTCACCAACTATAATTTAGGCTATCAAAACCATACAAATAGGAACATCGAATGGACCTCTCCTGGAATAGAAGAGGTCGTCCAGGCTAACAAAACAACGAACATCCTACTTGAAGCAGTAAGCTTCATGCACGAACAGTCAGAGACTAAAGGCGACCTGGACATGGAGTTAAAGGGGATCGCTGAAAAAGAAGGTATGAATTTCTTTCGGGTACCTATTCCTCACGATGACCCTCGATTCATCAATCTTTTATGCGAACTCGTCGAGAACCTACTCAGAAACGAACCGATTATGGGCGAGTTGGGGCTTCGTCGTTGCCTCTGTCGAAAAACTCCAGAGACTTTTTGTCTTAACGCTACTTCAGGAGAAAACTCCTAAGATTTTTGCTTAAGGCCTGAGCTTGTTGAATTCTGCCTTGAAGCCCAGGCCTGCCAGCGTAACTGGAGCAAACGAAAAGACCGTCTGGAAGTTTGACCGTATCATGCTCTCTCCAGCTAAGGTCCCAAGCTGGTATTTTAGTCCTAGAAACTTCTAATGAAACTGCCTTGGAGCCAGTGACTTGCTCGAATTCGGATGTTGCAACAGATGCAATATCTTGATCCGAAGACTCTACTAGTTTAGGGTTTTTCATCCCCCCTAAGAAGGCAGTATAAAGTCCTTTCCTCCCAAATAGACTATGATTGCAAGTCACTCCACGAGTTTCTAATGTTTCACTTAGCCCAACCTGATAGCCAAGTCCTTCAAGTTCCAAATCCGACTTCATGTGACATATAGCAAGCTCGTTATAATTCATCTGTTGCCATAGAGTAGCTTCTTTAGGGCACTCATCCTTTATAATGCTACCCGCCTGCTTAGCCGGACAAGCGAATACAACAGCATCCACCAATGACTCAGTTCCACCTTCGAATACAACTCTCCATCCCTTCTCAGATCTGTGGACCGACCGTACAGAACGATCAAGCTCTATGCGACTTCCAAGCTTTTTCCCCAAGGCATCAGGCAAGGCCCCTAGACCCGTTTTGAAAGAGCACGGAGGTGGAGTCCTGCTGGGCCCCATACGTCCCCATAGATCCCAAACAATACTTCTCCCGATGCCCGCTTCCTTTAGCCTACCTACCAATGCCGATTTCACTAACATTCTATCTGGATCAGATCCATAAAGACCTCCATATAATGGACCCAGAAAATTTTCATATGCGACTATCCCAAATTTTCTGCGGAGAAACTTCCCAACCGTCTCCTCCGCCTTCGCTCCAGCTGTCAAAACTTCTGCGAGGACTCTTAATTTGGAAGGCAAAGGCAGTAAGTCGGTACTAATCAACTGCTTTAGAGTTAGAGGCGCTTTTCTCAGTTTGCCTCTAGAATAAACCAGAAGAGGCAAGTGGCTAGGACCCATCACTACTTCCTCCTGGAGTCCAACTTCTTCAATCAATTGTTTGACCTGTGGAGTCAACCGCATACGCTGGGGACCCCTTTCGAGAACCAGTCCCGCATAGTCCTCAGATGACACCACGCCACCTAATCTACCTGTAGCCTCCCAAACGGTCACATCGTTACCGCTGCGCACCAGTTCGTGTCCAAGGAATAGACCCGAAACACCACCGCCAACTACTCCTATCAATTCATTTTCCTTCCTGAAGTCGAAGATTTGAAACGCAAGGCGTGAGCATTAATTCTGGTTGATGCTCGAATTAATCGGAAGGGGGGCAATGAAAATATATTGACCAACGCGAATTATGCCCTAGTTTAGTCTACACTAATTTTTCTATTTGGACGACCATAAAACATTGATTTGGATGGTATGAGCAATTCTAAAAAACCTCGGGACCACAGCAAGGATTCGGATATCCAGGATAAAACAAATATGTCCTCAGTATCCCGAAGGAACCTTCTTCGGTCTAGTGTAGTGGGTGCTGTTGGCCTAGCCACTAGCGCGAGTGTGATAAGTCGGCGCAAGAGTGAGACAAAGTCGTTTGTAGATACTGGTAAAGCTGACGTCGACACTTCCAAGTTTGATCCTACTTCATACCTGACATCATTTGATTATGGTGTTCCTTCTGTTCTTCCAAACGGGCAAACACAAAGAGAATACAATATCACGGCTACAGATCAGGAAATTGAAGTGGCACCAGGAGTCTATTTCAATGCCTGGACCTATAACGGAACTGTACCTGGTCCAACTATTCGATGCACTGAAGGTGATCGGCTAAAAATCAACTTCTACAATGCCGGTAGCCATCCGCACACTATCCACTTTCATGGAATTCATGCCAGCAACATGGATGGGGTTTTCGAACCTGTTCAACCTGGGGAAAGTTTTTTTTATGAATTCGATGCTGCACCAATGGGATTTCACTTATATCACTGTCACGCCCGACCATTGAAGCGCCATCTCCACAAAGGCCTTTATGGAGCTTTCATCATAGACCCTCCAGAGGGTCGGCCAGAGGCCAAAGAACTAGTGATGCTGATGAACGGGTTCGATACGAATTTCGATGGAGAGAATGAAGTCTATGCAGTGAATAGTGTGGCATTCCATTATGAAAAACATCCCATCGACATCCAGCAAGGAGAGCTCGTCCGAGTCTACTGTGGCAATATGACAGAATTCGACTTACTGAATTCCTTTCACCTGCACGGGAACATGTTTAAGCTTTACAGAACTGGAACCAACCTAGACCGACACGAACTCACGGATACCGTTATGCTCTGTCAGGGAGAACGGGCAGTTTTAGAGTTCAAGTATGAACATCTTGGAAAATTCATGTTCCATGCTCACCAAAGTGAGTTTGCAGAATTGGGATGGATGGGCGTTTTCAATGTCAAAGAATCGACCTTGGCTTAACTGAAATGTCTGACATCGGCGCCATAAATAACCGAGATCCAATCCAAGACAAAACATCTCGAACCCTCCTCGGTATGGTGGCCAGAGGTCTTCTGCCTGTTTTCTTCATTGCACTTACTCTAGTCGTTTTTGTCCAGACAGGAACAACCGATTTTTTTAAGTCTAGCTTCCCTCCTATTGAAGAACTGACCTACCAAAGAGTGGCGTTCCCTGATATGGGACAGATGCAAGTCCATTTGGTCAATGGAGGGCCAGAACCTGTCACCATAGCCCAAGTAATAATTGACGATGCATTTTGGGAATATGAAGCCAGCCCGTCAGTTTATGTTGAAAGATTGGGCAAGGCTGTCTTGGACATACCCTATCCTTGGGTTGAAGGCGACCCTCTAGAAATTTCAGTAGTAAGCTCCACTGGATTAACTTTCAATCATCAGGTTGAAGTGGCAACCCGGTCTCCTGAAATGAACTCTACTTACTTAAAAATTTTCACTATCCTGGGTATTTTCGTAGGTATCATACCAATTTTCTTAGGATTTTTATGGCTACCCTTTCTAGCCAGAATCACGCAAGAGTGGCAAGACTGCCTTCTAAGCTTCACAATAGGACTGCTGATTTTCTTAGGAATCGATGCAACTCGAGAAACAGTTTTCTTGACTGCACAAGTCGCTTCTGCTTTTCAGGGAATCGCTGTAATGACTCTCGGGATTGTAGGAATGTACGTACTACTAAACACGGTCAATCAACTCTCCAAGGGTAAAACTACGAACCGATCGCAGCCGTTAAACATGTCCATGCTCATAGCCTTAGCTATCGGTTTGCACAACTTGGGAGAAGGACTAATTATCGGTTCATCCTATGCAGTAGGAGAGGTGGCCCTGGGCACCTCCTTAGTCTTTGGATTTCTCCTTCATAACACAACGGAAGGAATCGGTATAGTGATTCCTGTGGCCAGCTCTGGCGTCAGAATACGCTCGCTGTTTTTCTTGGGATGCCTGGCTGGAGTGCCCACAATCGCTGGAATGTTGATTGGTGGCTTCAGCTATTCTACTACTTCAACCGTTTTCTTCCTATCTCTAGGCATTGGTGCCGTCCTACAGGTCGTTTCAATGATAAGCCAAGACGTCACATCTCGTTCTGAATCTGGCCTACTCAAACCCCTTAACTCATTTGGCCTATTAGGCGGTTTAGTATTTATGTATCTGACGGGACTCTTGTTGCCTGCTTAGTAGACTTTGATCCTCAGAAAGAAGATTGGTCTATGAGTCCCCGACCTATTCCGATCGTGGCTGGGTCGCTAACGATGATCATCTTGAACCCTTGTTCTAATCTATCTGCTACATCTTCGACACCAGCAGTGATTCCACATGGTACCCCCAATTTCATACAGGCAGCCAAAACACTTTGAATAGCAGCTTCGATAGCTTCTTCATCACCATCGTAAGCCCGCCTAAGATCTCCGGGGCCAGGGATGACCACACTGACCCCAGGTGTACCTACTATCTCTTCAGCCGATTCGACCCCTACTCGGTCTTCAATGAGTATTACACTTATTACATCTCCCATTGGATTCAACGGCCATAACCTACGACCCAATGCTTGTACGGCCAATTCAGCTTCTTCAGCCGATTCGACATGTGGAAATACTACTCCTTGAACCCCTTCAACTAAGCCCTCATCTATGTACCGATAAAGGGCTTGCCTGTCTTCCCTGATCGGTGGAATCCTTAGAGTTATTGGGTGACCATCACCATCTTCAGAAGTATTTACCATTGCTTGCCTGAAAGCCTGTAGACCAGGTATGTCCCAAGGTCCAGATTCGAGAGAATAAAAGATGAAATCAGGATCTTTATTCCTGCCTGCAACGGAACCTCCGTCCGTGGTTTGTGGACGAGCAAACGCACCAAAAACTGGCTCACCATTTTGGATTTTGCTAATCAAACCATCATAAAGTTCCACAGTCTCGTCACTTATATTTTCTGTCGATCGAGTTCCTATGCCATCATTCTGACAGCCAGAGAAAACGATGACCACAAAGGACAATTCTCTCAAACCGATGGTCACATTCAAGTTGACTCCTCCACTAGAAGCTCAGTTAACTCAGGATTATCAAACACACAAACAATACATCAGGAACCATCCTTATCAGTCACTGACCGCATTAATCTCTCTAGCTTCTGTTTGTGCTCCTCCAATTCAGCTTTCAGGAAATCAAGTCGATCGTACATGTCTACCGCTGGCCTTTGGTCGACGCCGATGGAATTACCATAGAGGTATTGGAATTGATCTCGCAGCATAGGTTGAGGGTAACTTGTAATACTACGATCAGTAACCAACGCGTCTTCAATTTCTTTCAATTGTTTTTCAACGTCACCACCCTTACTTACACGCTCCATCGCTCCAGACAGCCGATCTATCGTAGCATCCGCATCTTCGATCGCTGCTCGCACTTGTATGCCTAAATCATACTGTGCTTGAATATCTTCCAATGTGATCCCATCTATTTCGGATCTCGGATCCATCAGCACATTAAAAGATTCGACATGAGTCGTGCCATCAATTGTCAGATGAGCCTCATAGACGCCCGGAATAACCATCGGGCCGCCTCTTGAGGATCCGTTAGGGCCCAACACTTGCAGGTCCCATACGAATCTATTCACGCCACTCCTCCGGCCTAATCCAGCAGTACCAACCACTCTCTGAAATGGTGCCCGCATCCCTTGACCCATTTGAAGGCGTGTACTCGAGTCATCACTACCAAAGGTACGTAACACTTCTCCTTGAGAGTCACGGATTTCCAACTCCACTTCCTGAGCTGTTGCATGCAACAGGTAATCGAAAACAGCTCCTTGCTGGGACCACTGAGGCTCATGAGATGCAGAAACACCACGACCACCCTGCCCCCTGATCCGCACGGCATTTGAGGGTTCAAAAAAGTGGGGCCCAGAAGTTGCCAGCGCATTGTCCATCTGACGTACAGGAGAAATGTCATCCATTATCCAAAAGCCCCGACCCATGGTTGAGAGAACCAAGTCGTCGTCATGGATTTTCATATCTGTTATTGGTGTAGCTGGTAAGTTCAGCTGGAAAGAACTCCAAGAAGCTCCGTCGTTCATGGAATAGAACATCCCGAACTCAGTCCCCGCAAACAGCAAGCCTTCCACCACAGGATCTTCTCTGATAGCTCTAGTCGGGTGATCTCCTGGAATACCATTATCTCCTGGTGTTAACAACGTCCAACTTTCCCCGTAGTTTTCAGTTTTATATATAAAAGGAGTGAAATCACCTAAAAGAGTCCGATACGCAGCGAAGTAAGCTTTCCCTCCATCATGTGGCGATGGATCAATAGTCTGAATTCTTCCTTCCAAAGCCATTCCAGGGGGAGTGACATCTTTCCATACTTGGCCACCATCCCGAGTCACCTGAACCAGGCCATCATTAGATCCAGCCCAAATTACCCCAGGCTCTACTGGTGATTCCTCAATGGCATAAAGTACTGAATAATGCTCTTCGCCTGTTATGTCACGTGATATAGGTTCTCCAGAGACAACCTGCCTCTCTGGACGGAAAGCAGTAAGATCAGGGCTAATCTGATCCCATGTAACCCCTTCATCTATGGTCCTATGAACAAACTGTGATCCATGATAAACGACATTCGCATCGTGTGGGGATATCTCGATTGGAGCCACCCGCTGAAAACGGTACGGCAAATCCTTCGGGTTGGCCCCATACAGATTTCCAAAGCCAACATAATACTGCTTCTCTTGTCCAGTGACCTGGCTGAATCGGCCAAATCGACCCTTGCAGTTCGAGTACACTATATCTGGATTGCCTGGCTTAGGAACTGCCGGACCAGTTTCACAGCCTCCAACCGCTCTCCAGTAGCCAGTGTGGCCAGAGGCCGAATTTTCTTCAGGAGGATTACTGGGAACCCTAATCGTAGAATTATCCTGTTGTCCTGCATAAAGCCAATAAGGAAATCTGTCATCAATATCTACTTGATATAATTCAGATGTTGGTTGGTTATTTTGGGTTGACCATGTGGTTCCCCCATCTAGGCTCACATTAGCACCACCGTCGTTGGATTGAATCCAAATATTAGGATTCTCTGGATTAATCCAGAGGTCATGGTTGTCACCGTGTGGAGTCGGCATACGCACAAAAGTTCTTCCTCCGTCCGACGAACCATAAAACCCCTCGTTGTTGACATAAACTTTGTTAGCATCAGTCGGATCAACTGTTACACCGGTGTAGTAAAATGGTCTATTCATCAAGCCAGCCTGATTTGTCATCAGCTCCCAAGTCTCACCGAAATCGTCTGAATGATAGAGTCCCTCTAGCGGATCGGTTGTTTCAACCAATGCATACACTCTATTGGGAGATGAAGCCGACACAGAAAGGTCAATCTTCCCCACCAAGCCAGTAGGCAATCCTTCGCTCACCAATCTCCACGAATCCCCTCCATCGATCGACTTCCAAATACCATTCTCTCTCCCAGAAGCTTCCATTCCTGATATGATCGTCCAGGGCTGGCGCTGACCCCGCCACATCGCAGCATAAATTTCGTTAGGATTACCTGGATTGATTTCTAGATCTATAGCACCTACAGAATCAGAAGTGAACAAAACTTGCTCCCAATCCTCACCTCCGTTTGCAGAACGATAGACACCTCTTTCGGAGCTCTTGGCCCAAGGATTGCCGAGGGCAGCCACATAAACCATAGCTGGATTATTGGGATCAACCTCTACGGCTCCCAATTGACCCATATCTCTCAGGCCCATCATTTCCCAAGTCTCTCCTGCGTCCCCGGATCGATAAATGCCCCTACCAACAATCACATTTGATCGAATTCCGTCCGAACCTGTTCCTACATATACCATACTTGGATCAGAAGGAGCCACTCTGATGGATCCAATAGAACCCGTACTAAAATATGCATCAGAAATAGGTCTCCACGAATTTCCGTAGTCTTCAGTTTTCCAGACCCCACCGCCTGTCGCGCCCATATAGAAAGTGAAAGGATGTGCGGGATGACCAGCAACCGCGGTAACCCTACCACCCCTGGACGGACCAACACTCCGATAACTTAAGTCTCGAAATACCCTTCTCACCTGATCTGCTTGTTCAACCTGCGAAAAAGCCTTTTCGGGAAGGGCTGCTGCCGATACCACCAATAAACTGAAAGCCACTAATGTGTATGACCGTCTCATTTTTATAAACCACTCAAAATACATACTCACCACTCCGTGGAAAAAGTTCAACTAGAGAAATGACAATGCCCCTTATCCAGCAAATGGTCAACCGATCAAGGCTAATTAAGAAGTTGATATACAAAGGTCACTTCCTTTATGTTAGTCGTCTAGAACGTAAAATATTAGATTGGTTGTATAAAAGACCAACCGACTATACAGGGAACGTTGTTCGAGCAACGTACAGGATTCAGAACGATCTAACTAAAATTGGTAAATAGTAGATAGCTTGAAATAAGCATTCATGAGCCACTTGCATCTAAGTGCCAAATGAGGCCCTCAAAAGGAGTACTTCTTGAAAAAGAAAAATATTGAAATCGCGAATGGCAAACAGTCACCTACGACCTCTTTTGAGGGTGACTATGGAGAATCTTTTCCAAAATCAAAGAAAATTTTCATACAAGGTGACCGCGGAGTCAGTGTTCCGATGAGAGAAATTACACTTTCAGGGGGCGAACCTTCTATTCAGGTGGCTGATACCAGCGGTCCACTGGGAATAGACCCCCAACTTGGTCTGCCCAAGCTTAGAGAAGATTGGATATTAAATAGGACTGGCATTGAAGAAACCTCCATTACATATCGGGACCCTGACCCCGACAATGCTTTAGAGGTGCCTGAACCTTTGCTCAACAAACCTCTTCGGTCACTGAATGGACCTGTAACACAACTTCACTATGCAAAAAAGGGTGAAATCACTCAGGAAATGGAATTTGTGGCCCTGAGAGAAAATATGAGTCCTGAGTTCATTCGGAGTGAAGTAGCCCAAGGTAGAGCCATAATTCCTGCAAACATAAATCATCCCGAACTCGAACCTACAATCATCGGTAGAGCTTTTCAGGTGAAGATTAACGCGAATATAGGAAATTCTGCAGTCAAGTCCTCCATAGAAGAAGAAGTGGAAAAACTCAAATGGGCTACTCTTTGGGGCTCAGATACAGTCATGGATCTATCAACCGGGAAAAATATCCACCAAACCCGCCAATGGATAATCCGAAATTCCTCAGTGCCTATTGGAACTGTGCCAATCTATCAAGCTCTCGAAAAAGTTGACGGAGTCCCTGAAGAATTAACCTGGGAAATTTATCGGGACACGTTGATTGAACAGGCTGAACAGGGTGTCGATTATTTCACGGTCCATGCTGGAGTACTTCTCCGCTTCGTGCCGATGACTGCCAATAGAGTCACTGGCATCGTCTCCAGGGGAGGCTCCATTATGGCGAAGTGGTGCCTTGCGCATCACAAAGAGAGCTTTCTTTACACGAATTTCCCAGAGATATGTGAGATCATGGCATCTTATGACGTTTCTTTTTCACTGGGAGATGGCCTAAGACCTGGATCGCTCGCAGACGCGAATGATGAAGCCCAATTTGCAGAACTATATACCCAAGGAGAGCTAACAAAAATTTCATGGGAGCACGATGTACAAGTCATGTGCGAAGGACCTGGTCACGTACCCATGCATATGATCAAAGAAAATATGGACAAGCAATTAGAATGGTGCCATGAAGCTCCATTCTACACCCTCGGACCATTAACTACTGATATTGCTCCAGGTTACGACCACATCACGAGTGCCATCGGTGCGGCGCAAATTGGATGGTACGGTACCGCCATGTTGTGCTACGTGACTCCAAAAGAGCACCTGGGCCTTCCTAACAGAGAAGACGTAAAGGCTGGTGTAATAGCCTACAAGATAGCAGCACATGCTGCCGATATAGCTAAAGATCATCCTAGAGCGAGAGAATGGGACGACGCTATATCAAAAGCTCGTTTCGATTTTCGGTGGGAAGATCAATTCAACTTATCATTAGACCCAGTCACAGCCAGAGCCTTCCATGACGAAACTCTACCCGCTGATGGAGCGAAAGTAGCACATTTCTGTTCGATGTGTGGCCCTAAATTCTGCTCAATGAAAATCACTCAAGATATCCGTGATTATGCGGCACAAACACAAAAGTCAGCCGAGCCCGAAATCGAGAGAGGTTTGGAGGAAAAATCAATGGAATTTCGAGAGAGTGGTTCTAATATCTATGTGAACGTAACAGAAGACTAGTGGAGTAAGGCCTAAAAATCCTTATAGTATATAGGGTTTCAGCTTTCCTAATCTGGGAGGTGGAACCATTTATGTCCATCTTGGAATGGGGGATAGACCAACATGGGTATTAGGGTTCTGGTATTCATTGCATCAGCAGTGTGCCTTCTAGGTATAAGCCTAGTCCTGCTCAATGCTTTGTGGTGGATCATTAGTTAACACTATCACCAAACAATTCACTCAACTTTTCTACTAATTCTTTTTCTAATTCTTCAGGACTTCTCTCGGTTGTAATCCTTACTTCCTTATCAAACAATCCTCCAATCTTACCTAGCACTTCTAATGCTCTAACTCCGTCACGAGTGTTTGTCCCTAAAATGTCCCTTTCACTAATAGGACTAGATACATACTGAGCATAGGTAGATCAGAGGGGATTACAAGAGGGATTCCTTATGTTCATTGGTGTTTCTATACTACTTACACCTAGACACGTGATGGTTGAGGGGAACAGAAGATTAGTGGAACCTTATAGCCGTCTAGCCGTCGATTTATTCCAAGTGCCAACCGACTTCATTCCCGACGTTGATAGTTGCATCGTTCAAGACGCAGCCATAAACCCCTCCCTTCCATTCAGTACCTAGTGCATCTCTAAGGCCTTGGTAGGCCTCATCCATGATCTTGCAGGGCTTAGTCTCACCCATGATCTTAACCCTAAGATTACCCACCGAGAGAACGCGACCGATAGTCGCCTCTAATTCAATGTCACTTACCATAAAATTTGCTCGACGCATTTCAGGTTTTACCATACCGCTAGATCGATCACCTAGCCCTTCAAACACTTCTTTTTCTATGAACGTGACCTGTCGCTGGCTACGTCCAAAGTTGGCATCTCCGACTAAGCCTTTGTTTTTCTTCGAAACCACTTCGGATATCGAATCCATAGCTCCACCATGGGAAGTCTTTATCCAAATAGCCTCTAGTCGACCCATTTCTTTATCCTCATTGAAATTTTAATTATGTAATCAGCGCCACTGCTTCTGAAGTTCTTGTAAAATATCGTTCCCAGGGCATAGGTCTTCATATTTCAGTTCGGCCAGGGGCTCAGCCACAGTATTCTCGAAGGAGTGTATGTCATGACTATCCTGGTCTATATAAAGCAAACCAGTAGCCACCTCGCCTTCGAGTTGTCGACGAGCGATATAAGCGTAAGCTGCTTCACGATCGGTAGGGTCATACCCTTCGGCTTCCGCTACTGGTCTGAATTTGATTACGCTACCATCATGCATCGCCACAGAAGTCACACTTCCAGAAGTTTGCTCCGCCTTTATTTCATGCAGAACAGGGACATAATCAGCCTCAACAACTTCCTGAATATGATCACGAGTATGCTGGTAACTCTTAGTCGAACCCTGGTGGTCATTAAATGTCACACAGGGAGAGATTACATCTATTAATGCAAAGCCTGGATGGCTCAGACCAGCTTTAATCAAAGGCATTAGTTGTTGCTTATCCCCTGAAAAACTTCTTCCCACGAATGAAACACCCAAACTCATAGCTAACGACACCGGATCGATTGGGCCCATTCTATTTTCTTCGCCTTTCTTAGCTTTAGTCCCTACATCAGCTGACGCAGAAAATTGGCCCTTTGTTAGTCCATAAACTCCATTATTGGCTATGATATAAAGCATATTGACGTTCCGGCGAATAGCGTGACACAGTTGGCCAAGGCCGATGGACAGCGAGTCACCATCTCCCGAAATTCCGATGTAGGTTAAGTCTCTATTGGCAGCATTTGCTCCTGTCGCGATAGATGGCATCCTTCCATGTACCGAATTGAACCCATGGGCTTCATCCAGAAAATAAGCTGGAGTCTTTGATGAGCATCCAATACCACTGATTTTCGCAACCCTGTGTGGTTCTATTTCCAATTCGAAAAAAGATTGGACTAGAGCTGCCGTAATAGAATCATGGCCACAGCCCGCACACAGAGTGGACATGGAGCCTTCATAGTCTCTCTGGGTTAATCCTAGATTGTTAACCCGCAGGCTGGGATGGCTAACCAATGGTTTTGCTGTTTGTGCCATAATCTAATTCCTATCAGAACTTTCCAAATGAGCACTCATCAACTGCTGGATTCCACTTACTACAATACCGGCACTAAGGGGCGAGCCCTTGTTATCCAGAATGGACTCAAGCCTCTGTTTTTCTACTTCTGTCTCTACTGTTATCAACTTCATAAGCTGAGCATCTCTGTTTTGTTCAATGACAATATTGAGCTCGTGTGACGACAGAAACTGTTGCACCTCTGGCCCGAACGGAAAACCCCTTACCCTTAAGTAATCGACCGGCACACCCCTGACACTCAGTCTCTC
>Ga0209035_10000510_pt1 | contig 15209 bp, 15 predicted proteins | sample MarorgKNORR_S2LV_6_FD_188220 | JGI IMG/M metagenome (GOLD analysis project Ga0209035, IMG submission 188220) | Marine microbial communities from the Southern Atlantic Ocean, analyzing organic carbon cycling - AAIW_A/KNORR_S2/LV (SPAdes) (version 2) | ecosystem: Environmental > Aquatic > Marine... | reverse complement strand
GATAATTACTAAGGGGGAAAAGAGCCAAGTAAAAAGCGTAGGCAAATTGAAATATTTGCCCGCGCTTTTTTGTGACTATTTTTTAGCTATCCAGAACTATTCGATAATAGCTTGTTGCACTGCATTTTCAAAATCGTACTGTGCAGGACCATAAGGCTGCTGCAACATAATAACAGCAGTCAGTTCTTCTTCGGGATCAGTCCAGGTGCGGGTACCAAAGGCGCCACCCCATCCAAAAGCCCCAGCGCTGCGGCGCGCTTTTGAAGTAATAGGGTCAACTGTCACACCCACTGTGTAACCAAACCCCATTCCTTCCTGGTTACGAGAGAATCCACGATACAAATCACCAATCTGATTGCTTCCCATCATTCTGACCGAACGCGGGCTCAACAATCTATTCCCAAATAATTCGCCACCATTAACTAACATCTGCTCAAACTTGAGATAGTCGCCAGCGGTACTGGATAAACCACCAGAAGCTGAAAAATACGTGGTGGGTGGGCGGTCGAAGAAACGAGACATATCTCGATCGTGTATTACAACACGCTTATTCTGATATTCGGCGGGCACATTGAAATAAGTGTTGTTCATATCAAGTGGTTCGAATATTCGCTCTTGCAAAAATTCGTCGAATGGCTGACCTGACACAATCTCAATAATTCGAGATACAACATTAAGGCCGATGCCAGGGCTATACTTCCACCGTGAACCGGGTTGGAAGTCCAGTGGGGTAGAACCGTACTTTGGCATTTCGCTGGCAATTGTAGGATTAGCATCTAGTGTTGGGCGACCAGCGATTGCACTACCAAGACCGCCACTGGCTAAGCCTGATGTATGAGTAAGCAAGTCGTGAATGGTAATGTCGCGCTTCGCCGGCACGAAGCGATACTCAGGAATGTCGTTTGGATTAACAGAATAAGGGCTAATATTCTCGTCAGGGTCAGCCAGTACGGCAACCTGCATATTGGCAAATTCAGGGATGTATTTTGAAACCGGATCTTCTGGGCGTATCAAACCTTCTTCAATCATCATCATAGTGGCCACGCCCAGCACAGGTTTGGTCGAACTCATCATGATGAAAATTGAGTCCGCATCCATATCCCGGTTATTGTCAACATCCATTAGACCATGAGCTTGGAAGTGAACGAGCTTGCCTCGCCGGGCAACAGCTGTTACTGCACCTTGAATATTACCTGCATCCATATGGCGTTGTATGACGGTATTTATTTGTTGCAGGCGCTCGGATGACATGCCGACATCTTCTGGGTCTGCTCTTGGGATGTCAGCAGCAGTGGCGAAATTGAGGCTTGCCAGGAAAAGCAAGCTAGTTAGCAGTTTGGTTCGAATGAGTAGTTTTGCAATAATCATAGCAGATGCACCTTATTTTTTTATTAATGCGCTCAGCCTATCGCAGGCACGCGCAATGTGAAAGGTATGTCATCTCTGAATTAAGACAATTCATCTCTACTGTATTTTTTGCGGTATAACTGGCTTCTGCTTGGTTTATTTTTCAGTTTTATTTTTTCTTATAGTTTTTAATTTCGAATAGCTGACACCCAAATAAATAAAATTAGCAGGACCAATGATTTTAACCACGGTATGAAGTGCAGGAGAATAGGAAAACACTGTGGATACGTTGGGAACGTTAGAAATTTCATGTATTAATCCGCTCGTAGTTAGCCCCATCACGGCAACAACGCCTCCTTGCGTTCCTTATGCAATAACTTGCGCCATAATATATAAGTTAGAGGACTCAGAAGAAATGTTTATTAATAAAGCTGCGGCTGCAAACTCTATTACCTATTTTAGGCAGATATAGTTGGTAATTAGATAAGAATTTGGAGCAAAGTTCTCATCTAATCGATAAACGGTTGGCCATCTAGTTGATCTGCAATTTTTGAAGGAACTGTCAGTTTAAGATGATTGACTATCGACGGCAATATGTCGACTACAGCGGGTGTGTTACTAAAGCGCTCTTTTAGATTTTGACTATTGGTGGCAATCCAGGTTATTCGCTCACGTGCGCTCTGACCGCCATGACTTTTGCCTGTGGCAACATCTCTGCCATGATCGGTGGTCACTATAACTAACCAATTTTCATTGGTGGCGTCTTGTCTATTTTCTACCGCACTCCAAATCTTACCAATGTTGTCATCCATCAATGTAACCGCTTTAGTTAACTCTGGCCCATCACCAAACATATGCCCAACATCATCGGTAAACTCTAAGTATACCCAGGACAAATCCGGACCTTGTTCGAGTAAATAGCGAGCCGCACTATCTGTTACCAACTCGTCAATATCTTTTATGTAGGTTCTACTTTCATCATGGGGGAATCGATCAAGATCGAGTTCGAAACCATCGAAATAATAATCAAGTTTATGTCCCCCAGCTTCGCTTAAGCCATCACCAACTAGGCGAGTTCGATTATCTAGCCAAGTAGAAAATAATGCTGTTCGCAATGACGGATCATGTTGTTTAGCTATTCTAAAAATATCCCAGTATTGATAGTTCGGATTTTCAATATTGTTGGTGTAGACATTGTGCTTATTCGCCCAGGTGCCGGTAAGAAGGCTGTTGTAGCCAACGGCTGAAACAGTAGGACTTTGGGAAGGCCCTCCAATCTCACCTCCGACATAGGATCTTGTATAGCCTTGCGTTCCCGCCAGCTCATCCAGATGAGGCGTAAAAGTAGTCTCGATTAAATCTGCGGGAATACCATCAACTATGATGAAAATCGCTTTAGGTATTTTTAGAGAAGAGTCTCCCGAGAATTGGCAGGCCGATAGGCTGAAGCCTGCCATTAAGACCACAAAAAGCCGCGACCTGATCAAAGCAGATGAAAATTGGCAAGAAGTGGGCATAACCTATCTTTAGACCTTGTATCTACTGGAAAGTCTAACAGGGATTAAATGTAGTCTGTTAGACTCGACGACGATGACCTCAAATATTTTATCTTCGAGAGCTGGCTAATGATGCAGACTATTCTCTCATGTGCAGTCGTTGCAGTGCTAGCCATCTCATTTGGGTTAATTTGGCGCTGCGGCAATCTCATTCTCATCGGCCAGACCCCTACGCGCTTTTTTGCTTTCTTCGCAATACTGTTTACTTCAGGCCTAGATGTTGGCTTGATTATTTTTCCGCTTACTGAATTTCCAGTTTATGAAAGTGAAGAGGTTTATGGTTTTACCAATCCTCTTGCCATAGAGTTTGGGTTCTGGGGTTTTTTCATTTGGATCTTCTATTTTTTAACGACGTGTTACTTCTGCATTATTGAACCACGCTTGAAGATATTCCAAATACCATGGGTGAAGTTAGTGAACAACATCATTATTATTGCCACCTGTGCCTTCACCGGATTCTTGTTTTTGCAGTATTTGCCTGACTATATTGAAGGCATCACGCCATTCTTCGGCTACTCTCTCGTTGCAGTAGTGTTACTAGCAGCCGTTTATTCCAGCTCTGATATTCGCTATGTAAAAATTCTCAGCTTGTCTTCCACTTGGCTATTCTTTGCATTAATAGTGGCGATGTGGGTATTTGGTGAATTGGGCTTAAGTGGCTTAGCCACCAATCTTTTTCAGATCAGTGATTACTTCACTAATATCCATCACTTCATTCTGCCTTTTTCCGACTATCATGCTTTCTACCTATTTTGGTGGTTCGCCTGGAGCATCATGATTGGCCAATTTGTTTCACGCTTTGTAAGTGGCATACGAACCTGGCAACTTTTACTCGCGCTATTAATTATTCCATCCATACCAATCGCTTTATGGTTTTCAGTATTGTTTGGGATGTATGAACAAGGGTTGGATATTTCAGGGTTCATGAATTGGTTCATGTTGGCAGTGGGAGTCATCTTTGTGATCAATTCTTTAGATTCTTTGACCAGGCTGTATTCCGATAACCTTCAATTAACAGTCGATCGATTCGGTAGACTGAAATATGTTGGTATGCATTGGCTCTTATTATATAGCCTTATACTTTTCTATCAGCTTACGCCGTTGGAAATTGAGTGGATCGGCTTAATGGTGATCTGTCTGTATATTGCTATCGCAGTATTGGTCTTTCGTCGCAGACAAATACTAACCGATTCAGTGACCGCTTAATGGGCTATCAGCTTGGACGAATTTGATTTCATAATTGTAGGTGCTGGCTCTTCGGGCTGTGTGTTGGCCAACAGAATTTCAGCAAATGCTGCCTATAAGGTTTTGTTGGTGGAAGCTGGGGGCAATGACAAAAATATTCTCGTGCAGATGCCCACAGCATTGTCCTATCCCATGGCGATGGATAGGTTCAATTGGGGCTACCATTCTGAGCCAGAACCAAAACTAGACGGTAGGCGCATTTCTTGTCCTCGAGGTAAGGGGCTTGGTGGTACGTCATCAATTAACGGCATGGTTTATGTGCGTGGCAACCCCCATGATTTTGAGGAATGGGAGTACTTGGGGGCGCAGGGCTGGAGCTACCGAGATTGTTTGCCCTATTTCAAACGAGCTGAATCATGGGTGGGAGGAGGCGACGCCTATCGCGGAGGAGATGGGCCTCTTGGCGTCTGTGGTGGCAACGACATGCGCTTGAACCCGTTGTATCGCGCCTTTATTAATGCCGGGGTCGATGCCGGCTACCCTGAGACTAACGATTACAATGGCGAACATCAGGAAGGGTTTGGCCCGATGCACATGACGGTGAGAAACGGGGTACGTGAATCTACTGCGCGTGCCTATTTGAAACCGATAATGCATCGAACCAATCTTAAAGTTATCACTAAGGCACTAGTTCGCCGAGTCGAGTTTGATGGAGCTCGTGCTAGTGGCATCAGCGTTGAAATAGGAGGTGCTAGCCGCATCATCCATGCAAGGCGCGAAGTTATTCTCGCTGCCGGTGCTATCGCCTCACCTATGGTACTTCAACGTTCTGGTATTGGCAGTGACGACGATTTGACTGCAGCTGGAATAGAGCAAACCCATCGGCTTGCCGGTGTGGGTAAAAACTTGCAAGATCACCTGGAAGTATATTTTCAATTTCATTGCAAACAGCCAGTAAGTTTAAATTCAAAGCTGGGTATTTTTAGTAAGGCTCTAATAGGCGCCAGGTGGGTTTTTTTAAAAAATGGACTGGGTGCCAGCAATCATTTCGAATCCTGTGCGTTTATCCGTTCAAAGAGTGGTTTAAAATCGCCTGACATTCAGTATCACTTTTTACCTGCGGCGATGCGTTATGATGGTACGCCATCCATTAAAGGGCATGGCTTCCAGGTTCATGTAGGTCCCAACAAACCGAAGAGTCGCGGTCGTGTGAAGATTGAATCATCAGATGCAGCAGCAATGCCGAGTATTCTTTTTAACTACATGTATGATGATCAGGATGTTGAAGCCTGGCGCCGGTGTATTCGCCTGACTCGGGAAATCATGCAACAGCCAGCGATGGACAGCTATCGTGGCGAGGAGATTCAGCCCGGGCTCGATGTGAGAAGCGACGTCGAGATAGATGCGTGGGTCAAAGAGAATGTTGAAAGCGCCTATCACCCAGCCGGCACCTGCAAAATGGGTGAGGCGGGCGATCGGTTTGCGGTTGTCGACAAGAATTGTTGCGTACACGGCCTGAAGAATCTGCGCGTAGTAGACGCCTCGATTTTTCCAACACTACCCAATGGCAATATTAATGCGCCGGTAATCATGGTGGCGGAGAAAATTTCCGATGTGATTTTGGGTGTTGCCCCGCTAGAGCCTGCGGCGGTTTCACTCAGCGTTCCAAAAGGCTGGCAAAGTCTACAGCGAGCCAGAACCCCCGTAAGGATCACACTCTAAATTACTTCCTTAACTCTAACGTTTATTTGCCTAGACTCATTCAGCGCATTGCCGCAAATGCCCATAGGGATCAGCCAATGTCGTGACCCACTTAACTGGTTTGATATCAAAAACACCTGCCATTATCTCTGTGATTGTAAAGTCGCAAATATCCGGAGACAGTTCGAACACAAACGCGGTCTTCGGAATAGAGTAGTTGAGGGCAGTAAGACCCCTTTTGGTAAATTCCCGTTGTATAGCAAGGGTATATCGACCCAAGCCATGTCTCCCAAAACCCCTTTAACGATATTGGGACACCAATCGTCATCAAGCGCTCGATAAACGCTATCCTGGAAAATTCTGAAATAAAGTAGGCATTGGGACAAAATATTAATCCCCCCAGTTAACTTGAATGGTTTATGCTCTAACAAACTATTGAGAGGATATTTGAATGAGTATGTATAGATTTCCTAAAGGCGCGGCTTTAGTGTTTGGCGGATCAGGAGGATTAGGATCAGGTATCGTCGAGTTACTAAGCCAGTGTGGGACAGATGTAGCGTTTACCTATTTAAATAATATAGAGGCAGCAGAGGCCAATATCGCAAAGGTTGAGGCAAATGGACAAAAAGCTACAGCTGCAAGCGTGGATCTTTTGGATGCTGAGCATATTGAAGGATTTGTTAATTCAGCAAAAGAAGAATTTGGCAGAATTCACTCAGTAGTTTTTGCGACGGGGCCATTTCTAAATATCTTGCCGCTCATGGATGCAGAACCAGAGGACGTCTATAAGACGCTAGATACAGATATCAAAGGTTTCTACCATGTATTGAGGGCGGTGGTGCCGGCGCTAAGAGAAGGTGGAGGAGGTTCAATAACTGCGCTAACGACAGCGGCTATTCATAAATACATCAGTACTGATGCGCTCTCATCTGTGCCGAAGGCTGGCGTACAACATTTATGTACGGCGATAGCCCGTGAAGAAGGGCCGAATGGAATAAGAGCAAATTGTGTCGCGGTAGGTTTGATTGCTGTTGGGCTTTCGCAGGAAATCGAGTCGCCCCCTGGTGGCATTCTAGATCAATGGATGCAGCAGGTTGCCCTAGGTCGGCCCGGAGCGCCGAATGAATTATCTGACGCAGTAGTGTTTCTCGCTTCAGAAAATGCAGGTTATATCACTGGTCAGTCACTTCCAGTTGATGGTGGTTATTCTGCTTAGAGTTTAGTGAATAAATTCCCTCAAGAATTTAGCGAGAGCTTGGGGAGAAATAAAATCAAAAGATACAGAGCGTCCGTTCCATAACAATTGGTGCGGAATTCTATCGATCTACTTTATGTTATTTCTTGAGTAACCTGCCTTATTGCTGGCCGAGACACGCGTGGATAAAGTTAATAAACTCACTATTGTACTTAGTGGTTTCGTCAATAAACGGTGCGTGGCCTGAGTCTGTCATTTCGACAATTTGCGCAGCAGGGTTTGTCTCTTTGACACTACGACAAACATCTGGATCTACTACAAGATCCTTCGCCCCCACAAAACTTAAGATCGGCATTGATAGTTTAGCCAATATTTCGCGCTGATCGAGCGGCCCCAGCTCGCGAAGTGCCTGTGCGGCCATCGGTGAAGACTTGGTAAAAATCTGCCACATCCACTGTAACTGATCCTGACTAATTTCTGATGCACAGATACCTTGGGAAAGCGCGGCCAGAAAGTTAATCCGATCTGTGGACATTGCGGCAAGAGTTTCCGCCAGAGCGTCGTCTGTTCCGCCATAGGGAAAATCTGGCTTTTGTAGGTAGGCCGGAGTGGCACCGCAGGTCAATACAACTCCAGCACAGGAACCACCCAAACTATTTGCCGCCTCGACTACGACGGCTCCTCCCAATGACCAGCCATTGAGTACAACACGCTTGAGTTCTAGACTTTCGACCAGGGCTACAACGTCGCTAGCGATTGCATTGATTCCTTGATCTGCAAAGTCTTTGCTGCTTTGTCCGCAACCGCGGTGATCAATCAATACTACGCGCAGCCCACTTTTGCATAAGGCAGTCAGTGAATAATCCCAGAGACGACAACTCATACCCCAGCCGTGGACAAGGATAATGGCATCATTACCACTACCGTAGTCTTCAAAGTAGACCTGTTTATTATCTTCACGTGTCAAGAATGACATAGTTCTTAATTCTCCTTGCTCAAAAGTTTTATCGTATTTGCTTCAAACTCGTTGAAGATTGGATCGAGGTCAAGTGCGTCGGCGCTAACCAGCCATTGATAGACTATACCGAAGATAAAAGCGCAGTAGTGCACAGCGTATTGTTTGCTGTCGATGTTGTGATCAATTTCTCCGGCGGTTATCCCTTCTTCTACCCAACGCTGTGCATCACCGCGATAGACATCATGATGTTCTGCCAATCTAGTTCGCAATTCTGAGTCTTTTCCTAGCGATTCGTACCACAGAATATACATAGCGCGCATATAGTTAGTTTCGAGAGTTAGAAATTCTCGCAATGCCCTTGCTGCAGCTAGTAGCGCATTCAGTCCACTTTGTTCGCCTACTCGCTTATTGAGGTGATTCTTCCAGCGGCGGTCAAACTGACTAAACAATTCGCCCATAAAGTTGGCCTTGGATCCAAAGCGATAGTTGGCAAGCCCGCGGCTGTAGCCGGCGAGTTCGCCAATGTCCTTTAAAGTAGTGCCCTGGGTTCCGTGCCTATTAATCAAGTCGATGGCTGCATCAAACATGAGCTGATCAGAGAGGGCCGTTCGCTCCGCTTGTGTCAGCCTCACCGAGGCTTGTTTGCTTGCTGTTCTTGTCATGTTTGTCTCGTATTAGTTCTGGATAAAGGTTCTAAAATAAGGCTTACGCATAATTGTTGTCCTATGGTATTTTATACTCTGAATGGGTTGTATTTTAATTTCTTTGTCCAGTTGTTCTGCGGTGCTACTGAATCGACATTCTCCTGAATTTTTATACCATTGATTGGCATATCCTATGGGTGTGTAATTCGAACGAGTTTAGTTAAGTGATCCGAACGTACTCATCAATCCACCGTCAACTGGCACTGAAGCACCTGTCATGTAACTGGCGCGCGCCACCCATTCTATTACTTCCGCTATTTCGCTAGGCTCAGCGCAGCGGCCTTTAGGCACCATATTCGTAAGAGATGCCAGAGATTTTTTCGATAATCCTGAGGTCATTTCTGTCATCACTAGACCGGGTATTACAAGATTGACATTGATATCTCGGGGTGCAAATTCTATTGCTAAGGCTTGGGTGAGCCCGGACAGGGCTGATTTCGACGCGGCATAGGCAGCATCACCAGGAAAACCTCTGAAGCCTACAACTGCACCAATATTAGTAATTGAATTGCCTTCAGACATGATCCGCTCGCAGGCCCGAGTCATTAGCATGGCGCCATCTAAGTTTGTTTTTAGTACTGCTTGCCAGTCAGACAATTCGAGCTTGCTGAGGCGGCCGCCCCGATGCAAGCCGGCATTGTTAATGAGGCGTGTTACCGAGCCAAAATGTTGAGTAACTGCAGCAACAGCATCTTCTACAGCAGCTTCGTCGGTGATATCAACCTGCACACCCAAGGCATTACGTCCAAGCTCATGGGCAAGAGCATGTACCGAATCGCCGCGAGCTAGAAGCGCCACGGAATCGCCAGTGGCGGCAACCCGCTGTGCAATGGCAAGACCAATTCCACGGGAGGCTCCAGTTACGACCCAGACTTCGTTCTTAGCCATTGAATTCCTTAATTATAGACGTGGTTAACTTGCTTGTTTGCGTCTAGTAAGTATAAGATTGGACGCATCAATGTCAACAGTTAGTCAACTGTGGCACACCATTCATCGCAATACGCACCGATGTGGAAAGGAGATCAACCCCGTGTGGAGTTTTGAAACCGACGAGGCATTCCAGACCGAGCTAGACTGGATCGAAACATTCGTTCAAGAGGAAGTCGAGCCACTTGATTTAGTGTTCCGTGGGCCCGGTGATCCTTGGGATCCAGATTCGCCGGCTGCTGAGGCGATGGCACCATTGCGAGAAATAGTCAAAAAACGACAGCTCTGGGCATGCCATCTTGGCCCGGAACTTGGCGGCGAAGGGTACGGTCAGGTAAAACTCGGCTTGATGAATGAAATTTTAGGACGAAGCCGTTTCGGTCCGAGCGTTTTTGGTTGTCAGGCACCAGATTCAGGTAACGCTGAAATCCTGGCACATTATGGAACGTCGGAACAAAAGGCTCGTTTTCTTCAACCATTGTTGGACGGCAAGATTGCTTCTTGTTATTCCATGACCGAACCACAAGCTGGCGCCGATCCCGCCGAATTCACTTGCAGTGCGAAGCGAGATGGTGATGACTGGGTAATAAATGGTGAAAAGTGGTTTGCCTCACATGCTCGCTTCGCTCAGTTTCTTCTGGTGATGGTAGTGACCAATTCCGAGACCCCCATTCATGCAGGTGCATCAATACTACTGGTTGAAAAAGACACGGATGGTCTAGAAATTCTTCGAAACGCTGCCGTCGGGCCCTATGTCGAGCAAGGTGATGGTGTCCACGGCTATCTCCGCTTCACGGACTGCCGCGTGCCAGCTGAAAATCTTCTGGGTGAAGAGGGTAAAGGATTTCTTGTCGCACAAACGCGTCTCGGTGGGGGGCGAATACACCATGCAATGCGCAGCGTTGGCGTGCTCAAGAAAGCGATGGATATGATGTGTGAGCGCGTACTTAGCAGAACCACTAAGGGTGAACTTCTTGCCAATAAACAGTTTACTCAAGAAAAAATTGCCGACACCTATACAGAAATTATGCAGTACCGATTGCATGTTTTGTACACTGCGTGGCTCATAGACAAGTACAAGGAATACAACCGAGAAGTCCGCAAGGAGATATCGGCGATTAAGGCATCTACTCCCAAAATTCTACAAGAGGTTGTTTATCGTGCTATGCACATACACGGCAGTCTAGGCATGTCGGACGAATTACCATTTATGAATATGTGGGCAAATATTCCTGAATTGGGAGTTGTTGATGGGCCGACTGAAGTTCATAAAGTTGGAGTAGCGAAAGCTGTGTTACGGGACTATGAGCCGACCAATGATTTGTTTCCCTCCTATCATATTCCTTCACATTATGAGGCAGCGATGAGAAAGTATGGACACTTTCTGAATTCATAACACTCAGGCGACTAACTTATAAGTAGTGATACATTTGATATGCAACCTTAAAACTAACAGCTAACAGCAAGGCGAGATTGGGCGAATGACTTCAACAGATAACAAGAAAACAGATACTAATGGCGCTCTCGCGACGGACTATGATGTCGTCGTAATTGGAGCCGGATTCTCTGGTCTAGGCATGTTGCATTATCTTAAACAAGAAGGCCGTTCTGTGCGGGTCTTCGATAAGGCGGATGATATCGGCGGAACCTGGACATGGAATCGTTATCCTGGCGCGCGAACTGACAGCGAGAGTTACTACTACTGCTTTGCTTTCTCTGAGGAATTGCTGCAGGAATGGAGTTGGTCTGAGCGCTATCCGGGATGGGAAGAGATGCTCGAGTATCTTCATTTCGTTGCAGATCGATGTGACCTAAGGAAAGATATCCAACTAGAAACTACAATAGAAAGCGCAATTTACGATTCCGAGAATAGCCTCTGGGATCTTAAAACCAATACTGGAGAAGCATATCGATGTAAGTACTTGGTCAGTGCTATGGGTCTTATTTCAGAACTCTACATACCAGAATTCAAAGGATTGGATACTTTTAAGGGGCCTTGTTTCCACTCCTCACGCTGGCCAAAAGAAGAACTGGATTATAAAGGTAAACGTGTAGGCATCATCGGGGCAGGTGCTACCGCCGTTCAGTTATTACCAGAAATAGCAGCTGATGTAGAGAGCGTGACGATATTTCAGCGCACAGCAAACTTCATTTTGCCTGCAGGTCAGAAAAAGATGACTCCGGAGTGGGAAAAAGAAATTAAATCGAATTATCCTGAAATCATTAATAAGTGTCGCACCCATGTATTCGGAATGCCGTTTGATAGTCCTGTTGACCGCGTGTCGGCGGATTCGACAGATGAGGAACGTACCGCGATTTATCAAAAATTGTGGGATGAAGGCGGATTTCGATTCTGCTTTGAGAGTTATGATGACTTGCTAACTGATTTAGATGCCAACGAAGCTGCATCTGATTTTTTACGAAATAAAATTAAGGAGCTAGTCGATGATCCTGAGACAGCGGAGGCGCTTTCTCCTCGAGGTTATCCGTTGTTTGCTAAACGGCCGCCGCTGGATCACGGTTACTATGAAGCATTTAACCGAGGCAATGTTCATCTCGTAGATATAACGAATGCAGAGCCCATTGTTGAGATCACGGAGACTGGGGTTCTCACTGAAAAGCAACTCCATGAATTCGATATTATTGTGCTGGCGACAGGGTTCGATGCTTTAACTGGCGCGCTGGAGCATATAGAGATTCGGGGAGCGAATGGCGAAACGATCAAGGAAAAGTGGAGCTCTGGTCTTGCTACTTACATGGGTCTTTGTACAACAGGCTTTCCTAACCTATTTATGATCACGGGTCCGCAGGCTCCCTTTGCGAATTTGCCAACTACAATTGAAGAAAGTGTTAAATGGATTACAGCCTGCATCAATCACATGGAAGATAATCAATATGCTGCAGTGGATGTAAGTGCAAAAGCTGAGAATGAATGGAGTGAGCATGCCACTGAAGTGATAGATATGACAGTAATGAAGTATGGCCATGCGGCAAACACCTGGTTCCTGGGATCTAATATTCCTGGCAAAGGGCCAAGTACACTTGTTTACTTCGGTGGAGCCAATAACTATTTCGACATGCTACGAGAATCTCAAGATAAGGAATTTTCAGAGTTGGAATTTACTAAATCGGCCTGAGCAAAGACTGAAAAAGAGGTTTGACCAATGAAAACAGCATTCAGACAGATATTGCTTGCCTTAGTGTTAGCGCCAATATTCGGATTTGCAGCTGAAGACTATGAGGTGCCTAGAACCGAGTGGGGCTTGCCTGATTTGGAGGGTGTTTGGAATTTCTCTTCTAATACTCCGATGCTGCGGTCTGCTCAATATGGCAATCGCCAATTTCTGACTGCAGAGGAGATAGCCGAACTTGAGGTAAGATTAGCTGCAAGAGATGCCGCGGGAGATGCTGCAATACCCGTTGGCGGTGTCGATGAAGCCTATAACGATTTTTGGATCGAAAGCGCTGGGCTGGGCGGAGCCCAACTAACTTCGCATGTTATCTATCCAGAAAACGGTCGCCTGCCGCCACTGCAGGAGGATGCCTATGTATCTGATCTCACCAGCGCACCCGAACGTCCTGTGCGAACTGCTTTAGGTATAGTCTTTGCGACAGATGGTCCTGAAGATCGGCCATTGTCTGATCGTTGCATGATCGGTTTCAATGCAGGCCCCCCAGTCACTCCTAGTTATTACAACAACAATATTCAGATTGTTCAGAACAAAGACCATGTAGTAATTTTGACTGAGATGGTTCACGATGCGCGTATTGTTCCTTTGAATAAAAGTCACCATCTGTCCGCGGATATTGGGCAATGGACTGGGGATTCTCGTGGTTATTGGGAGGGGGATACGCTGGTAGTAGAAACCAGAAATTTTAATGGACTGACAAATACTTTCTCAAATACTGGTTCTTCTGAAAAAAAACGATTGGTGGAGAAATTTACTCGGATCGCTAACGATAGAATCGACTATGAATTTACAATCCATGATCCAGCCACATTCACCGACAAAATTGTTGGTTTTATCCCAATTTATAAAGTTGCTGGACTGCTCTACGAATATGCTTGCCACGAAGGCAACCGAGGGATGGTGAATATATTGCGTGGAGCGCGAGTCGAAGAGCAACTTAATAAGTAGAGTGTAAGTAAAAATACATTGGTTTGGTGAGTGGAGCCTAAATCAATCCTCCCAATCCTATACTTCTGCTGTGAATTATTATTAGGATAGGTCGAATTTTACTCTGCATGCACGTTAACTTAACGCATCAACATCAGGAGAAAGGATTATGAGTAAAGAGAAAAAAAGCAATAAGGAATCCAAAAAGAAAGCCCTTCTAACTCCGAAAGAAAAAAAGGCTGCGAAGGCAGCTGCCAAACAGGCCCGAAATGCTCTTGGCAACTAAGTTATCGTGACGGTTGAATTAATAAAAGGAGAGAAAGGGTCGTTATTTTGATTTGAAAGAATTAGTGCGCAAGTGGCAGGCAAGGTCATTCATTTAGCATATTCTCTGCGTTTTCCCCATTTATTCCTTCGTTGTTGCGGCAGCTTCAATCAAATTTTAAGCTCGTGCAGTGGGGCGCTTGGATACACTGCTCCACCAGTCACTTAGATTTTTCAGTTCAGCGGGAATTCTTATGCCTAGGGCAGCTTTGCCCATGACAAAAGAGCACTGTGCAGTTATGTCGGCCACTGTGTAGGAGTCTCCGGCAATAAACTGTGTCCCGTTTAGCTGACTATCCAGCCATTCCATTCGTGACGCTACGGTTTTTCTTTCTTGTTCTGCAACTTCAGCTATTTGGACCATTCGGTCTTTCCACATTTCACCGGTATGTCGAAAAATGTTAACGATAGGCAGAAGGAATTCGAACTCCATTCGTCGCTGCCACATCTCGATCGTAGCCGATTCCAGCGCGCCATTCCCCATTAACGCAGGGCTAGGGTGCAATTCTTCAATGTATCTGCAAATAGCCATGGATTCGGAAATGCAGCTGCCATCGTCCAGTTCAAGAAGCGGCATCCTCCCTAGTGAGTTTTTCTTCAGATAGGCATCTGTTTGGTTTTCTCCTGTCATCATGTTCACAGGCACCATGGGGATTTCCAGTCCTTTCTCAGCTAGAAAAATTCGAACGCGGCGTGCGTTAGGTGAAGGGGGAAGGTCGTAAAGTTTCAAGAAAATCACCTCAATGCAGGATCTTTGTCCTCGGCAATCTCGGGCGAGGGATGGAATAAGAAATGGGTTAAGAATTGCAGCAAGCATAACAGTCTATTTGGATGAGGGGAATTTATGCTAGAGCAAGCCAAGTACTCGTCCGCGCGCGTCAAGTCTTACGTTGTAGAGCTGCCACCGATAACTCGGCAATGTTTACAATTTGATCGTGACTAGCGCCGGCTTTAACTTGGCTTTTTAGCCCACTAACAATAGTTACTAAGTAATCTGCGAGAACCTCAGCGCTAGCAGTAGATTCGATATCACCAGCAGTTTGAGCTGCGGTTATCGCTTCTAGAAAAACGTCTCGCGTCGCTTGTATACCAGCTTCTACGCAGCGTGCAATTCTAGGGTCCCGCTGCGCGAATTCGGTTGCTGTGTTCATCATCAAGCAGCCGCGGCGACCTAACGGATCATTGATGTCGTTT
>Ga0209035_10000509_pt1 | contig 15213 bp, 15 predicted proteins | sample MarorgKNORR_S2LV_6_FD_188220 | JGI IMG/M metagenome (GOLD analysis project Ga0209035, IMG submission 188220) | Marine microbial communities from the Southern Atlantic Ocean, analyzing organic carbon cycling - AAIW_A/KNORR_S2/LV (SPAdes) (version 2) | ecosystem: Environmental > Aquatic > Marine... | reverse complement strand
CATGGGTCTACCAACAAATAGCCGCAGATAAAAAGGACGCTTTTGTGGTTGCAGGGAAAGGGTTTGGAAAATCTTTTCACTACCTATTCCCTTTGCGAATCGATTTTATTTTAACAGACCCTAGCATTCAAATTCATCGGTTTGAAACCCTCTCTGAACACTATTCAGACCATTACCCAATACTCGCTCGCTTCGCTTTAAATTAGTTCTTTTTTACTTTTTTCAATTGCAATAAGTCAATCGGGTTGATCGCCAATCCTGTGGTATTTTTTTGAGAAAAGCGCAACACTTCATCATAATACAAAGGTACAATAGGCGCGTTTTCTATAATGATGCTATCCATTTCTTGGTACAGCGCATGTCTTTTGGCTAGCACTGTGGTTGCAATGGCTTCTTCGTACAAACGATCAAATGTCGTATTTTTAAAATGGGTATAATTCGGTCCGTTGGGTGTAAAGTTTTTACTGTAAAACAACGAAAGATAGTTTTCTGCATCTGGATAATCGGCAATCCAACTCGCTCTAAAAACAGGGAATTTCCCTTGCGCCTTCCCTTGTCGTAAAGTTGAAGGCGGTATCATTTCTATGGTAATTGTAAATCCTATTTTTTGCAACTCTCTCTGTATGTATTCACACAAATCTAAATAATTACTGTTGGTTGTTATCGCTACAGATACCGTTGTTGCACCTGTTTCTTTTTTATAAGCAGCCAATAAGGATCGTGCTTTTTCTGGTTGATAACTATACCCTTTTTGGGCAGAAAAGGATGGCAAGCCTTTGGGGACAAAACCATGTACTGCTGGAGTACCCACACCATTTCTTAAAAATTGAAGCATCTTTACACGGTCGAATCCATAATTGATGGCCTGTCTAATTTTCTGAGACTGCACGGGCGATTTCACTCCTGTAGATCCCATATAAAATCCCAAATACTCCGTATTTAAGTACGGGCCTTTTTGTAACGTTATGCGTTCTTTGTATTTGTCTTGCAACAACCCTGCAGTGGTTAAAATATCATCTTTGTAGGAAGCGTCTAAACTTTTCATGAAATCTAAATTCCCTTGTATAAACTGCAAGTACTCACTTTGCTTGTCTGGCAAGAAGGTAATTGCCACCGCTTCTAAATAAGGCAATTGGTAGCCTGAAGCATCCGTTTCATGGTAGTCTTTGTTTTTACGAAAAACCAATTTGGTGTTTTCTACCCATAATTTAAAGTGAAAAGGGCCTGTTCCAATGGGGTTACTTCTAAAATCGTTTCCAAAATAAGCAACGGCCTCCTTAGAGACAACCGAACAATATTTCATTGCCAACAAACTTAAGAACGGTGGAAAAGCTTGTTTTAAATGTATGGATAAAATCGAGTCATTTACCGCCTCAAAACGCGCTACGTGTTGAAACACCCATCCGCCAGGAGAAGCAACCTTAGGATCTAATAAGCGTTGAAAACTATACACAAAATCACTGGCAACTACGTTGCGTGTCTGGGCTGTACCAAAGAGCTTATGGCGATGAAAAGCAACGTCTTTCCGAAGTAAAAACTGGTAGGTAAGGCCATCCTCTGAAATCGACCAGCTTTTTGCAATGTCTGGCTGCACATGCAAGCTATCGTCCAACTGTACCAAGCCATTAAACAATTGGTTTGTAGCCCAAATGTTTCGTTGGTCTTTTGCAAAAGCCGGATCTAAAGAACTGATGTTTGCATACTCATTGTATCGAAAAACCTGGTTGTCAGAAAATGTAGCTTCTTTGGTTTCACAGGAAAGCAACAAACCCGAGAGGATAGCAACGGTAAAAAAATAAGAAAAATAGCAGGTTTTAATTTTCAAGGATTCATTTTTAAGTGCTCAGAAAAGAGACTGGTTATTGACTTTAGATATTCTCAATATTATTGTAAATTTGTAGCCATAAATATACCACAATGAATGCAGATAAAAAAGTAGCTTTTTACACCTTGGGCTGTAAATTGAATTTTTCTGAAACCGCCACCATTTCTCGTAGTTTTGTAAGTGAAGGTTTTGAGAGAGTTGAATTCGAAGAAAAGGCAGATGTGTATGTCATAAATACTTGTTCTGTAACCGATAACGCAGACAAGCGTTTTAAGTCGGTTGTAAAAGCTGCTTTGAAAAAAAATGAAGAAGCATTTATTATTGGTGTGGGCTGTTATGCACAACTAAAGCCTGAAGAGCTCGCCAATGTAGATGGCGTAGATTTGGTATTGGGTGCTACTGAGAAATTTAATGTTACCAGCTACATCAACGACCTTAGCAAAAACGACCTTGGAGAAATACATGCCTGTGAAATAGCTGATGCAGATTTTTATGTAGGCTCCTACTCTGTGGGCGATAGAACCCGTGCTTTCTTAAAAGTACAAGACGGTTGCGATTACAAATGTACTTACTGTACCATTCCATTGGCCAGAGGGATCTCTAGAAGCGACACCTTAGAAAATGTCTTACATAATGCGGCAGAAATTGCCAGTAAAGGCATCAAAGAGATTGTTTTAACAGGTGTTAATATTGGCGACTACGGAAAAGGTGAGTTTGGCAACAAAAAGCACCAACATACTTTTTTAGAACTGGTAAAAGCACTCGATACGGTACCTGGTATCCACCGCTTGCGTATCTCTTCTATAGAACCCAACTTGCTAAAAGACGAAACCATTGATTTTGTAGCGAATTCAGACACGTTTGTGCCGCATTTCCACATTCCTTTACAAAGCGGAAGTGATGTACTGTTAAAACGCATGAAAAGGCGTTATTTAACCAGTACCTACACCCATCGAGTTGCAAAGATTAGAGAGGCGATTCCCAATGCTTGTATTGGCGTTGATGTAATTGTTGGTTTCCCAGGCGAAACAGACGCGCTCTTTTTAGAGACCTATAACTACCTAAATAACATGGACGTCTCGTACCTACATGTCTTTACGTATTCTGAAAGACCAAATACCGAAGCTGTAGATATGGAAGGTGTGGTTCCTAAGAAAATACGTGCCAAACGCAGTAAAATGCTACGAGGGCTGTCTGTAAAAAAACGCCGTGCGTTTTACGAAACACAGTTAGGAAACTCACTAACAGTCTTATTTGAAAGCGAAAACAAAGACGGATACATTCACGGTTTTACAGAGAATTATGTAAAAGTAAAAGCACCTTGGAACCCGGAATTGGTAAATACCTTGCACACGATTACACTTACCACCATTGATGAAGATGGTTTGGTACGGTTTGATTTTAATAAAACACACGCACAATTTATTTCTTAAACATGGCGCAAAAAATACATCTTTACTTTGTTCCAGGAACGGCAGCTAGCTCAAAAATATTTGAGCATCTTTCATTGCCAGAAAACCTTTTTGAAGTTCATTTGTTAGAATGGATACTTCCCACACATAAAGAAGAGCCTATCGTGGACTATGCAAAAAGAATGTGTGCGTTTATCAAACATGAAAACCCCGTACTGATTGGTGTTTCTTTTGGAGGACTGATGGCACAGGAAATGAGCAAACATATACAGGTTTCTAAAATAGTACTCATTTCGAGTGTAAAAAGTAACCGTGAGTTTTCTAAACTCCTACATGGGTTTCGAAAAACGAAAAGCTACCTGCTCTTCCCTAGCCAACTGCTAAACAAACCCGCTTTTTTAAAACGTGTTTTTATAGGAGCAACCCTTAAAAAGAAACGGGCTCAGTACGACCGCTATCTCTCTAAAAGGGAGCCGCTCTATTTAGACTGGGCCATCTATGCTTTATTGCATTGGAAACAAGAGTCGCCATTGCCAAACACCTTGCATATTCAAGGAACAAAAGATGCTATTTTCCCTGTTAAATACCTTCAAAATTACATTCCCGTACAAAATGGATCACATGTAATGATTTTAACAAGGGCAAGAGAAATTTCAAACCTACTCACCAAACACCTACCGAGCTAAGCGTTTTTTTATACGTTTTTTTTTATTAATTTTAGAAATACAACGTCCAATGTGCTCAAGAAAAAAGAGTATATTTGAAAGAAAAAGTAACGGCTATGAAAAAGCACACCCTTCTTTTAATTGGATTTGGCATCCTCTCTTTAACCGTATTATTTACAAATGCAATTGGGGCCTCTCGAGTAAAAAATCCTAAAAATGTAAGTACCAATTACGAAATAAAAGCGTTGAAGATTCCAACGGGTTTAAACCTTGCCGGAGAGCTTGTTCCTATAGAAATCAACAGTATTAGAGAACGATTAGACAGAGAGCTTTTGGTAAATACATATTGGCAATCCAATGGTTTACTGTTATTAAAACGCGCCAATAAATACTTTCCTATTTTAGAACCTTTGCTAAAAAAACACGGCATTCCAGACGACTTTAAGTATTTGGCAGTTGCAGAAAGCGGTTTAGAAAACAACTCCTCTCCTGCTGGTGCTGCTGGGTTTTGGCATTTTCTAAAAAGTTCTGGCAGAGAATATGGTTTAGAAATTAATAGCAATGTAGACGAGCGCTACCATTTAGAAAAAGCGACAAAAGTGGCGGCTGATTACTTACATAAATCAAAAGAAAAATTTGGTTCTTGGACACTTGCCGCAGCAGCGTACAATGCAGGGAACGGACGCATAACTAAAAGCTTGCAAAAACAACAAGTAGACAACTATTACGATTTGTTACTCAACCCTGAAACAGGACGCTATGTTTTTAGGATTGTAGCTTTGAAAGAAATCTTAACACACCCTCAAAAATATGGTTTTGTATTTGACCAGGAAGACCTATACAATGCCCCTAAAACTAGAGAGGTACAAGTAGATACTACAATTACCAACCTCACTGCATTTGCCAAAGGGTTTAACATGACCTACAAAGAGTTGAAATTGCAAAACCCATGGTTGCGAGAATCAAAACTCAATAATAAATCGCGACGAACATATCAAATAAAAGTCTTACAAAAATAACGAAGACACCGCCGTTTACGAAAGTATAACGCATAAAAAAGCCTATCAATATTGATAGGCTTTCCCATTAAAAATTAACTAAGTATCTATTAAATTACTTTTACATTTACTGCGTTTAATCCTTTTCTTCCTTCTTCTAAATCAAATTCAACTTCGTCGTTTTCACGAACTTCATCAACTAATCCAGAAACGTGAACGAAGTGTTCTTTGTTTGATCCTTCTTCAACGATGAATCCGAATCCTTTAGATTCATTGAAAAATTTTACTGTACCTTTATTCATTTTGTTATTTTAAGACGTTGTTATTAAACAACAATTATTAGGGGGCAAATGTACTAAGAATTAATGAATTCTACAAAAAAACATTAAATTACACGAATAATACTGACCATCAGCGGCTTACAGCGAGTTTATTTTTTCCTTCACCGCTTTAAACTCTGTTAAAAGCGCTTCAAAAACGGCATCAACGCTTTTTATCTCGTGTATTAAACCAGCTACTTGTCCTATTTCTAATTCTCCCGTTTCTATATCTCCTTCAAACATCCCTCTTTTTGCACGTGCTCTTCCCAACAAAGTACGCAACTCTTCTACCGTGGGATTTTGCGCGTACAATTGCTGAAGCTCGTCAAAGAAAGAATTCTTAATCAATCGTACAGGAGCCAATTCTTTCAACGTTAATGCGGTATCTCCTTCTTTGGCAGCTACAATAGAATTTTTAAAATGACTGTGCGCAGAAGATTCTTTGGTGGCAGCAAACCTGCTACCTATCTGAACACCGTCTGCACCTAACACCATTGCAGCCAACATTCCGCTTCCTGTACCAATACCACCTGCGGCAATAACCGGTATAGAAACCTGTTCTTTTACCATTGGAATTAACGTAAAAGAAGTCGTTTCTTCTCTTCCGTTGTGCCCTCCAGCCTCAAAGCCTTCACAAACAACAGCATCTACGCCTGCTTTTTCTGCTTTTAAAGCAAATTTCACACTGCTTACTACGTGTACTACTGTAATGCCTTTTTCTTTTAAAAAGCCTGTCCACGTATTCGGATTTCCGGCAGAAGTGAAAACAATTTGAACGCCTTCTTCCACAATAATGTCCATTATTTTTTCAATATCTGGATACAGCAAAGGCACATTTACCCCAAAAGGTTTTTGGGTTGCTGCCTTGCATTTTTGAATATGCGTTCGCAATACATCTGGGTACATAGAACCAGCACCTATCAGTCCGAGGCCGCCTGCATTACTTACTGCAGAAGCTAATTTATAGCCACTTACCCAAATCATTCCACCTTGAATAATAGGGTGTTGTATTTTAAATAATTCTGTAATTTTTTGCATCTAATTGGTTTAAGAAATAACGCCAGACCCTAACAACTCTTCGTTAAGATACCAGGCAACAAATTGTCCTTCGGTGATGGCAGATTGTTGGTTTGAAAACTCGACATACATTCCTGTTGCTACTTTGTGTAAAACAGCTGACTCCAAGGCTTGTCGGTATCGAATTCTCGCAGAAACCTTCATGGTTTCTCCTGTTTTCATCGCCAAATCTGTACGAATCCAATGCAATTCTTCATTGCTTACAAACAGCACATTTCTATACAAACCGGGGTGGTTTTTCCCTTCTCCTACATAGATTACGTTTTCAACCACGTCTGTATCAATAACAAATAAAGGCTCTTTCGTACCGCCTACATTTAATCCTTTTCGCTGTCCTTTCGTAAAATAATGCGCTCCATTATGCGCACCTACCTCTTTACCATCTGCTTGTTGGTACGTTGGTTTCTTTCCAGAATAAGCAAGTGCTTCTTCTGTTGTTTTAAATTCAGGGGCTGTTGCTGTATAGGTTAAGAAATCTTCCGGAATCTGTACAATCATCCCTTTTTTAGGCGCGAGTTGTTGTTGTAGAAAATCTGGCAAACGTACCTTTCCAATAAAGCAAAGTCCTTGTGAGTCTTTTTTATCAGCAGTAATTAAATCAGCTGTTGCAGCAATCGCTCTTACTTCTGGCTTGGTGAGTTCTCCAATAGGAAACAATGCTTTGGCAAGTTGCTTTTGTGAGAGTTGACATAAAAAATACGATTGATCTTTCTGTACGTCTTTCCCTGCTAGTAATTTATGTATGGTGGTATTGGTGATTTTTTCTGACACCTTTCTGCAATAATGTCCTGTAGCGACAAAGTCGGCTCCTAATGACAAGGCAATGTCCATAAAGACATCAAACTTAATCTCTCGGTTACATAAAATGTCTGGATTGGGCGTTCTCCCTTTTCCGTATTCATCAAACATATAATCGACAATACGCTCTTTGTATTGCGCACTCAAGTCGACTACCTGAAAAGGGATTCCTAGTTTTTCAGCAACCAACATGGCGTCGTTGCTGTCTTCTAGCCAAGGGCATTCGTTTGAAATCGTGACACTATCATCGTGCCAGTTTTTCATGAATAAGCCAATAACTTCATAGCCTTGTTGCTTTAATAAATAAGCAGCTACACTACTATCTACCCCTCCTGAAAGTCCTACAATTACGCGTTTCATGTTTTATTAAATTGACTGCAAAGATACAATTCTATCTGTTTTTCTACCCCCTTTACGGAGTTATATCTTTGCCGATTTTGCGACCTTCTTCTTAGAGACAAGCGCTCCATTTAGATAGTACTGCCATTTGCCTTGGCGGCTCCCGTTTGCATAGACCCCTCGTTCTTTAAGGCTTCCTTTTAAATCGTAATAACTGGCCGCTCCGTTCAAAACGCCGTTTGCATACCGTACACTTTCTATCAAAACACCTTGGTCTGAATAAATTTCAGAAAGACCTTCTTTTACATTGTTTTTGAAAGCTACTTTTGAAGTGACCTGCCCATTTTTAAAATAATTGACCTGTACTCCTTCCTTCTTACCAGCTACATAGTTTTCTTCAGACAAAAGGGATCCGTCTGAAAAAAAATACAACCAACGTCCGATTCTTTTTTTCTGAAGCATCGCTCCTTTACTTCTCAACACACCTGCTACAGTGTAAAAAGAAACGGCAGCAATCGCAGCGTTTTCTTTGTATTTCTTTACAATTACAGGATGCCTTGGAGCGTTTTCGTCATAAAACTGAAAAACACCCACTTCTTTTCCATGGAGAAACTGCCCGGAATACCGCAATTGATTGTTGGGGTAGTATTTTTTCCAAACACCGGTTCTTTGCTGGTTTTTATCGAATTGATTTATTTCTTGTCCCGTGCTTTCTACTGTAAAAAAACAAGTAAAGAGCAGTACTAGTATCGTATGTATTTTTATCTTTAGCATTCCAAATTTTCTTTTAACAAAGATACACAATCAGAATTCATGTCTCAAACAACGGTACATCAAATTTTAGACGCGATGTCTACTCCTACCAAAATCAACAGGGATATTGCCGCTGAAAAAATAGTAGCAACACCTGGGGGACTTGACGCATTGGTTGATTTGGTCTTTGAAGTAACAAACAAAAAATCAATTAAAGCGGCGTGGGTACTGGAGTGGATTTGCAAATACAACAGCCTTGATTACATAGTGCCTTACTTAGATGTTTTTACTAAAAACATTCACAAACTACAACTGGATAGCGCGATACGCCCTGCTGCTAAAATTTGTGAATTACTCGCTACAACCTATTGCGACCCTTCAAAAAACAAGATGCAAACAAAGGTATCAAAAACGCATATAGATTTGATTGTTGAAACGGGATTTGACTGGCTAATGAGTCCGCAAAAAATTGCTGTAAGAGCCTATACCATGACGGCCTTGTATTATTTTGGCTTAAACAGGGCTTGGATTCATCCAGAATTGACACACCTCATTCGCACTAAAATCATTCATGAAAGTAAAGGGTGTAAGGCTCGGGGGCGCAAAATTTTAACATTGATTGAAAAACACGCCAACTAACCATTACTTTACCGGTCTTGTTTCCTGCATTTTAAAAAATAACACCGTAGCAATGTTACGAGCACGGTCTTTGGCTTCAGTTGCCTTTACCCCCTCAAACAACGCATCTACTGTCGCAGACCAAAGCGTCAACCAAGCTTCAAAGTGCTTTTGAGAGATTTGGTGCCCCCATTTCGTATCGACATCCTTATGCGCTCGCATCGGGTTTCCTTTAAAGTTACGAGCCGCAAACAAGTTGGTCTCCCAAAAATCTGTCAACTTCTCTAAGTGAGGCTCCCAAGCATCGGTAGGGATGATTTTCAAAAAAATAGGCCCTATAAAAGTGTCTTTTTGAATACTGCTATAAAAAGTGCGCATTAGCAGAGAAACATCTGCTCTTGTTGCAATATCTTGTCGTTTCATGATGGAAGTCTTCTTTCAAACAAAATTACTACATAAAGCAGATAAAATCTATCATTTTATAGCAATATCAGTCAGGAAATTTTTATTTTTGCTGCACACAACACAACCACAACACATGAACCTAACAGAATTGAATGCCATTTCCCCTATTGATGGGCGCTACAGAAATAAAGTTGCTAAATTAGCTGATTACTTTTCAGAAGAAGCATTGATCAAATACCGCGTAAAAGTAGAAATTGAATACTTTATTGCTTTGTGTGAAATCCCTTTGCCACAGCTACAAAATTTTAACAGCGACTTATACGTGGACCTTCGTGCTATTTACACGGACTTTTCTGCCGTTGATGCACAAAAAATAAAAGACATTGAAAGCGTTACCAACCACGATGTAAAAGCGGTTGAATATTTTATCAAAGAAAAATTTGACGCATTACAACTACAAGCCTACAAAGAGTTTATTCATTTCGGACTTACCTCACAAGACATTAACAACACCGCCATTCCGTTGTCTATTAAAGATGCTATGGAAGAAGTTTACTACCCAAGCTTAGATGGCTTATTGAGTAAATTAGCAGACCTTTCTGAAGATTGGGACGGCATTCCTATGTTAGCGAGAACACACGGACAGCCTGCTTCTCCTACACGTTTAGGGAAAGAATTGTTTGTTTTTGTAGAACGTGTAAACCAACAAGTTTTTCACTTACAAAACACCCCGCATGCTGCAAAATTTGGTGGCGCCACAGGAAACTACAATGCGCATAAAGTAGCCTACCCAACGATTGACTGGAAAAATTTCGGAAGCCATTTTGTGGAAAACATCCTAGGCTTACACCATTCTTTCCCTACCACACAGATTGAACATTACGATCATATGGCAGGGTTGTTTGACGCCATGAAACGCATCAATACCATTTTAATTGACTTGGATAGAGATATCTGGACTTACGTTTCAACTGATTATTTTAAACAAAAAATTAAAGCAGGTGAAGTAGGTTCTTCAGCCATGCCGCACAAAGTAAATCCTATCGATTTTGAAAATTCTGAAGGAAACTTAGGAATTGCCAATGCAATTTTTGAGCACCTATCTGCCAAATTACCATTGTCGCGTTTGCAAAGAGATTTAACAGACAGTACTGTTTTAAGAAATGTTGGCGTTCCTTTTGGACACACCTTAATTGCCTTTGCTTCTACCTTAAAAGGATTGAACAAGTTATTGATCAACGAAGCGAAATTTGCAGAAGATTTAGAAAACAACTGGGCGGTTGTGGCAGAAGCCATTCAAACCATTCTACGCAGAGAAGCGTATCCAAATCCTTATGAAGCTTTAAAAGGACTGACAAGAACCAATGCAAAAATTACGCAAACATCGATTGCTGATTTTATTGACACCTTAGACGTTTCTGAAGCGATTAAAGCGGAGCTGAAACAAATTACACCTGCAAACTATACTGGAATCTAAATGAAAAATACTTTTTTTTTAGCAGCCTGTATTGTTTTCGCAGCCTGTAACACAACGATACAAGGAGACGCAGATCGTTTTAAAACAGGGGTATTTGAAATACCTGCTGGCAAAGGCTACGAAAAAACAGTGTTGATTCGCAAAGACAGTTTGCAAATAGAAAGCTATACCACAACGAGTAGTGACGGACTTACTACAACAACACATGTAGATACTTTATTTATTAAATGGCACAATAACTTTTCGTACACATTGCGTATGAAATCACCTAAAAAATCCATTGATAAAGATCCTATCTATGTGCAGTTTACAAAAGTGACCGACTCTTCGTATGCTTTTAAAGCGAAGATTGGGTATTCGAATTTTGTGAGTGACGGTGTAGTGTACAAACGACAGTAATATGGATATTTTTTTACAAGCAGACACGTGGGTTGCCTTATTGACCCTTACCTTTTTAGAAATAATCTTAGGAATTGATAACATCATATTTATTTCTATAGCAACCCATAAAGTACCCAAAGAGCAGCAAAAAAAAGCAACGAACATCGGCTTGGTTTTAGCAATGCTTTTTAGAATTCTACTACTCCTTGGGGTCTCTTACCTCATTGCCATGAAAGCAGCTTTGTTTACCATTAACACCAGCTTTATGAGCGCAAGTGTTACCGGGCAAAGTATCATTCTAGTTTTGGGAGGGATCTTCTTATTGTATAAAAGCACTAGTGAAATTCACCACAAAGTAGAAGGCGCTTCAGAAGAAGGCAACAACACCAAAACGAAGAAAGGAAGTACGCTTTCTAAAGTGATTTTTCAAATTGTATTGATTGACATTGTTTTTTCTTTCGACTCTGTATTAACAGCCGTTGGAATGACGAACGGCATTGAGGGAGCCCTTACAATTATGATTACTGCTGTAGTTATATCAATGGCTATTATGATGGCTTTTGCCAATGCGGTAAGCACTTTTGTAAACAAACATCCAACCATACAAATGCTGGCCCTCTCTTTCTTAATTTTAATTGGGTTTATGTTAATTACCGAAGGAGCCCATTTGGCTGATACGGTTATTTTACAACAGCACGTTGGAGCCATTCCAAAAGGATACTTGTACTTTGCCATCGCCTTTTCATTAGGGATAGAAATGCTAAACATGCGTGTGCGTAAAAAGCGCTAAAACCTTGTCAATTTTCCACAAAAAAAACCAGCATATCTGCTGGTTTTTTTTGTGAGTTATACCAAAAGCTTACCGCACGTGTTTTGTTTTTTTCATCATGCTAATCATCACAAAGGAGATCATAAAGAAAAAGGCCAATGACAGCACACTCCATTGCATAGAATCTGTAATTGCGTACAGCAATCCGTACACAAACGTACCCAGTACAATGGCTATTTTCTCAGTAACATCGTAAAAACTAAAATAGGTTGCATGGTCTTCTGTGTCTGGTAACAACTTGGAATATGTAGACCGTGTTAACGTTTGTATCGCTCCTTGTACCATACCCAACATCACGCCGAGTGCATAAAAATAGTAGTCGACATTTTCTTGTCCTCTTTCTAAATTAAACGCCATAAAACACACCAGCATCCATATAATAATGGTGAATTTTAATGTTCTAATATTCCCCCATTTTTCTGATAGTTTTGAAAACAGTGCCGCACCTACAATCGCTACAATCTGAACCAATAAGATGGTGACAATCAAATTCATCGTAGGAAGCCCTAGTTCTGTAGAGCCGAAAATAGCTGCCATTAAAATAATGGTTTGTACGCCGATACTTAAAAAGAAGAACGAGAGTAAAAATAATTTTAAGGTCTGGTTTTCCTGCAATTCGTGCCATACGAGTTTCAACTCTGCAAACCCTTTCCAAATATAATCTTTGGCAGGTTTTTTATGGTACACATTTGAAGGCAATCGTCTAAAGGTAAGTTGCGCAAAACCAATCCACCAAAGACCAACCATTAAAAAGGAAATTCGAGAAGCCATACTTGCAGAGAGCCCAAAAAGGTCTGGCATTTGTATCATTACTAAATTGACAATGAGTAACAGTACGCTACCTGTATATCCGTAGATAAACCCTTTCGCACTTGCAGCATCTTGTTGCTCCGGACGTGCTACTTCTGGCAGGTATGCATTGTAAAAAACCAAACTGGCCCAGAAGCCAATACTCGCTAATACCGTAAAAATAATTCCAATAGAAACGGTATCTATTCCATCAAAGAAATAGAGGCTCATAACAGAAAACCCTCCCATATAACAGAAGAATTTCATGAATTTTTTCTTACTTCCCGTATAATCCGCAATACCAGATAAAATAGGAGAAATAAAAGCGACTATCAAAAAAGAAAAAGACAATGCATAGCTATACAAACTATCTGGATGTGTCCATTCTGTGCCTAAAAACCAAACGGTTTTTCCTTTTGTAATTTCAGTATAATATAACGGAAAGACAGCGGTACTAATTACCAAAGAATACACTGAGTTTGCCCAGTCATAAAATGCCCATCCATTAATTAATTTCTTATCCCCTCTTTGTAACATAAATGTGTCGTGTTTAAAACCAATGTCTTTTTAGCAGGGTACAAAGTGTACGCTTAAAAACAATGCCAAGATAGGCATTCTATTTTTTAATTAAAAAAAAACACATTCAATATGTGTTTCTAAATCGCAAAAAAATGACAAATCTTAGCCTGAAGGGATTCATTCTACCAGGTAAAAAGAGTATATTTGTGCTTCCAAAAAAAGAAGAAACAACACTATGTTTAACAATTTAAGTGAAAAACTAGACAAAGCCTTACACACGCTAAAAGGGCACGGTAAAATTACAGAAGTAAACGTGGCTGAAACACTAAAAGAAGTGCGTAGAGCGCTTTTAGATGCCGATGTAAACTTTAAAATTGCAAAGACTTTTACCAAAACCGTTCAGCAAAAAGCCTTGGGACAAAACGTTTTGACAACGTTGAACCCGGGTCAGTTAATGGTGAAGTTGGTGAAAGACGAATTGACAACGTTGATGGGTGGAGAAACTGTAGACATACAGTTAGATGGCGCATTAACTGTTGTCTTAATGTCTGGTTTACAAGGTTCTGGTAAGACCACTTTTTCTGGAAAATTAGCCAATTACTTAACCACTAAAAAGAGCAAGCAAGTATTATTGGTCGGTTGTGACATCTATCGTCCGGCTGCCATCAATCAATTGCGTGTTGTTGGAGAGCAAATTGGTGTGGAAGTCTATGCCGAGGAAGAAAATAAAAACCCGGTGAGTATTTCTCAAAACGCCATCAAACACGCCAAAGCAACTGGTAAAAACGTGGTGATTATAGATACAGCGGGTCGTTTAGCAGTTGATGAAGAGATGATGACCGAAATCTCAAACATCCACAAAGCTGTAAACCCACAAGAGACCTTGTTTGTTGTCGACTCCATGACTGGACAAGATGCTGTAAACACTGCAAAAGCGTTCAATGATCTTTTAAATTTTGACGGTGTAATTCTTACAAAATTAGACGGAGATACACGTGGTGGAGCGGCCTTGTCTATAAAATCAGTTGTAGACAAGCCTATTAAATTTATTGGTACTGGAGAGAAAATGGACGCGATTGATGTCTTTCATCCAGACCGTATGGCAGACCGTATTTTAGGTATGGGAGATGTGGTTTCTTTAGTAGAAAGAGCACAAGACCAATACGACGAAGCTGCTGCTAGAAAATTACAAAAGAAAATTGCTAAAAATCAATTTGGTTTCGATGACTTTTTAAGTCAGATTCAACAAATCAAAAAAATGGGGAGCATGAAAGACTTGATGGGTATGATTCCTGGTGCAGGAAAAGCCTTGAAAGATGTAGATATAGACGACGATGCTTTTAAAGGAATTGAAGCGATTATTCACTCGATGACTCCTTCAGAAAGAAGCACGCCAAATAGCATCGATGCCAGCAGAAAAAAACGCATTGCAAAAGGCTCTGGAACCTCTGTGCAAGAAATAAATCAACTGATGAAGCAGTTCAATCAAATGAGCAAAATGATGAAGATGATGCAAGGCGGTGGTGGAAAAAAGATGATGCAAATGATGCAGGGCATGAAATAATTTATTTAAACGGAACACACGCATGATATTATTAGACGGAAAACAAACAGCAGCCACTATTAAAGAGGAAATTGCCAACGCTGTAGCAGAACTGAAAGCATCTGGCAAAAAAACACCGCATTTAGCCGCTGTATTGGTAGGAAGCGATGGTGCAAGTCTTACTTATGTAAACGCCAAAGTAAAAGCATGTAAACGAGTAGGCTTTGAATCTACCTTAGTGCAACTTCCAGCAGACACTTCCGAAGAAAAATTATTGCAAGAAATTCATGCTTTAAACAACAACACGGCCATCGATGGCTTTATTGTACAACTGCCTTTGCCTAAACACATCGATGAGCAAAAAGTATTAATGGCTGTAGACCCTAACAAAGACGTAGATGGGTTTCACCCTACCAACGTGGGTAAAATGACATTGAACTTGCCTACTTTTATTTCTGCAACACC
>Ga0209035_10000506_pt1 | contig 15250 bp, 17 predicted proteins | sample MarorgKNORR_S2LV_6_FD_188220 | JGI IMG/M metagenome (GOLD analysis project Ga0209035, IMG submission 188220) | Marine microbial communities from the Southern Atlantic Ocean, analyzing organic carbon cycling - AAIW_A/KNORR_S2/LV (SPAdes) (version 2) | ecosystem: Environmental > Aquatic > Marine... | reverse complement strand
TAAAGCTTCAACTGCGGTATCTGGATTGAGCTCTTTAATCGCTTTAACGGTTTGTGCATAGTGCTCTGCCCCGCCATCCTCTAAATCATCCCTATTAACTGAAGTTAAAACAACGTATTTAAGGCCCATGGTTTTGACAGCTTTAGCCGTATGCATCGGCTCATCAAGATCTAACCAGCCCTTTGGGTTGCCTGTGTCCACGGAGCAAAATTTACAAGCTCTGGTGCAGACCGATCCCATCAACATAAAAGTTGCTGTTCCAGCAGACCAACATTCTGAGATGTTTGGGCACATAGCCTCTTCGCATACAGTGTTGAGGCGTTTGTCTTGAACTTGTTTTTTGACCGCTTGAAAATTTGCATCAAAGGTGGCTTTAACTCTAATCCAATCTGGTTTTTTTTGATTGGGAATAGAAGAATACTGATTGGCTTTCTGGCCATTTTTTACAGCCTTAATGCCATCGCGATTAACAATTTTTTGAGTGGGGATAATTTCCATTACTTAAATAATTTTTGTAACTCATCTGTTGCGACTGATTTTACCTTGTCCATGGTGATATTTGAATCAAAATGACTAATTTGCGTAACTTCCAGGCCCTCATACCCGCAAGGGTTAATTCTGCTAAAAGGCTCTAGGTCCATGTCCACGTTTAAACTAATGCCGTGATAACTTCTACCTTTTGATATTCGTAAACCAATGGATGCTATCTTTTTTTCCTCTACATAAACTCCAGGCGCGCCTTCGACAAAGGAGCTCTCTATTGAGTAGTGTTTGAGAATATTCTGAATAAGATTTTGTAAATTTGCGACCAGCGCCTTGGGTCCTATTTTTTTTGTTTTAATATCCAAAAGAAAATAAATGACCAGTTGTCCTGGGCCGTGAAAGGTTACCTCGCCACCCCTGTCGGTTTGAACTATGGGAATATTTCCAGGATTTAAGATATTTGAGGGATCAGCTGCAGTTCCAAGCGTAAAAACTGCATCATGCTCAAGCAACCATATTTCATCATCAAAGGAATCTGCTTTGACCAATGAGCGCATTTTCTCATAAGTATCTGCATAGGCTTGATTACCTAACTGAATGAACTTAGGAGTCGCCGTCACTGTTTGTTCGAGCTTCCACAAAAGCATCCTCAGCAATAGCGTGGAATCCTTTAACCTCTGCTAAGAAAGTTTTAAAAGAGTCGTAGACTTTTTTAACATCAGGATCATTTGCCGCTGAGCTTTCTAAAATATCTTCGGAGATTATTCTAAACTCATTAATGACATCTTTTGGCAGCTCTCTAAGTTGTACATTGTGGTTTTGAATTAAGTCTTGCAAGGCTCTATTGTTGGAAGCTGTATATTCATCTAATAAATCTTGATTAACAGCCTTGGCTGCTGTGGTAACTATTGCCTGCAAATGCGGAGGCAAAGTCTCCCAAGCATCAATATTAATAGTGAATTCAAGCATTGAACCTGGCTCATGCCATCCAGGATAATAGTAGTATTTTGCTACCTGCTGAAAACCAAAGGCTAGATCATTGTATGGGCCTACCCACTCAACTGCATCGATGGTGCCAGTTTGCATGGCAGTGAAAAGTTCTCCACCAGGAATATTTACAGGGATGCCACCGGCTCTTTTAAAGACCTCTCCGCCAAAGCCAGGAAAGCGCATCTTTAAACCTTGTATATCATCCAGTGAATTTATTTCCTTATTAAACCAACCAAACATTTGGGTGCCTGTATTGCCTCCGGGCAAAGGCTTTAAATTAAAAGGGCGATAAAGCTCTTCCCACAACTCCAATCCACCGCCTCTGTTGACCCAAGCATTGATTTCGTCAGCTGTAAAACCAAAAGGCACTCCTGCAAAAAATTGTGCAGCAGGAACCTTCCCCTTCCAGTAATAAGCTCCACCGTGACCCATTTCAACTGAGCCTGATGAGACGGCATCGAACACGCCCATTGCCGGCACCAATTCACCAGCACCATAAACCTGAACTTTTAATTGCCCTCGAGACATTTTTTCAACCAGCTTACTAAAACGCTCTGGAGCCATTCCAAGCCCTGGATAATTTTTTGGCCAAGTGGTGACTAATTTCCATGAATAATTCTTTTCTTTGTCAGCGCCTAGGGTGTTTTGCTCAACTTGCCCACAAGCCATTAGCAAACTTAAAGCCAATCCAGTAATTAAAAAATTTTTCATCCTAACATCTCCAATTTTGCAAAAGCTAACACCAACCATTTGCTCCCAGCTTTTTCAAAATTAATCTGAACTCTAGCTGATTCTCCCGATCCTTCATAGTTTAAAACGACACCAAGCCCAAAGGTAGGATGAACCACTTTTTGTCCTAATCCTACCCCAACCTCATCTTTAAAATCCATTATAGATTTTTTAGTTTTTCTAACATAGGGCATCCTGGCTGATGCCCTTGGTCTAATTTCTTCTATAAATACAGCAGGTATTTCTTTTAAAAAACGTGAGGGTGGGTTAAAAACATCTGAGCCATGCAGTCTTCTTGATTCTGCATGAGTTAAATATAATTTTTTCATGGCTCTGGTTATGCCTACATAACAAAGCCTTCGTTCCTCTTCTAATTGAGAGGGTGATTCAATCGATCTGCCATGTGGGAAAAGTGTTTCTTCAAGGCCGGTAATAAAAACCAAAGGGAATTCTAGGCCTTTAGCAGAATGCAAAGTCATAAGCTGGACAGCATCTTGAAACTCATCTGCTTGAGTGTCTCCAGAATCCAATGAAACAGTATCAAGAAAAATTTCAGCTATCTCTTTGTGAGATTTTTCTTTTTCAAATGATTGCTCAAAATTCTTTGCAGAGGTAACAAGCTCTTCTAAATTTTCAATGCGGGTTTTGCCTTTTTCTCCAGCTTCTTTTTTATGGTATTGGTATAGCCCTGATTTTTGAATAATAGTTTCCATTAACTCAGATAAAGGCATTGTGTCCAGTAAACCAATGCATTCAGATATGAGCCCAAGATATCCATTAAGCCCCTGACCTGCCTTGCCTCCCATTTTTCCTTCATTGAGCAATTTAGCAGCAGCCTTGATGTAGGAGAGATTATAGGCCTTTGCCTCATCTCTAATCTTAGCCTGTGATTTGATTCCAATGCCTCGGGTAGGATTTGCGATAGAGCGTTCAAAAGCAGGATTATCATGAGGGTTAAAAATAACCTTTAAGTAACTCATGGCATTTTTAATCTCCATGCGCTCATAAAACCTAAGACCTCCATAAATACGATAGGGAATGCTGATTCTAAGAAGCGCTTCCTCTAGAGCTCTTGATTGAGCGTTAGATCGATAAACAATCCCAACATCTTGAAAAAGTTCGCCTCCCTCCATCCAACTTTTAATTACCCCTGCTATAAATCTCGCCTCGTCTTGCTCGTTGTATGCTTGGTAAAGGGTTATGGGTTCACCCTCTAAAGAGTCAGTCCATAGATTTTTTCCTAAACGCGATTGGTTGTTATTAATCAAGGCATTAGCAGCACTTAAAATCACGCTTGTTGAGCGATAATTTTGCTCAAGACGAATAACTTTTGATTCCTCAAAGCTAGTTTCAAAGGATGCAATATTTTCTACTTTAGCCCCTCTCCATCCGTATATAGACTGATCATCGTCACCAACAGCTGTAATCGTTGCAGATTCTGATGCAATTTCCTTGAGCCAATTATACTGAATGGTATTGGTGTCTTGAAACTCATCAACAAGAACAGCCTTAAATCTATTGTGAAAAAACTCTTTAACGGTTTTATTGGTTTTAACTAATTCATATGCCCTAAGCAAAAGCTCAGCAAAATCTACGAGACTGTCGTTGGCACAGGCTTGTTCATAATGCTTATAAATGCCTTTGACTGTTTGGGCGTAAAAATCTCCGTTGTCGGCAACCTTGTCTGCTCTTATACCTTCATCTTTCCAACCATTGATTTGCCATTGAATCTGCTTAGGTGGCCATGCGGCATCGTCAAGACCTGCTTCTTTGGTTAAACGCTTAACAATGCGCAGTTGGTCATCGCTGTCTAAGATGGTAAAACCTGAAATTAAACCAGCTTCTTTGTAAAATCTTTTTAAAGTTCTGTGCGCCAAACCATGAAAGGTTCCACACCACATATCTCCTCCTGGAGACTGCAGTAATTCCTGAATGCGTGATTGCATCTCTTTGGCTGCTTTGTTTGTAAAAGTAACTGCAATAATTGATGAGGGATTAATGCCCATAGCCTCAACATTCCAAGCAATACGATGAACTAAAACTCTGGTCTTCCCAGAACCAGCGCCCGCAAGAACTAGAAGGCTTTTGTCTTCTGAGGTTACAGCTTCTCGCTGAGGATCGTTTAAGTGTTCAAGTATGTGAGAAACATCCATTGGGGGTTCATTTTTTAATCTAAGAAGCCTATTCTAACCTTATGCAAACTAAATTATTGAGAGAAATTAAAAATGCTTTGCCTAGCCTTAGAAAATCAGAAGTAAAGGTAGCAGAATTTGTTTTAAATGAGCCAAGTAAAATTATTGAGCTTACAACAGCTCAGGCTTCCAGCGAGATAGGCGTCAGCGAGCCAACGCTAATAAGGTTTTGTCAGGCGCTTAATCTTGAAGGCTTCCAAAAATTTAAACTTACTCTTGCGCAGCAACTCGCTGCCGATGATTACTTCCATTCTTATGAAATTAACCCTGAAGACAGCATCCAAGAACTGACAGAAAAAGTATTTGACACCACCATTAGCGAAATTTTAAATGTTCGTTCTCAATTAAGTCAGGAAGTCTTAGAAGAGGCGATTGAGACTCTGGCTAATGCAAAAAGGGTAGAATTTTATGCTTTCGGTGGCTCAGTGCCGGTAGCGATGGATGCTCAACATAAATTTTTTAGACTTAAAATACCTTCCTCTTGTATTTCAGATCCGCACATACAATTTATGTCAGCAAATTCTCTTAATAAAAAAGATGTGGTGGTTGCCATTTCTCAATCTGGAACAACAGCTGCATTAGTTGAGAGCATTAAAACAGTAAAAAGTTTTGGAGTGATAGTTATAGGTTTAATGCCTTCGGGTACACCCCTTTCAAGGATCTGCGATATAGCTCTAGATATTGATGTTGGAGAAAATGCTCGCCTGACTCGACCCTTAACTTCCAGGCTCGCTTACATGGCAATCATTGATGTTTTGGCAGTTGGTGTGGCTCAGTTAAAACCAGAAGCTCAAGATCATTTATATAATATTGTTACCAGCCAAAGCTCTCTTAAACTTAAGTAATTAATAGCGGAGGTTTTGTCTAAACCAAAGATTTACCATCCATTTTTCACCCTTTATTACCGGCATGCCACCATGCAGTGATTTTGGATGAATTTTTGGATGAGAAGACGCCGTATTAAGCAAAGTATTGTGGAAAACGACAACATCCCCTTTCTTTGGGCTTACGGTCACATCTAACTCAGGGAAGCCGGTTCCGCCGCCTTCTTCAACATTATTGAGATATGCAATAACTGTGATCATGCGCTGACCTCCAGGCTCCCAATTTTTTTTTCCATCCTCTGTTTCATAATCGAAAGAATCAAAATGGGGTTTATATTGTGCACCTTCTGCATAATAAACAAGTTGGTATTGTTCAGCATTTCTAATAGGCATTTGTACCAATATAGAAAACCTCTTACTAACTTCATGGACAATTTCGTTGGCATCATGCTCTATCCAACAGTTCTCACTTGTTCTGCTCTCATGTTGGATGTGTTTATCAGGGCTTATAACTGTAGATGGCTCTAGCTTGCCTTGCGAGGCTTCTACGAAGGCATTGCACTCATCATTGCTTAAAAAATCATTTACAACATAGAGAATTGGATCTCCTGAATGCATGGTGACATTATCAGCAATTTTTTTAGGATATTCCTTATTCATGACTAAAATAATTGTATGCTAACCAAGTATAGAACGCATACAAAATGAGTATATTTATTTCAATAGCATCGTACCAAGACCCTTTGTTAGTATCTACAATCTTTGGTGCCTATAACAATGCTCAAAATAAAAGTGAACTTGTGTTTAGCATCTGTGATCAATCTGATAGCGGTATACCAGCTGAAGACTTCACCTTTGCCAGTCAGATTCATTACGAACATGTTGATCCATTATTCTCAAAAGGGCCCTGCTGGGCAAGACATAGAGCTCAAACTTTTTTTAAAGATGAAGATTATTTTCTTCAGATAGACTCTCATACTCAATTTTCTCTTGATTGGGATGTTAAATTTATTGAGCAGCTAAAAAAAATAGAAGCAGTCTCGTCAGAGAATGATTATCATAAAAAGCCTATTATCACTTCTTACCCTAGAAGCTTTAAAGTCTTAGATTTTGATCAGGGTCTCTTTGAGCTCAATACAGGCGATAAGCACACTCAGATAATTACCTATAGAGAAGATAGCCTATTCTTAAAGGGTTCTTTTTCACGGCAAATTGGTATACCAACTAAATGCTCAAATATTACTCATGCTTATCTAATGGCCGCTGGGTGTATTTTTACCAGAGGAGCATTTGTAAGGGAGATTCCATATGATCCAAATTATTATTTTTATGGTGAAGAATTATCAATGGCTTTAAGAGCTTTTACTCATGGGTTTTCATTTTTTCATATACCAGATGTTCCGTTATTTCATCTCTATACCGATGTTAGCAACTTGCCAAGAAAACTACATTGGGATCCTGAGGATGATCAGAAAAGAGCCATAAAATGGAATGAACTTGAACGCAAAAGCCTTGAAAGGCTTGATGATTTATTTGCTATGAATGTTGAGTCGCCATTAAATCTTGGTTCGGTGAGATCCCTGGATGAGTATATTGCAATTAGTGGTGTAGACCTTAAAAATAAAAAAGTATTAGATTTAGAAAAAGCTACTAAGCCTCATTTTCTTGAGTCTCTCGATTGGGAAATGAATCCACTTAAATAATAAAAATAGGAGAATAAAATGAGTGATGAAGCACGGAATTTTTTAAATAGTTATGGTAGCTTTGTTACCAAGGTTACAAGCGAGCCCAGTTTAGATCAATCAAGCTTGGATGAGCGGATGAAGGAGATTGATTCTTCGTCTCCCATTGAATCTGCCAGGCTTCTGACAGCTGCTCTAGGGCTTGGCAGCGAGACTGGGGAGTTTGTTGAAATAGTAAAAAAAATGTTCCTTCAAGGCAAACCTGCAAATGAAGATAATATCTATCATATGAAAAGAGAACTTGGGGATATTATGTGGTATTGGGCCACGGCATGCATGGCATTAAAACTTGACCCCTACGAGGTTATCAAAGAGAACCAAGACAAGCTTGAGGCTAGATATGGAGAAAAATTTGAGGTTGATCGAAGTGAGCACCGAAAGGATGGAGATTTATAATTGGCGAGGATCAGTCTTTTATTTGTTACATTTTTTTTATTTTCATGTGCTGAAAAAATATCCATGGTAAATTTTGAAATAGAAAGGATGGGTGAAATTATCTCGCCAGAATTATCCGAAGAACTGGGTCATAACATTAATGGTCCATCTCTTATTAAGGTTCCAGATTTTGTTGATAAAAAGCTTGGTAATTATTATCTCTACTTTGCTGATCACAAAGGCACGGAAATAAAAATGGCATAGCCATTGCCAAACTAAATAATGCTTAAGTTAGTAAGTAGATTTTTGTTTTAAATCTTCAACGGCATCTTTATATTCTTCCGTTAACTGATCTACCAAGGTTTGGACAGTGGGAGAATCTTTTATAGAGCCTATGCCTTGACCTGAACCCCAAATATCTTTCCAAGCTTTAGCATCTGTATTACCACCAGAGCCAAAATTCATTGAAGATTTATCTGCTTCGGGTAAGTCGTTAGGGTTTAATCCAGCATTCACGACCGAACCCTTTAAGTAATTCCCATGAACACCTGTGAACAAAGAAGAATAAATAATGTCATCAGCAACACTCTCAATCAGCATATCTTTATAGTCCTGTTCAGCATTAGCTTCTTCTGTGGCAATAAACCTTGTGCCCATGTATGCAAGATCGGCGCCTAGAGCCAAACTCGATGCAACTGCACTTCCAGAGCTAATAGAACCGGATAGAATAATAGTACCTTCAAAAAATTCCCTTACTTCTCTAACCAATGCAAATGGCGAAAGAGTGCCAGCATGCCCACCGGCACCTGCACAAACTAAAATTAATCCATCGACGCCCTGCTCTGCTGCTTTGCGAGCATGTTTTACGCTAATGACATCGTGATACACCAGACCGCCATATGAATGTGCTGCTGTAACAATCTCTTCAGGGGGTCTTAGTGAGGTAATGATAATTGGGACCTCATGCTTTACACATGACTCCATGTCTGCCATTAATCGATCGTTAGACCCATGGCAAATTTGATTGACTGCATATGGGGCTATTGGCCGTTCAGGGTTCTCTACTTTAGCTGCTGCAAGCTCTTCCTTAATTCTTATCAGCCACTCATCTAAAACATGTTGCGGTCTTGCATTTAATGCTGGAAATGAACCAACGATCCCAGCTTTGCATTGCGCAATGACCAGCTCGGGACCAGAAACTAAAAATAAAGGCGCTCCAATCACTGGAATTGAGAGGTTGTTCTGAAGTATTTTTGGAAGTGGCATGTGCAATCCTTGATTTTAAAAAGCTATAGCTTACACGAAGATAAAAGTTAATTAAATGTGCGGTTTCTAATTATTTAATCTCGTCAGCAACCCAGCTAATTGACCAGTTGTGACCCAGTCTATGTCCCTGATAAGTGTCTGGCAATATTGTCACCGAACTACCTAATATTTCTATATTTTGGGGGTTCTCTTCAAGGTCTTTAAATGCGCTATCTAAGTGTTGCTGGGTTCTCCACTCATAAAGATTAGCCCTGGGCTTTAAGTTAATTATTGGCTCATATCCACACACGGTATTTAATACAGTATTGCCTTGAAGTGGAGAGGCAATAATGTGAGCATCAAATACAACTGAGTTTTTCCAGTGATTTAAAAGATGGCTTACTAATATTCCGCCATAGCTGTGACCGATAATGGTAACTTTTTGAATTTGGTAATTTTGATTAAGAAGATTTTCTAATTCTAGAATTAACTTATCTCCTGATTCTTTATAACATCCATTGTCTGGCCATCTATAAAAATATACTTCATTGGTTGGTGCGTCTAGAGTCTTTAAGGGGTATACCCATTCATACCCTTCGCTGCCACCGCCATGGACCCCTATTGTAATTTCATTGGCATTTAATAAGTTAGATTCCAGTTGCTGCATTCCCATGGGTAAGCTAATTAGGCGTTCGCCTGATATTTTTACTGAAACACCATCTTTAAAATCAATAAGCTTTACTTCCGATGGAGCAGATCCACTGCAGGCCCCCAGGGCTAGAAGTAAGATTGGAAAGTATGTTAAAAATTTCATATAAAATTATTTTATAAAGTAAGCAACACTGTGATCATGAAAATCTTTTGTCCCAACTTGGTCAAAGCCCATTTTCTCATGAAAGTTTAATGAAGGTTGATTTAAGGGCTCTGTATTAACCTCAAGAGCGATTGGCAGAATATCTTGTTTGGCTTCTAAAAAAATATTCTCATAAATTTTTTTTCCTAGGCCGGCTCTTCTGTAATCTTTATGAATTGCCACTCGATCAACGTATAAAAATTTTTTTAATTTGCTTAAAAAGAATTTATAGTTTTCTGATCCATAGCTTGCGCCCTCCCTGAGGCAAACTATAAAACCAACAACAGCACCTTGATCGATAGCCACTAAATTATATGAGCTCAAGGAGATAAGATTTTCAAGCTCCTGGATTGAATCAAGAGAGCCTACTTCTGGGGTATTGGCTTGATTAATATCATAGATTTCTTTCAGCCATTGATTATTTTTTTCAGTGGTATTAAATATTTCTAATTTAGGCTGCATGCTTGCTTCTAGAACTCTAAGAGTTAACCCATCAACTCTAGGAAATATAAAATGATGTTAATAATGTCTAAGTACATGCTGAAAGCAAGATAAATAGCAGTATCCCAATCATTTAAACCTTGCTGTGTTGTAACCTCAACAAGACTGATGCTGCTTAATAGCATCATTGAAAAAATAGCAATTCCAGCAATAGCCTTGATTTTGACCGCCCCTCTAGAGAAGGAAAAAAATAAAGAGATGATTTCAGCTAATAATAAAAAAAGCACTAAGAGCATAAGTACGCCTACAAATACTGGGTTAGCAAAATTTATTCCAGATGAAGCTTCTAATACAAACATAGCTACTGTAGTTAAAGTAGCTAATTTTAATCCTGTCATGCCATCATTCTCATCCATATCCATGATAATAAATCCTATCAATGACCCATAGCCTATTGCGCTTAAGGTCATGAATGAAACTTCAATTAAAGGATTTGACCAAGGCATAATAATTGCTCCTGTCCATAAAGAAACTACAGCAAAAATTATTAAATAGAAAAAGAACAGGGTTGTTTTTTTGGTTTGCACAATGGCTATATCGGTTTGTTTGTTTGCATTGACCGCTTCAGCAAATGCAATACCTAGGAAGGTTGTTTGAGAATAAAATGCTTTCTTGCATTTCTGGATGATCCAAAATGCGCACCCATATAAAACGATCAGCTCAAACGAAAGAATTAAATAAACTTTAAAAGGTAAACTTGTGAAATCCATATTTGTTACTAGTTGCTTGAACATGCGGCAATAATTTCAACATAAGTTTTTATACCGTTTACAAAATCATCTGCATCTAAACTCTCGTTGGTTCCATGAAATCCAGTCATGTCTTCGGGAACGATGCTGAATGGATTAAATCTAAAAGAATTATCTGCAACTTTTGAGTAATGACGGGAGTCAGATGCGGCGATCATAATCCCAGGAACAGAGACAACTTCTCCGTAAACTTTATTTAATGAGGCGGTGATGATTTCATATCCTGGAGACTGCCACTCTGAAATGCCTGAAGCCTCCATTCCACCTAAAAGCCTAACCTCTACCTGCTCTGATTCAACCACATTCCTTACATGCTCGGTCACACTCTCAATTGAATCTCTAGGATGAAGCCTAAAATTTATCAGTGCAGTTGCTTCGATCGGCAAAACATTGCTCTTAATGCTGCCTTGCAACATCGTGGGTGCAGTTGTTGTTCTAATCATTGCATTAATGACTGGTGTAGCAGACATTAAGCTTTCTAGCGGGCCACTAAACAACCAGCGGTTTGCAAAAAGAAAACGGTACCCAAATGGCATATGTTTGCTGACCCCATCAAACATAACTGCGCTCAAACCTTCGAGACTTCCTGGTAGCGGCTCTTTTTCTAGTTTAATCAGCGCGTCTGCGAGAATGGTTACAGCTGTCTGTTTAGGGGGCGTTGAAGAATGCCCGCCCTGAGCTTTAGCAACAATTAGTAAGTTCATTATTCCCTTTTCTGCCACATTAATCGGTGCAACTAATTTATCAACTCCAGGGAAAAAACCTTTATTAACAAAAGAGCCTTCATCTAAAGACCAATAGAGTTGAACTCCTTCACTTTTTAATTTTTTTACGACAAGCGCGGCTCCTCCGCCACCAATCTCTTCGTTATGACCGAAACTAAAGTAAATTGTTCTTTTTGGCTGATGGTTTTTTTTTATTAAGTAAGTCGCAGCCTCATACATTCCTATCACGCCACTTTTATCATCCAGAGCACCTCTTCCCCATATTCTGTTGTTAGAGATTGCTCCAGCAAATGGGCCCTGTTCCCATATTTCTTCTGTGCCTGGGATAACCGGGACCACGTCATAGTGTCCTGTTAAAAGAATGGGGGCTAGGCTTGGATCAGAGCCCTGCCATTTGTAAAGCAATGTATATTCCAGCTGCTCTTGTTGCATTTGTGAATGAAATTCAGGGTAAGTTACAGATGCCCATTTAATGAATGCATTGAACTCTTCTTTTACAAAATCCTTTGGGTCTTGATGTGAAATAGTTTTAAACCTAATCGAAGCTGCAAGATTATTGCTCACATTTATTTTGTCTATTTGCACTTCAGATCTCTCAACTGAATCAAGCTGAGGTGCAACATGCATAAATGTGCGAACAAGAGCAATGGAAATTAATATAAGAACTAATGCCAACGAAAGGAGTAATAATTTTTTTAACATCTTGCCTCCCTGTTAAAAATTTTAGGTGGGGTTATGAAAGTTCTGGGCGCTTACCTGAAAAATTAGAAAAGTAGTTACTAATATTTTCTAAATCTTTTTCTATGTCGCCACTTGGAGTAAAAAATTCACCGAGTTGAATTGTTTTATTAGAGAAATCAATCCCAGCTAGCATAATCTTGCTGTTAGTTTGTTTGGCAATTCTTAGAAACCCTGTTTTAAGTCTTGCAACTTTTTTTCTGGTGCCCTCAGGCGCCATCCCGATAATAAACCCTTGATATTCAGCTGCAATTGCTTGGATTTCATCCATTAAATCTTGAGGGTTGGTTCGGTTAACAGGGATGCCTCCCAGGGATTTTAAAAGACGTCGAAAACCTTTTTTAAAAATTGAGTCCTTGCCAAGCCAATGGATATGAATGTCCCAGCTCAAAACGGCTGACATGGCCAAAACAAAATCCCAATTAGAGGTATGAGGCCCAACAACCAAAACAACCCTCTCATCCTTAGGAAAATGACCTAGGGTTTTCCAGCCAGTAATTCTCATAACTAATTTACCAAAAAATTTTAGAAATTTTGGCCTGTGCGCAATAAGATGGTCTGGAATAAATGTTTTGTACTTGCTCATTGGGATTAGTCTATAGGTTTTTACTCGTTAGTTCTAATCTGTGAAACAGGCTCAGCAATTTCCTAAGGGGCTGTTAGGTTTTCGTATTTTTTAATTGCATCTGTGATTTTCTGTATTACATCACCTTGAGCAAAATGTTTTGTATGTACATAAAATGGATGTGGTAGAGAAGATAATTCTGCAGCCTTTTCCATGACCCTGTCCATAAACTTATCTTCTGAAACAACCTCATCAATGTAGCCAACTGCAATAGAGTCTTTCATGGAATATGCATCCGAATGATAGACGGCAGGATAAAAATAATTTTTATTTACTCTGGCTTTTAATATTTCCATTATTTGAGTTGGAATATCCATATTGTTCCTAACTTCATTGGCCTGGCATATGTATTGTCCATCTATCGCAATCCTATAATCTGCACAACAAGTTACAAATAAACCAAGCGCAATTGAGTGTCCAGAAACTGCAGCAATAATAGGTCTATCAAAACCATAAAGATCTAACAAAGTTTTATAACCTAAAATGACCATCTTGCGAATTTTTTCCATGTCACCGGTAGCAAGAGTCTTAAGATCAAAGCCGCCTGAAAATAACCCGTCTCTACCGGTAATTATCAATGAGCCTGAATCTCTTGGAACCTCTGCAAGTAGTTCATTAAACCTGCTAAGCATTTCATAGGAAAATGCATTCGCTTTTCCATCATCAAGTCTAATAATTGAAACATTATTTTCTTGGCTTAAAGTTGCGATTTCTGAAGTCATAATGTGCCCCTGTTTTATGGATTGGTGGAGTATATATTAACAAGAATAACCCCATTTATTATTAAGAGTATTCCTAGAATGGACTGCCAGCTTAGGCTCTGCCCGTAAATAAAATAAGATAGGATAGCTATCGCCATAATGCCCACCCCGCTCCAACACGCATAAACTATTGCCAAGGGGATTGTTTTTAGAGCCAGAGTTAAAAAATAAAATGATGCAATATAGCTAGCGCTCATAACAATAGTAGGAATGGTGGCTGTAAACTCTTTTGTGGCTGGCAGCAATAAAGTTCCCATGACCTCAAATATAATGGCTCCAAGCAGTGCTAGATATGAAGACATGATTTACCTCTATTGCACTTCTAAAGAATTAAGATACGTTGATACTTTTAACTTAGCATTTTCTCTAATGTCCATGTAAAAAAGAGCATAGTCTAAACCATGGTAATTTCCGCCTGATCCGCTAAATGTTTGAAATGTTGTGCCTGTTTGATCTGAGGCAAATAGTGCTCCATCTTTGCATTGAGCCTGAACATATTTTTTTACAGGAGCCTCTAAAGGAGTAAATGTCTGATCTGTTGGCCCATCATCCCCAGAGAATCCTAGTAAAAATTTTCCTGAAACATATACAGCACCTTTTGCATCTTTGAGTTCTGACAGAGAGCCTTCATTTTTCCATGTAATGGGGTTAACGCATATGTTGTTTTGATATATAGGCATTTCTTTGTTTATTTGGGTAACATTTAACGTGTCCCAGTGAACCAAACACCCAACCTGTTCAGCGCTCTCACATACCTCAATATTTACCATATTATTCATCCAGTCTTTAGATATCATGCCCCCAATAATATAAGCCCCTACCATTCTTGGATATAGGTCTGACGAGTCGATCTCCTCAGCCAATAAGCGAATTGAATGATGTGTCCCCTGACTGTGACTGGCAATAATAAATGGTCGACCATTGCTAAGGTTCTTAACAAAATACTCGAATGATTTTTTAACATCTTGATAAACAAAATCATGGACCTCTGCTCTAAGCTCGTCAGAACCAAAATAACTATAAATTGATGCTTGGCGATAATGGGGAGCATAGACACTGCAACATCCATTGTAAGCACTTGCCTGGTTGGCCATCATCCATTGAGTGTTCTCCTTGGTTGCTGATTTTTCTTCTAGTGGATCTGTCCAGTTATCACCTTTCAAGTAACCAGTTGGATGGACAAAAAATACATCGACCGGAGCATCATTTTGATCTATGCCGCTCTCACCTTTGGGAATCATGTCTGCCTCGTCTTTCATTGATGGCAAAGCTGCCCATGAGCTAGTTTGTGAGTAGTCTAGTTGCTCAACCGCTAGACTTGAGTCAAAAGCATGATCAGGCCCACTAAAAAAATAATCGTAAGCAATGTCCATGGTTAGGCCCTGATCCCTTAAATCATCAAAGTACGGATAAACCCATATTCCGATTACAGACAAAAGAACAGCAATAGTGACAATAATTTTTTTCATAGTATTAATTTATTTTATTTAAAATCCAAAAACCCAGCCACGTACTTACAATCGCTTTAACTGTTTGGACTATGACCACCGGAAGAGAAAAAATAAAATCCAGATAAGGATTCCAAAGCCAAATGTATAACCAATCGACAACAAGCATAAAAACGGTGAAGTGGTTTTTAAAAAACTCTATGTGTGACAAGGACAAGATTCCAAAATCTGTCGTGCTTACTATCCAAAGCCCCCATAGGACGATTCCAA
>Ga0209035_10000505_pt1 | contig 15289 bp, 12 predicted proteins | sample MarorgKNORR_S2LV_6_FD_188220 | JGI IMG/M metagenome (GOLD analysis project Ga0209035, IMG submission 188220) | Marine microbial communities from the Southern Atlantic Ocean, analyzing organic carbon cycling - AAIW_A/KNORR_S2/LV (SPAdes) (version 2) | ecosystem: Environmental > Aquatic > Marine... | reverse complement strand
TTATCTCGCTCTGCGTAGGACAACACTTGGTAGATTAAGACATCTTAACGATTTAATTCAAATAGCTTGATTATGTGATGGTTAATTCCCTATCGATAGCAGACCTGACAGCGAAGTATGACATTGATGTGGCGACAGCCTCAATCCTTAATGAATATCTGTTTGATCCTGGAATCTTTGACTTGCACATGCACCGAATCAAGTTAAATGGATTCGACCGGGCGAAGAACCACTTAAAAAGAACTACTTCTGTTCCAGAAAAAAAAGACTTAGAGCAGATGCCTTCACGAGACTCCGATGAGTATGCGCGGTTAAAAAAAATTGGTGAGGAGGCATTTCTCAATGGAGAAGTGCTGGTGGTTGTCCTTGCCGGGGGAATGGCTACTCGATTCGGAGGTGGCATTAAAGCTCTGGCGCCTATTCTCGAAGGTTTGAGTTTTGCAAGAGTTAAACAACTGGATCTTGAAAACTATGCGCTCAAACATAATGTCACATGCAAATTGTTGTTTATGACGAGCTTTTTGTCCGACGAAAGTATGAGTAGATGGGCTGCGTTGAATTCGAATGATCATGTAAAGATCGCAACTTGCCCGCAGTCAATTTCGTTGAGATTAAGAAAAGATGGTCAGATATTTCGAGAAGATAATGGAGGTGTCTCGTTCTACTCACCGGGCCATGGAGATCTCTTAGAAGTTTTGAGTCGAAGTGAGGATTTCGAACAATTCTATGAGGGCGGCGGTAAGTACGTGCTTGTAAACAATGTCGACAATGCAGCAGCGACTTTTGATCCTGCTGTTTTAGGAGCTCACATATCAATAGGAAAGCAAATGACTTGTGAGATCGCCAGAAATGATTCGTATGGAGGAGCGCCTCGTATTGTCGGGGGACGTCTAGAAATTATTGAAGATTTCTGTTTAAGTACTAGAGACAAAATTGAAACTAACCCGTTTCTTAATACAAATACGTTGGTGATTAATGCAGAAATTTTCAAAACCCCTGTATCGCTGAACTATTTTGACGTTGAAAAAAATGTGAACGGAATCCCGCTTATACAATTCGAACTTCTAATCGGGGAGCTTTCAAGATTTGTCGAAGCAACGATGCTGTTAGTCGAAGCTGAGGGTTTGAGTTCAAGATTCGAACCTATGAAATCGCTGTCAGATATAGAGCAGAGGCGAGAATCTGTCCTACGAATATTGGAAGACCGAGAAATATTTGACGCCGGGCACTAGATTTTTAAACATGCTTCCATTCCAAGATGCTTTATCTTACGTCCTTCAAAATTGTCGACAGTTGGAGCCGGCCCTAACTCCAGTAGAGAAAGCTCGAGGGCTCGTTCTCGCTCAGGACGTCGTGGCGTTGGAAGCTATTCCACCGTTTGCTAATACCGCTATGGACGGATTTGCTGTTCGCTCTAGCGATGTAAGGGAGCCCCCAGCTACTCTGCGGATAATTGAGACTATTGCGGCGGGTCATTCGCCAAACATGTCGGTTAACGCAGGGGAAGCCAGCAGGATTATGACGGGCGCTCTGATACCTGATGGAGCAAATGCAATAGTTATGGTTGAGCAGACTCAAGTTGATGGTGATGAAGTAACTGTAAATATTTCAGTTCCGGCCGGTAACCACGTCCGTCCAATTGGCGATGATATTTCAAAGGGAGAGTTAGTGTTTGAAGAGGGAACGATTCTGACTCCCGGCCACCTTGGGGTTCTCTCGAGTCTCGGCTTCCGAGAAGTAATAGTTTTCCCTCGGCCACGAGTCGGAGTTATCTCAACTGGAGATGAGTTGGTGGCAGATGGCTCTGCGCTAAAGGCAGGTCAGATTCGGGACTCTAATCGCCGCACGCTTTTAGCCCTTCTTGAAGAAAATGATATGTCGCCAGTTGACCTTGGTCTACTTCCGGACAATGAGGATGTGATTGAAATAGGGTTAGTTGACGGTGCTGCTGCTTGCGATGCATTGATTACGTCTGGTGGTGTGAGCATGGGAGATTTTGATTATGTTAAGTCTGTCTTGAAGCGGATCGGTGATATGAGGTGGATGCAGATCGATATCAAGCCAGCGAAGCCGCTTGCTTTTGGATTGATCGACGACACCCCAATATTTGGGCTCCCAGGAAACCCAGTTTCATCGATGGTTTCTTTCGAGCTCTTTGCTAGACCAGGTTTGAGGGCAATGATGGGGCGTGCTGATCCATTGCGAAGGCGAGTTGTGGCAACCGCAGCAGAAAGTCTAGGACGACGGCCTGATGGTAAAACGCATTTTGTGAGAGCTATCGTCGATTACGCAGATGGTAAGGTCTTCGTTCGATCTGGCGGAGGTCAAGGTTCGCACATGCTTGCAGCAATGGCTCGATCGAACTCCTTGGCTATTCTCCCAGATGGAAGTGGTTATTCGAAAGGGGATAGATTGGAAGTGCTCATCCTTGGTTGACGTAGTCTGAGTCGAACCTTCCTTTCGGTTATCCTCAGCACCAGAGCGTTTGGGTCTGTATCCTAAGGGCACCATGAATCCTGCAGCAGAAAAACACGATTTGATCGACCCTTATGGTCGAGTCGTGCGTGATCTTCGTATTTCTGTTACCGACCGTTGCAATTTTCGATGCCAGTATTGCATGCCTGCGGAGGGAATGAAGTGGTTACCGCGAAATGAGCTTCTTACCTTCGAAGAAATAGAGCGATTTGCGAGAGTGTGTGTACAACATTTCGGGTTCGATGGAATTCGTCTTACTGGTGGTGAACCTTTGGTTCGTGCGCATCTTCCGAAATTAGTTGAGCGTTTAGCTTCACTCGGGGTGAACGTCGCGCTAACAACAAACGGCGCAACTTTGCGGTTGCATGCGCAGTCCCTTGCAGACGCTGGGCTGAGCCGAATAAATATTAGTTTGGACTCTCTACAGCGGGACCGTTTTCTAGAGCTAACAAGGAGAGATGAACTAGATCGTGTCCTAGATGGAATTGATGCTGCACTTGAGGCAGGACTTGCTCCAGTGAAAATTAATGCGGTGATGATGAGAGGTATCAACGATGATGAGATTCTTGACTTTGCACGTTTTGGGCGAGAACGAAATGTTTTCGTGCGGTTCATAGAATTCATGCCGCTCGAAGCAGGAGATGTCTGGAATGACAAAGTCGTTGTTCCGGCTGATGAAATTATCGAAACACTGCAAGCAGAATTTGACCTTGAACCGATCGTGCGCGGTAGCGAACCGGCTGAGAGATGGAAATATTCGGATAATAGCGCTGAAATAGGTGTGATCGCTTCAGTAACTAAACCGTTCTGTGCGACTTGTGACCGAGTCCGCTTAACAGCTGAAGGGCAATTTAGGACGTGTCTTTTCGCTATAGATGAGTTTGATATGAGAGCCGTTCTGAGAGGAGAATTGAATGACGCTGCCCTCATCGAGGAGATAGAACGAGCCGTCGGTACCAAATGGGCAGGACATTCGATAGGTCAAGTCAACTTCATTAGACCTAAAAGAACGATGAGCCAGATTGGTGGTTAGTGAAACCTTGAATACGACAATTGAAAGCTCCCTATATGAGGACCTTTTGCGTGACTGATCCAACTAGGTCCGAGCTAACTCATTTGGACTCCGAGGGCCAGGCTAGAATGGTAGATGTTACACAGAAAGACCGTTCAAGAAGGTACGCAGTTGCTAGATGCAATGTTTTGATGAAGGCGGAGACAATTGCGCTGGTCTCTTCAGCAGCACTAGCAAAGGGCGATGTGCTTGCGGTCGCCCGGATAGCAGGGATACAAGCTTCAAAAAGAACTTCAGATCTGATTCCTTTATGTCACCCACTAATGATTGGGTCCGTATCCGTTGATTTTGAGATAAATGAAGAAAAAATTACTGTCGAAGCCAGGGTAGAAACAGTGGACAGAACCGGAGTTGAGATGGAAGCATTAACAGCATGCTCAGTAGCGGCCTTGACTATTTATGACATGTGTAAATCTGTTGACAAAGCTATGGTGATCTCGGATCTAACGCTGTGGGAAAAAATAGGTGGAAAATCAGGGGATTATCTACGCATCGAGTCATAAGTTTGTCTGGATTTGCGCGGAGCCTCTTTTGGTGAATAACTAGTAGTGGCGCAACTTGGTTAGAAGCCTTGGATTTGTTCTTGGTTACCCATCTTTGCTAGCTGCGGTGAGCCAGCGTGAATGAGAACGAGAGGGTGAGGAAATAAGAATATGACCCAACTAGTTCTTCTTGGCTTGATTCTCCTCTGGGCCGTGGTGCTTGTTCCCGGCTGGGTTAGATCAGCTAGAGCCGGCCGTGGTAACCGGCTGGCCATGAACGTGTGGCGGAGGCAGCTAAGTGTTATGGCGGTTGCAGATCCACGACAAAGTAGGCCGCTCAACAATACTCATCAAGTTAAATCTAAAAGTAGCTACGGTATTTACGCTCGACCTAAAAGTGTGTTCCCACAAACGGTTACCGAAGCTGCTACTCGTCGTCGAGATATTGCCCTGCTGTTAATTCTGGGTTCGCTAGTTTCCTTATTCGGATGGTTTGCCGGGGGTGGGATCGTAGTCGCTCTGTCACATCTGGCGTTTGATTTAGTGTTGGGATGTTTCGCCATGCTCGTGTTGCAACGAAAACGAGATGTAACAGAAAAAATTGATGACGTTTATCACTTTGAACCCCGCATAGTTGTTGTAGGTGAAGAAAGCCAGATATCGTCGACCTCCAGACGCAAGTAGGCCTGCGAGCCGTAGAAGCGTCATCTGATTCTTGATGACCCGTCTGAGTTAATGCGCCGGCCGGTATATTTCACAAGATCCCATTTAGGGGGTGTAGCTCAGTTGGTAGAGCGCTTCGGTCGCATCGAAGAGGCCAGGGGTTCAATTCCCCTCACCTCCACACAGGGGTCTTGTTTTCGTAAATTGTTCAGTGTTGGGGCTCAAAAATGGCAGATTGTAGCCAGCTTAATAGTCTTAAGTATTCTGCTTGTTTCGTGCGAAAACCAGAAAAGTAACCAAAAATTTGAAGGTCTGGAGATAGACATACCTAGCGCTATGCCAGACTTAGAATTGACCGATACAAACGGCAGAGCCTTTAACCTAAGAGCTGACACAGCGGGGATGGTTAGACTCGTTTACTTCGGGTTTACTGAGTGTCCTGATATATGCCCGATTCATCTTGCTCAGCTGAGCGATGTTTTGGAGCTTCCACAGTCACCAGAGAACGTTGTAGTGCTATTTATTACGGTTGACCCTGAGCGAGACACCCCTCAAGTTTTGCGCAGTTACCTTGACCAATTTGATTCAGAGTTCGTAGGCCTGTCAGGTTCAAAGATTGATCTTGAGGCAGCTCAGTTAGCTTTCGGAGCGCTTGTCGCAGCGCCTCAATACCCTATAGAGGGCAAATTAACATACGGGCACGATGGCAGAGTTTTTGCGTTTGGCCCCGACGATATGGGATATACCCAATATCCGCACCCGACTCGTCAAACTAGTTGGGCTCATGATCTACCGTTACTAGCTCAATATCGAAAAACTAAATCGTGAAGTCAAGAAAATGACTCGCACCTTCCGATAGCTTCAGGCATAGTTCTAGCTTCCCAATGAAGAGGTAATCTCCTTGCGATTCTGGTGTTCTACACTCGAAGACCCATGGTCTTGGTCTTTCCGTGCATATCCGGGTGTTTGGCTAGTGACCTTACTCTTGGTAGTGCCGTACTTAATTAGCCAGTTTCGAAAACAGGGCCAAGAGCCTGGGCACAAGAAAAAGTTGACTCAATTCGTGCTTGGCTCATTGGCCTTTTGGGTTGCGTCTGACTGGCCACTAGGGCTGCTTGGAGCAAGTTACCTAGCATTTGCTCACATGATTCAGTTCATGTTGTACACGCTTGTAGCTGCGCCTTTGCTGCTGCTGGGAACGCCTGAATGGATGGCAAGGCGCGCACTTCGCAAAATTCGGTTGTACAGACTTAGCTGCACTTTGTCGAAGCCGGTGACCGCTGGAGTGATATTTAATTTAATGCTTGTTTCAACTCACTCTCCGTGGGCCGTGGACACATTAAGATCTAACCAGTTCGGCTCATTCGCGATGGACTTCCTATGGCTTTTGTGCGGTCTATTGGTATGGCTTCCTATTATTTCTCCACTGCCTGAACATAGAATGCGAAGTTACCCGGGCAAAATAGTTTACTTATTTCTTGCTATGGGAGTTGTTCCTGCGATCCCCGCTGGTTTTATGACGTTCGCTAGTTTCCCGTTGTATGCAATTTATGAGCTAGCTCCACGTGTGCACAACATCGGAGCAACCACAGATCAACAGATGGCTGGCCTTATTATGAAGCTCGGTGGAATTCCAATTATTTGGGGTTCGATTGTCGTCATCATGATGCGCTGGGCAGAACAAAATGGAAAAGATGAAATTGATACAGGTTCTTCTGATCCTCAACTGAGAGTCGAAAGCGACCAATAGAAAACAGACGCGAACACGGTTACTGCCGCAAGCAATGCGATTACCGACGCCCAAATCGTATATCTGGGTCCGAGAGAGCGGCGGGGAGGTCTACCAAACATTTCAGCTAGTTTTGTGAGGCTCCAAGAGAGGAGCCTTCTCTTGATTTAAGCGAGACATTTAATGCCATTTTTTCTAAATGCTGGGCGATGGTCAGCACTCCCTGAGGAACTGGATGACGAGCAAAAAACTCTTTAATTTCAGCTGCTAATTCAGGATCAGAAATTGCTCGGATTCCCCCAGCCATTCGAGGAATAGAGTTTTGTGGAAACTTTTCACACAATAAGTCCCAATTAGTTTTTAGGAATGTCCACGCACGTGCGCCGTGGTCTTGGTGAGTCATTGCTGAGGCGAGCATAAACGGAGCATTTTGCGTTCGTAACTCGGTCAAAAGTAGCTCTAAGGTTGCATCAAACAAGTTAATTTGTCGAAATTCTAATAGAGCTGCAAAATAACGCAGCTCTTCTTGAGGCGTTACTGAATCTCTGAAGAGTTGCAGTATGCAGTCATATGTCTCAGTATCCCCGTTCGTCGCGACGATAGTGACAGCTGCAGCGGCAAGGTTTGGTTCGATTTCTTTCCCACTGTTTTGAGCATCAAAAAACTCGTTGGCTTGAGTTATAGCCAACGCATCCTTACCTATAGTTCCTGCCGCTCGAAAGAGCAGAGAGCGTAGTTCTCGATCGAGTGCTGGCTCATCATCGACTGCTTCGAAACCGAGAATCCCGAGAGCGGTTGTGCTCAAGTCCCGAACGAGAATCGACAGACGTGTTCTTCCGGCTGAGTCAGCTATCGAGTGCAAGTGGCCCAAGGCCGCCAAAATCTTTTGCCAGACTCCAAGGTCGGTTTCAGAAGCTAGGTTCGTAACAAGCGTGATGAAATCGGTAGCTGAGACCTTTCCCGCAAGAACAGAGGCAAACGTATCGTTAACTAGGCCATAGCGCTCGCTTGCAGAAGCTACATCTAAGGCTCGAGTAGAGAGGTCAGCTAAAAGCGCGTTGTCATAGCTGACTCGATAGAAACCATGCCCACCTGCATTCACAACAACCCAGGTTGGGCTAGCTTCAAAGCTTACTTCGATTGTCTTTTCTGCAAGTAACAGCCTTTTTTCAACTAAGGAGCCATTTACGAGCGCTCTAATAATAATTGGAACATGCCAAAGTTTGCCACTTGGCTCTTGGGCGTATGAAAATTGATCTTGCTGGAGTCGGATTCCCTCAGTAGTACTTTCTACCGATACTACCGGGTGACCACCTTGGAAGATCCAGCTGTCCATAGCAGCTCGTACCGGGGTGTTTGTTGACTCCTCGAGAGCATCCCAAAGATCGGTAGTCGTAGTGTTTTTGTATGAATGTGTTGTCAAGTAATTGTTAACCCCCTTACGAAAGTTGCTTTCACCTAAAAATTGTTCGAGCATTCGGACTACGGATGCCCCCTTTTCATAGGTCAAAATGTCGTACATCCCTTCTGCATCTTCGGGAGAAATGACTTCGAATTCAATCGGCCTTGTTGAGCCGAGAGCGTCCGTGTCGAATGCGGCTCCTTTTTCAAGGCTGAAGCTATCCCAACGACGCCATTCTGGTTTGAACGCATTTGTAGTTGCGACTTGCATAAATGTGGCGAACGCCTCCTTTAGCCAAATTCCATTCCACCAGTCCATAGTCACGAGGTTGCCAAACCACATGTGGGCAATTTCATGAGCTACCACATCGACTATCCTTGTGAGCTCTGCTTGGGTTGATCGGTCCGGATCGGCTAGCAAGAGTGTTTCGCGAAAAGTGACACAGCCGAGATTTTCCATTGCTCCGAAAGCAAAATCTGGAACAGCGACAAGGTCTAGTTTCCCTGCGGGGTAATCGATCCCATAGTAGTCAACTAGCCACCGAAGCGAAAATGCACCTGCCTCTAAGCCGAATGCTGATAGTTCAGCCTTTCCTGGCACATGGATTATTCGCAGCGGAACTCCATCAACATCGATTGGGTCTGTTGCTTCTAAGTGGCCGATAATGAAGGCGACAAGATAGGTAGACATTGACATCGTCGGTGCGAAACTGTCCCGACGTCTTCCGTCGCCAAGGTCAACGGAATCAGTTAACTCGCCGCAACTAATCGCCATGAGATCCGAATTGACTATAAGTTCAACTTCAAAGGTAGCTTTAAAGTCCGGTTCATCGAAGCACGGGAAAGCTCTTCGAGCATTAGTCGATTCAAATTGAGTTGTAGCTATAGTGTGTTGTTTGCCGTCTTGATCAGAGTATGTAGAACGGTAGAAGCCTCGAAGTTTGTCATTCAAAATGCCGTCGAAGTTACAATTTATTGATGCCGTGCCGCTTGTCAGACTTTCGGAGAACTCAATAGTTACTCTCTCTGTTTCAGAGTCAAAACTAAGATTTGAAGCTTGTACTCGGTTCTCTTGGACGAAGAAACATTGAGTGATGTCTAATTCAGCAGCATTTAAGACGACAGTGTTAGTTGGTCCTTCCACCTCAACGTGAATGATCACTGAACCTGAAAAAGATGCGGACTGAAGATCTGGTTCAAGAGACAATTCATAACGGTAAGGTCGGATATTGCGTGGCAATCGATATTGGTTTTGCTGAGTCACCTGCTCGACACTAGCGGGCTATCATTTAATGTCTCGTTAAGGTAGAGCATGGATATAGATTTTATTTTTTGAATTGGAAGTGAGTTCGGTGAGTAATAGCGTTGGTGGCACGGATAGGTCGGACAAACAGTTAGACGTCGTAGGTTTTGGTAACGCACTAGTCGACGTATTGTCTCATCAAAATGATGAGTTTCTTGAACGCATCAATGTCACAAAAGGAGCTATGCACCTTATAGATAATGTGAGGTCGGCGGAGTTGTATTCTTTGATAGCGGAGCGCAAAACTGTTTCAGGAGGATCTGCTGCCAACACTGTGATAGGAGTTGGCTCCCTGGGTGGCTCGGCCGGGTATATCGGGCGTGTCGCTGATGATGATCTTGGAGATATTTTTGTAAAAGATATGGCTGAGCTCAAAATTTTTCACAACACGCCGCGCGCTCCAAGACACGACTCGACAGGTAGATGCTTAATATTCGTGACTCCCGATGGTGAGCGGACCCTAAACACTTTTTTGGGGGCTTCGAGCGGCTTAACCACGAGCGATGTTGATCTAGCGTTGGTGCAACGAGCTAAGATTCTTTTTTTAGAGGGGTACCTGTGGGATCTGCCTGGGGCGAAAAAAGCTATGGAAGCAGCAGCCTCTGCTGCTGACTTGAATACTAAAGTCGCCTTGACCCTTTCTGATTCATTTTGCGTAGACCGCCATCGTGATTCGTTTCTTAACTTGATAAGCGACCATGTCGATGTTCTACTGGCAAATGACCACGAAATCCTGTCGCTTTTTGAAACTGAAAATCTAGATCTAGCTATACAAAGAGCGACAAGTATTGTTTCTCTAGCATCCGTTACTAAAGGACCAACAGGATCAGTTATTGCGAGCAACGCAGAGACTGTCTCTATAGAGGCAGCGAATGTGCGTGAAGTCGTGGATAAGACTGGTGCGGGTGATTTGTATGCAGCAGGTTTGCTGTATGGTCTCGCTCAAGGATATGCGCTTGAGCGGTGCGGCAAGCTTGGAGCTATAGCAGCAGGCGAAGTAATATCACATATGGGCCCTCGCCCTGAAACGAATTTGAGGCACCTAGCAGAAGATCTGGCTTGAGAACTAGCTGAACCAAGAAGAAATATCATTGGCAATAGCAGTTAGTCTCTTTCCGCATCGGTGCCGACTTATTGCTAGGTCGTTAGTCGTTGAAACCTTTAGATCCTGTGCCTCAATGTAGATCTTAATTTTGGGTTCCGTGCCACTAGGTCGAATGCAGATACGAGAACCTAAGTCCGTAGAAAAAACCAAAAGATCTGATTTGCCTAAGCCTTCGCGGTTCAGGTAGTCATCGACAAAAGTGACGGTTTCTGAGCCGATTGACGCAGGCAAATTAGAGCGTAATGTAATCATTTTGCTCTCCGACTGATTTGTTTGCAGTCTTACGTTTACCTGTGTGCTTTCGAAAACTCCGATTTCTAAAGCTAGTTCGTCCATTCGTTGAATAAGTCCCGAGCCGTTTGCCTTTAAGTCCGCTGCCATTCGGACAAATTCAACGGCTGCTGCAATGCCGTCTTTGTCAAGAACTAAATCATTGACCGAGTATCCTAACGCCTCCTCATAACCGAAAATCCATTGTTTGTCGGGCTCTTTAACTGCAGGCAGCATTATCCACTTGAACCCCGTCAAAGTCCTTGTGTGTTCTATCCCTCGTGCTACACATAGAGCGGCTACGGCATTGGAAGAAACGATGCTGCTTGCAGCGATTCGGTTTGTACCGCTGGTTTCACTAGAGCGAAAATCGCAGAGCAACAAACCGATTTCATCTCCGGTGAGTTGGCGCCACTCGTTGTTATCTCGAATTGCGACGCCGAGCCGATCAGCATCGGGATCATTTGCTAAAATCAAGTCAAGATTGTGATGGTTTGCAGTAATGAAAGCCTCGTTGAGCGTTCCAGGTTCTTCAGGATTTGGAAAGGGAAGATTCGGAAACGTTCCATCGGGTTCGCGTTGAGATGGAACCACAATTGGTGGTGCAAGACCAGCTACAGCAAACGCAAGCTCAAAAGTCTCAGCTCCGACACCACACAACGGTGTATAAACAAATTCTAAGGGTTCTGATGAGTGTGCTGTCCTATTTATGACTCCTCCTAAATATTCTGAAATCACTTCTCTTGCTTCTATCTTCTTCACTAGCTCTGGAATCGCAAGTTCGTTCGACTTGGGTAAATTGCGAAAGTCCATTAGTCGTTGGATTTTTTGGTCGAGGGGTGGCCGAATTTGCAAGCCATCAGACCAGTAAAGTTTGCAGCCATTATCAGATCTCGGGTTGTGGCTCGCTGTGACCATGAGCCCTGCTCCAGCGTCGCGACTTATGACTAACCGAGCTAAAACGGGCGTGGGTATCGGCCCCTCTACTAATAAGCACTCAATACTCATCGATTGGAAAATTCTGGCGGCATCTAATGCATATAAGTCTGATTCGATTCGAGCGTCGCAGCCAATAACTATTCCTTTTTGTGTAAGGCCATCGGCTACAAGTTGATTAGCAATTGCTTTTGCGGCGACTCTCATGACTACTCGATTCATAGAACCGGGTCCTGGGCCCATTTCCCCTCGTAAACCGGCGGTTCCAAATCTGAGTGGTTGCCCGAATGCCTTATCGAAACTCTTACTATTGGAACGGAGTGTTTCGATGCGATCGGCTGTTAGTGGGTCTGGGTCAGCGTCAATCCAACGGTCTATGACCTCTGAGGTTGTAGCGGAAAGTTCGGTCATAATGATATGGTGCCTGATTTTCGTTGATTGACAGGTAACTTTGCCTGCGAGTACCTGAAATTCCACCATGCTGTTCCCAACTTTTGCCTTCCTGATATTTTTTGTGATCGTGTTCGTCCTAAATTGGATGACTCGGCAAAAGCCATTTTTGTGGAAAATTGTTATCCTGGCTTCCAGTCTTATCTTCTATGGCTGGTGGAACTGGCGATTTGTTTTCCTCCTTGGCACTTCGATCACAATCAACTGGTTGTGTGCTAAGAAAATACGTGATGAAAGTGAAAAACTTGAAAAGCTTTTAGCTCGCCGTTGGATGCAAACTGCTGTAATAGCCAACTTAAGTCTTCTTGGTGTCTATAAGTACTATGATTTTTTTGTTCTAGAAATTTCTAATCGCTTGAAACAAGTTGGTTTTGATACAGGGCTGCCTTTATTAGACCTGACGTTACCAATTGGTATTTCTTTCTTTACTTTTCAAGCGATCAGCTACGTCATTGATGTAAGCAGAGAGGATATAGAACCGTTGCCGTTATTGGATTTCGCTGTTTACTTGTCATTTTTTCCGCAGCTTGTTGCCGGTCCGATTGTGCGCGCCTCGGAAATGGCACCTCAAATGTCTGCTCGTTCGGACCCTCGATATCTTCAATCTGCATCTGCGTATAGGCTAATTCTTAGTGGTCTCTTTAAAAAAGTTGTTATTTCTAGCTACTTGGGAGACGTCATTGTTGATGATGTTTTTGCTAACCCATCAAGTCATAGCTCGCTGGATATTCTGGTTGGTGTGTACGCATACGCAATCCAAATTTATGCAGATTTCTCGGGCTACACAGACATCGCTATAGGAGTAGCGTTGCTTCTCGGCTTTAAATTCCCTCAAAATTTTGACTGTCCATACCGAGCTAAGTCACTGCAAGATTTTTGGCATCGCTGGCATATAACGCTGTCTGCATGGCTCCGAGATTATTTGTACATACCTCTAGGAGGCAATAGGGGAACGAGTAGAAGATTACATATAAACCTTATGTTGACAATGATTTTGGGTGGTCTATGGCATGGGAATAAAGGAACTTTTTTGGTCTGGGGTTTAATTCATGGGCTAGCACTTGTAGCGGAGCGGCTTATCAGCGAAAGGTTTAGTCAGTCTCAGATAAGAACTCTTCTTTCTCCTCGAGTCTTGTCTCTAATTCGTTGGATGATAACTTTTCACGTTGTATGCCTAGCTTGGGTTTTTTTTAGGGCTCCATCGGTAGGTGACGGTCTGAGCATGTTAGGCGGACTTTTCTCGTTCAGGTTCGGCGTCGAACTAGTTACAAGTACGTTGTTGGTAGTGATCTTCGGAGCCGTTGGAGTGCAGTTTGTTGCTAAAGGTATGAGCGAGGCTTTCCAAGCGAAGATAAATGAAGTAAGCGCTCCAACTCAGGCCTTTCTATTTGCCTTAGGCCTTGTATTTATTGATTCATTGGGCCCCGATGGTGTCGCACCGTTTATATATTTCCAGTTTTGATACGACGAAAAACTAATGTAGTGATGGTAGATATGTCTCAAGAACAACCCAAAAAGCTCGGTACGCCAGCTGGTAAAGTTTTAGCTTGGGGACTCCTGGGCTTGCTGCTTGCTTCATTTCTCAATTCGAAAATCTTGTTGGAAGAAGCTGAGTCGAAACCCTTGGGAACAGCTCGGACCGTTTCGGTAGCCTTATGGACGCCGATAGAGAATCTAGCGGGAAGTATCGGTTTGACTAGGCCGCAAGAACTAATAGATGGTCTCCTAGAGACTGAGAAAACTGATGAATCACTAGGTAAATTGCTAGTAGAAAGCTTCGAAAGTGTGGCCAGTAAGGAATCGTTCATTGACTCTAAAGGGCTTAACATAGAAAAAATAGAACCTAATGCCAATGGCCTAGAGCAAATCGTGGCGTTAGATGAAGCTGATAATCTCATTGAGGGTCCTGAAGTTTCACCCGGCCTGAGCTCTTCTAACCCTTTGAAACTCTGGATTCTAGGTGACTCGATGGTTCAATTTTTTGGCGAGACATTAGTTGTTTATGCTGAATCTTTAGGAGTTATTGAAGCAGAGTCGGAACCGGTTTTATCTAGCGGCCTTGTTCGCCCTGATTTTTATGACTGGCCAACTCGCGTGACAGAAATAATGCTAGAAGAGGATCCTGATGTAGTGGTGATGATGTTTGGAGGAAATGATGGCCAATCTATGTTCGTGCCGCCGGCAGCCTGGTACGAGACCTTTAGTAAAGAATGGATCGAAGAGTATTCGCGAAGAGTCGGGGAGATCATGGATCTTGTATCAAAAGATTCGAACCGATTGGTAATGTGGGTTCCCCAACCGCCGATGAAATCAGAATCTTTTGATAACAAAATGAAGCGGCTCAATTTGATTTATGAAGCAGAAGCTCTCAAGAGAGAGCAGGTGTATTTTGTTAAAATAGCTGAGCTCTTCAGTAATGGAAATGGAAAATATTCAAAGTATTTAGCTTCCGACGATGGACAGACTGTAGATGCTCGCTTGAGCGATGGCGTACATTTAAGCACTTTCGGTGGGCAGCGACTATCTAGATATTTAATGGATGAACTTGGAAAAATCGTTGATCTAGAGGGTGGGCTTGCAACGCCTTGAAGCTTAAAATTCTTTGGCTTTTGGCTGCGGCTTGGTTAGGCCCCTTTGGGCTGGTGGGCTCTGCCTTAGCGTCGAAAGGAGGTACAACAACTCAGGATAATCCGTACTCAGCTGCGGATGGGAGAGAGTTAATTAACGGCGGGGAAAATATGACTGGGTTGACCATAGCTGCCCGAAGTTGGAGCGCTCCAGATACTAGATGGCCGGATCTGAGCGCTGGTCTAAATATTGGTTCTGAAGAGCTCTATTATTATTGGACTAGGGAGAATCATTATTCGGTGCTCCCGAAGGCAACTCTAGCTAGACCGCTAAGTATCTATGTGGGAGGAGACTCGATAGCAGGTGGGCCTGCGCTCGGTTTTAGGGAGCTAGCAAAAACTAATAAAACTATTTTGTATTTCGAGGACGTGAAAAAATCTACAGGGATTGTGAATAGTTGGTTCTTTGACTGGGAAACGTATCTAGAGAATGAAATTGCAGACAGACCGTACGACGTAATTATTTTGTCAATGGGCGGAAATGATTGGCAATCTTTCTATAAGGGACCTTCCACTATCGCTGGACCGGAATGGGTGGCTGAATACAAAAGGCGGGTAGAGGCTATCCTTGCTTCAGTATCTCGACCCGGTCGTCTTATCGTCTGGGTTGGCCTTCCAGCATTTCGCCCGGTTTCGCTAAAAGAACTACCGGATGTAGTAAACACTATAACCAAAGACATTTTTGTGTCACGTCCAAGAACAACATGGGTTGATGCAAGTGAGATTGTCTCTCCATCTGGAGTCTGGGTGAAACACTTGACAGACTCAGATGGCTT
>Ga0209035_10000502_pt1 | contig 15304 bp, 15 predicted proteins | sample MarorgKNORR_S2LV_6_FD_188220 | JGI IMG/M metagenome (GOLD analysis project Ga0209035, IMG submission 188220) | Marine microbial communities from the Southern Atlantic Ocean, analyzing organic carbon cycling - AAIW_A/KNORR_S2/LV (SPAdes) (version 2) | ecosystem: Environmental > Aquatic > Marine... | reverse complement strand
CCCAGCAAAGAAGGCCCAACGATCGTGAGGAATCTTGCCAGCCAACATCGCAGGAGCACGTGTAGCGCCAGTAGCACGCAAAGCATCGGCCAAGCCACTCATACGAGGTTGAGCCACAACCGGGTCAGGAGCATCATCGCCACCAGACTCGAAACGAGCTCGATCAAGAGACTTGCGAACCCAATGAACATTCGAAACTCCAGAACCCTCTGCGCCAACCAAAATCATCCCGTTCTGCCTCCCCCCAGTCAACCAGTAGAGTTCGACAGGGTCATCGATTAGAGCGCTTTCAAGACCAGCCTTAGCCAGCGCCGAAGCCAAGCGATTCCGTCGCTTCTCGAGTTCGCTGACCGGAACCCGCCAGTCATCGCCATCAGGGCCGGTCAGTCGCTCCGCATCCCAAGCCATGAACGAGCCACTACGGCCCGGACACAAAGGCATTGGGGGAGGGAATGAGATAGAAGTTGGACCCCGACCCACATCCATCACCATCAAAAGACGCCTGCGGGTGGCCCGCATTGTGGACGGCGTTCTGTCGCTGGACGACATTCGCCTCAGTGGTAAGCGCGTCCTGTATCGCGTTGACATCAATTCACCTCTTCATCCGGAAACAGGAGCCTTCCTTGACGACGGTAGACTTCGCTCCATCATTCCCACTCTATCGGCCCTCTCGGACGCCAAGGTCGTGATACTCGGACATCAGTCAAGGCCTGGTCGCTCCGACTTCACCGATCTCTCGGGTCACGCTGATAGAATATCGCGGATTCTCGGTCGCCCAATCAGATTCATTCCAGATGTCTGTGGCGAAATTGCAATCGATGCGATTCGTAGCATGAATGCCGGCGAGATCCTCTGTTTGGACAATGTCAGGATGCACGCCGAGGAGAATTCTCTCAAGAAGGCAGGGCTCGAAGATTTGCGGCTATCACAGATAGTCAGCAATCTCTCCCCCGAATTTGATGCCTACGTCACCGATGCCTTCGGAGCAGCACACCGAAACTCACCAACTTTGACAGGCTTCGCTGACGATCTTCCTTGTATTGCTGGGCGCTTGATGGAGCGTGAGATCAGCGCGCTGCAGACAGCTGTTACAGCCCCACCACGACCTTACGTGGTGATTTTGGGTGGGGCAAAGGCCGACGACTCCTTCCGCGTCGCACAGAATCTCATCGGGCGAGGAGTCGTCGACACCATCGCATTCGTTGGTGTCGTGGGAAATATGGTCCTCTGGGCCAATGGTACCGACATCGGCGAGGGCAATAAGGAGTTCATTCGATTCACCCTCGGCGATGATTTCGACACCGCTTGGTCGATGGCGCAAGAACTCCTCCAGAACCATTCAGAATTGCTCTTCGTGCCCAGCGATGTTGCGGTGGAGGTAGATGGAGAGCGTGTGGCTAAACAGGTTGATGAGCTTCCAGTACCCCATCCAATCTACGATATCGGCCTTCAGACTCTAATGCGATTACGACCGATCATGATGAATGCAGGATGTATCCTTTGGAATGGACCAGCCAGTTATTTCGAGAAGCCGGCATTCGCTTTCGGGACCATTGAGATTCTCAATATGTGCACCGAGACCACTGCGATGACAATCGTTGGCGGCGGTCACACCAGCGCTCTTGTTAATTCACGCGGAGTTGGTGACAAAGTGACTCACAATAGCACTGGTGGAGGCGCATGTTTGCAGATGCTCTGCGGTGATAAGATGCCAGTAATAGAAGCCCTCGCGCACTCCGCAAAGAAGTTCTCTTAGACGAACTTGTAACGCGAAGTAATCAACACAATTCGCTAAGATCTAGAATATGTCCAATTCTTGAATTTACATCGTCTAAAATTGACTTTAGTGAATCTTCGTTTCTTCCCTCTGCTCGCATGACGAGAATTGACTCTGTGTTTGATGGTCGGCAGAGGTACCAACCGTCGGGATAGCGCACTCTGATTCCGTCGACGCTTGATTTCTCAAGATCCGCAAAAGCCCGCTCAACCATTCCCATGGTTTCCTCGCGCCCCGCCGTCAGAGGGACCTTCGTTTCGTCGGTTGAAGGATAATCGGGTAGATTGTTAAAACGCTCGGAGAAGCTTGGACCGCCATCGCTTGGAGCGGGATCTCGTCCGATGATTTCGAGTAGGCGGGCTGCATTGTAAAGTGAGCAATCGAAGCCAGGCCAGCGATCGTGAAGGAAGAAGTGGCCAGACATCTCTCCCGCCATCACAGCGTCAGGATTGGCTCTCAGTTCGCGCTTCATGAATGAGTGACCGGTTCGGACCATTCGTGGGATTCCACCACTTGCGATGATGGCTTCCTCAAGTGCCATGCTGCACTTGACATCGAAGAACACTGTGCGCTCGGCCTCGGTTCCACCTCGTCGATCGACGAGGACATCTGCTGCGATGAGCGCCATCAGTCGGTCTGGGTGGATGAAGCGACCGCGCTCATCGACGATTCCGATGCGGTCGCCGTCACCATCCATTCCAATTCCGAACTCGCAGCCCTTCTCGATTACCGCCGCTGCGAGGTCAAGCATATTCTTCTGGCGCGTCGGGTCGGGAGGGTGGTTGGGGAATGTATTGTCCCATTCGCAATGGATGGGCACGAGGTCGACGCCTAATTGCTGCATTAGGCGAACGGTGAGTGGTCCGGGAACCGCATTTCCACAATCGATGGCGATACGGATAGTGCGGAGAGGTTTTCCAGCATTCTGGACGATGGTGTCGAGGACTTGGCCCTCGAAATCAGGCAACTGAGTCACATTTCCTTGGCCAGTGTGGTACTCACCAACATCGAATGTTGCCTTGAGTTCCTGCAATTCTTCACCAGCCATTGGTAGTGAGCCATTACAGATCTTGAAGCCGTTGTATTCAGGGGGATTATGGCTCGCTGTAATCGCCACCGCGGCATCAACTTGCAAGTCGACGGTGGCACGATACAAAACCCCAGTCGTTGTGATTCCCAAATCCAAAACATCGGCCCCAGCCGAGGTCAATCCCGCGAGAAAGGCCGCGTGTAATTCTGGTCCCGATTCACGGATATCGCGTGCCACAGCTACCGCATTTGCATTGAGGTGAGTGACTAGAGCAGCACCTAATCGACGCGCGAATTCAGTATCCAACTGACTGCCCGCAAGGCCACGGATATCGTAGGCCTTGAACACGCTCATGGCCGAGACGGAGTGCTCGGCCTTCATCATCCCATCGTGGCGCTGGCGCCACCGAAGCGCAAGAGTGTGCGCTCAAGCAGAACCCGAACCGCGCACCGCGCGCGCAACGACTTCGACCTTCGCACCTGCAGGCAGCTCCTTCACTCCATAAGCGGCACGAGCAGGAAGAATCGCACCCTCGAGCCAAGCCGCGTAGACCTCGTTGAATTCGCCGAATTCGGCCATATTCTCAAGCAGGACCATGACCATGACGATATCGCCCTTGTCGGAACCAGCTTCGCCGAGCAGTGTATCGATTTTTGCCAGAGCAGCAGCAGCTTGCTCGGCCATAGAGTCTCCTCCATCGATACCGATTTGACCGGCCACCCAAATGTCGTCTCCGACGGTCATGCATGGGTTGTAGGGAAACATCGGTTTGACGCCGGCGTTGATTGGTTGCTTCTTGTTCATACAGTAGCCAGTGTAAAGCGGGACTTAGGATTATTCACGCATCAAATCAACAACGCTCAGGTGATCCGCCGCAACGTTCTCCACACTCAGGTCAGAAATCGGTATCCAAGCCGCAGACACAGCATCGTCGGCTCCCTGCGGCTCGATCGCGAGATCGGCCTCGACGAGATAGAAGAGGCCGACACAATGCTTGCGTGGGTCTCGACCTGGGGCACCGAGAACGTGCAATATTCGTGGATTATCTCCAACGACTCCAGTCTCTTCAAGCATCTCGCGCAAGACAGCATCCTCTGGATCTTCCCCATAATCGACGAATCCGCCAGGGAAGGCCCACATTCCAGCCCAGACAGCAGGTTCTGGGCCGCGTTCAATCATCAGTAACTCTAGCCCATCGTCAGTCTCGCGAGTAGCGACTGCATCGACGGTGACAGACGGGCTTCGATAACTATCTCTCCCACACTCTAGACAGCGTGCTGCCTTGCCAGCATCGCCCGATCCCAAATTTTGACCAGTGCTCTCAGACTCCATATCGGCGCCTCCTGAGTTGGTAGTCCTCGATGGCCTCGTAGAGGTCGCTGCGACGGAAGGAAGGCCAATGGACGTCGGTGAAGTAGAGTTCTGAATAGGCGATTTGCCACAACAAAAAATTCGACACACGCTCCTCCCCAGACGTGCGAATCACCAAGTCTGGATCAGGTAAGTCAGCGGTGTAGAGGCGACTCGAGATTGCTGCTGGGTCGATGGAATCGAGGTCCAAGTCTCCAGCAGCGTGGTCGGCCGCGATGGTTTTGACAGCATCGACAATTTCCTCACGACCACCGTAAGCGAGGCAGACTGTGAACAGGAAATCACTGTACTGCGAGGTTGCTGCCTCTGCTTCTGCGATTGCTTTGCGAAGGCGTTCAGGCAGAAGCTCGGTGCGGCCAACGACTTGTACCTTTACGCGGTTTTCGTGAACCATCGGATCTGTAGAGATTTCTTCAAGGCCGGAAACATAGAGGTCGAAGAGTGTGTCGAGTTCCTCTCCCTCTCGTGAGGTCAGGTTTTCTGTGGAGAGAGCGTAGACGGTGAGGTAAGGAATCTCGAGGTCGAGAATCCAGCGCATGACGTCCTTGAGCCTCTGCTTCCCAGCTGCATGGCCGGCTTCGGTATCCATTGAACGGTTCCAAGCGAATCGACGGTTGCCGTCCATAATCATCGAGATGTGTTGTGGCATCATCTCTGGGCCAGCAGCCTTGACTCGGTCTCGCAGTCTGTTTCTTCGGATTCGGTCGGTGCGCGAAATGACGCTCCATGCGAGGGTGGAATTGGCAATCCATCTCGCTGGAGCTGAGATGATGCGGAAGCGCAGCAGCCAGTGTGCGAGGGCGTCGATTCGACGACCTGCAGATTTGCGTGTGCGGCTCATGGGCTCACCAACTCTTCGTCGCGCTAAAGGTCGTCGGCGGCGAGGGGTCGGTGATTACCAGCGATAGAAGCGATGGTTCGCCGACGGCGAATGAGTAGAGATGTGATTCTCAAATCAATCATTCGAAGACGAGGTCTGCTGTATCGCCTACCTTGTCGAGCAGGCCGCGCTCTGGATTGACGACCACGACCTGTCCGGCGTGGTCCCAGACAGGGATATCGTGGACGCTATTGCCGCAGTAGCCGAACCCCTTCTCCCCATAACGCGCGATCAGTGCCTCGGCCTTCTTGTGGTCTCGAAGATTGATTACACCGTCCGAGCCCATGACATCGTCGAAGAGGCCTACGTGTGCAGCGATTACTTCGGCCACGGCTCGGTCTGAGGCGGTGGCTAGAATCAGCTTGCGACCTCGCGCACTCTCGCCGGTAAGCCACTCTAAGAATGCGGCGTGGTAATCCAGTTCAGAAGGGTCAAACTTGAGTTGGCGCGCGAGGTTCTTCTTCCACTTCGCGCGCTTACCAGTAATCTCCAACAGAATTGTCGAGATGATCATCCATGGCTTGCGGAGAAACACTCGCTTTGCACTTAGGACACTCATGTCTGTGAGAATCAGCGTGCCGTCCATATCGACGGCCAGCGGCATCTCGACAGGTGCCTCCATCATGGCCAATCGTCCCACCGACCCCGATTCAAGGCTTTGGAAAGACACAGAAGCACCCGAACCGATTCCATGAAGCCCTCATCGGCTCTCGGCGGGCCGTGTCGCAGTCCGATTCAGCGCTCAACAGTGTTTGGCGTCCTGCCGCGCTGGTCGAGGTGGACTGCGACCGCAAGCCACCTCTTGGATTCACTGCGCATCTGATGCGTGGCATGCGATTCCGCTTCAACCTCCTCGAACCTGAAGATTCGCTAGCAACTCTCGCCGGTTGGGAAGAAACAACCGAGGCGCTCGAATCTTGGGGTGAGGTTCCTGATGGTATCACTGCTATCGAAGCCGAGGCTACAGAGCGAGGTCCATTCTACCTAATCGAAGCAGCCGACGGTTCGTGGATAGCAGAAGTTCAACCGTGGGGTGGGCCAAACATCCGGCCCCGCGCAAGAATCGCACCCGAAACCGCTTGCATCCCATGTGGAGGATACCTGCACGAGGAAGATGATTTGATTATCCTTCGACGCGTTAGCGTAGAAACTCCAGACGCGAATGAGGTTCTGCAAGACCACCTCAAACGAGGTGATCTCGATTCAGCCCAAGCCCTCCTCCATCGCTGCGGTGCAGCCCTCGGTCACTACCACGCCGCAGCAGAGGAAGAATGGACAAACCCACCCGACCAAAAGCGATGGAATGAACGATTCAACGAGATTGAGCAGCGACTCAAAGCAGCAGCCCTCTGGCGCGCCCCCTTCACTCGAGGAGCACCTGCAACCCTGAGTTTGGGAGATGTGCGATTCGCAATGTTCGCCGAGGGTTCAAGTGGCGAAATCGGAATCAGAATTGGCCCTTCTCGCCTCGCTCATGGCCTCATTGATAGCAGCCTTGATTTGCCTGCAATTCGTGACTTTGCGAGCCTATTACATGATTTGTCGAGAGTTCATCACTCATCAGGAACCGATCTCGAACTCTCGCACCTGAGAGCATCATTGATCGAAGGTTGGTCATCCAGCGCGCCGGCAAAATGGTGCAGCAAGCGCTCCTTCAGTGCACACACGGGAGGGGTGGTGATTTGGGAGTATGAGCAGGCCTTGTTGGATGTTGTCGAATCGGTTTCACATCAGTCAGGACGACCCGAACCTGCCGTAACTATAATCGAGAAAGTTCCGATTCTTCAGAAGTCACTTTTCAACGCAAGAATTCTCTCTGCGGGCTGGTTGATGCTGGCAATTCTTAGTGGAATTGGAACTGTTGACTGGGTAAATATTGCTCTCGACGGCGAACTGTTGTTCCCCTCGATACCGCTCCTTCTCCTTGCTGCTGGCTTATTCCTCCGGCATCGCTACCAAACCTCTGCGCCGCCTCCTGAGGATCCGATTCACTGAGACAGCCGATTCATTGGCGACTCATAGGGTACCTATCACCCGAGTCTGGAGTCTATGCTGAATTCAGTGTAGGCTTTGCAAGTTTTACTCTTCTTCTATTGTCAATTTTCTTCCGCTAATAAATGACCATAATGCGAAAGGACTTGACCAGAAAACTCCACCTGCAGTTCCTAGTAGAATAATACTAACTATTGTATCCAAGTCACTATTCGGTGCTCCGAAAGATGCCCCCAATATCGGTAATAGGAAAGTTAGAAATGAGACTGGAATTAATTGCTTCAGGTTTGGTTCACAGAAACCAATTCGTTGTGATATTTTTTTAACAACAAATGCGGAAGTCAATATCATAGCAATAAAAATGGCTAAAGCGCTTGAAAAGGTTGGGGGTTCCAGTCCAATCATCACCATGATCACCGCCACCAATGTTGCCAAAGTTGCTCCAGTTGCGGCACCAACACCTAACGTATACTTCCAATTCACGTGGGAACTAGAACAAATTCGATTTATAATCGATTGGCTGATTACTCGATACGGGAGATTTCGCCGTTGGCGAATTCGTAGTGCATTGGGACTCCTGTGGGAATTTCGAGGCTGGTGATATCTTCAGGCGAAATCCCCTCGATACGCATTACGATTGATCGTAGTGAATTTCCATGGGCTGCTACGAGGACGTTCTTGCCCGACTCAAGGTCGGGGATGATTTCTTCGACGAAATATGGGATTGTTCGCTCGGCGGTCATTTCGAGTGATTCACCACCGGGCGGTGGTATGTCGAATGAGCGCCTCCAGATGTGGACTTGTTCAGCACCATGGAGTTCTGCGGTTTCGGCCTTGCTGAGACCTTGCAGATCTCCGTAATGACGCTCGTTGAGGCGCTCGTCGCGGTGCGTCGGTACTGAGTTTGACTCGCCCGACGCGCGATTATGCTTCATCACGATCTCAGCGGTTCGCTGAGCTCGCATCAGTGCGCTGGTGTGTACCACATCAAAGCGCACTTCGGCTAACTCCTCGCCTGCGGCGGCTGCCTCACCCTCACCCTTAGGGGAGAGTTCAACATCAGTCCAGCCGGTGAAGCGATTGGCCGCATTCCAGACGGATTGGCCGTGCCTGATTAGGACGAGTTTCGTCATTTGATGCGCCTCTCAGTTCTGACGGCGCAGGCGCGGCTCATGGAATGTTAGGTCGCAATCGGTAGCGAGTTCCGTGGCCAGAAGCAGGATGTCCTCTGTCATCTCGCGCTGTGATGCGGCCGATTGTACTGAGTAGAAATTGCATGAAACGGTCACAAGCGATGGACCGAATGCGTTCACGCGCACCCACGAATCGTCCTCTTTGACTGCGCGTGGGTCCTCCCTTACCTTGGCGAGTAAATTCTCGCAGAATTTCTTGAGAGATTCTGGGTTGGAGTCGGCTTCGAACTCGAAGGTCGGCTGAATTCTGCGGAACCGGCGCTGGCTGAAATTCTCAACAGGCGAATTGACGAGGTTCGAGTTAGGGACGGTAATCAGAGTGTCCGCGCTCGATCGAATGAGGGTCGTCCTCAATCCGATTTCTACGACCTCTCCTTCGATGCCATCGACGAGAATCCAGTCGCCAACATTGAATGGTTGATCGATGATAATCGAGATTGCGCCGAAGATGTTGGCGACGCTGTCGCGCGCGGCCAAAGCCAAAGCAAGACCCGTGATTCCGAGACCAGCAATCAGGCCGTTGAGGTCGATTCCGATGAGACCGGCCATCACGAAGGCGGCCAGCAGGAACACGACAAGGTGGCCAACAGATTCAGCGACGCTCGCGAGCGAGCGTCGACTAGCGATATTCGCATCACCTTCGACGACGATGAAGGCGTCTAGGAAATCGACGAGGCGGTATGCTGCTAGAAGCATACCGAGAATGAATAGTGTGAATGACCAATCGATCGCGCTCTGTGCCATTGAAGCATCCCAGATAGGTGTTGTATTACCATCGAGCCAGGACAAAATTTCAGAGAAAATTAGGAAGCCAATCATCCAAGCGAGCGACTTCGGCGCGAGCAAAGAACCACCATCGATACGCTCGGACTTTGAGAAAAGGTCGAGAATTTTAGGGAAGATGAATCGGCGAGTGGCGATTCCACCACCAATCGAGATACCAATAGCCGCGATTATAACTATCAGAGTACCGCTCGAAAAGCCGAGCAGTAACTCATTTCCACCCATCAAATCATTCAACATTTCAATCGGGAAAACAGGCTCCGAAGTGCCTGCATCAGACCCATCTTGCATATTCCGGCCGACGACGACCCCGCGATAAACCCCGCGCCGGTCCTATGGACCGACGTGGCGAGGGATTGAAGACCGGCTCTTGAGTGGCTAAACCGTTCCCATGGCGAGTAGCGTGTCCATTTCTGATTACGATGAAGTCTATCGGGCACGCAGAATTCCTGCAATTGCCCTACTTTTGCCGCTTTTACTATCCGTGGCCGCTCCAATTGCTATGGTGGCCCCAGTATCAGCTCAAGAGCCTGAAACCGGGCTTACTCCTGAAGAAATCTGGTCATCAGAGTATGTGAATCAGATATTCCCATGGGGCCCACACGGTGATTTCGAACAACTTCAGTTCCGTGAGTATCATGACTACTTCTCAATGAAAGAGAGGATGCAGACTTTGGCTGCCTACCACCCAGACTTCCTCCAGTATCACGAAGGTCTTCTGGGAGGAGTAAACGCCCGCGGCGATGAAATGACATCTACTGAATACGAAGGCTGGTACTACAACCACCCCAGCCCATGGATGAAGATTACCGGTAATGTACAGGGTGGCGAGTACAACGAATACAATGATGACGACGGGAATTACGCTGATCGCCCAGATGTCATGTTGGTCGGAAACCACCACGCTCGCGAGTGGATGTCCTACGAGGTACCGATGTTCTTCCTCGAGACTGTGGCGTACTACTATGGCAAGGCGGCCATCGACAATGATGGCGACGGCTTGATTGACGAAGACGGCTGGGATGGAATTGACAATGATGGCGATTGTCTAAGTTTGAATTCATCAGCACAAGATTACAACGGAGACGGTATCAATTGTGGTCCGGGAGACCTTGGCGTCGACGAAGACTTCTCTGAACAATTCATTACAGACATGGTCAACACACGTGAAATTTATCTTATTCCAATGCTCAATGTCGATGGTAACCGCTACGACAGAGAAGAATACTGTGGTGAGACTGCTTGGGAGAATTGTAGAACTTCTGGTTGGAGAAAGAATCTACGTGACAATACGGTTACCGGTGTGACCCCAATTCCAGATGTTGATGAGCAAGTCGATCCATCCTGCGATGGAGTCGATTTGAACCGCAATTATCAGTTTGAATGGGGAGCACCACTCGGAGCGACCGGGCCTCTATTCCCTGGAATGTGTTATGCGGGAGACGCCGGAGCAAACAACGACGTCTACAACGGCCCAGTCAATTACGAAGATAATGACGGAGACGGGCTAATCAATGAGGATCACGTCGACGGTAAGGACGACGATGCTGATGGTCAGACTGACGAAGATTGGATGGGTGGCAACAGTGAGCCGGAGACCAAGTTCATCCAAGATCTGACTGAGATGAACGATGATGACGGAGACGGTGCGTCTGACTTCAAGTCCACACTCACATGGCATTCCTTCTCAGAGCTTGTATTGTGGCCATGGGGGCACTGCACGAATTGCGACAATCCAGACCAAGAATACCTCGAATATCATGGATACAAAATGGGGGATATGACTGAATACGCACCAATGCAGTCATCCGATCTCTACCCAACGACAGGCGATTTCTGCGATTGGCACTACGGCGTACACAACTCCTACTGCTATACAATCGAGATCGGCAATGCCTTCCACGAATACCCCGAGGATATTGCTCACATCGCCGTCAGAAACCTCGGTGTTCCGTTCTATATGATTGAGATTGCCGATGACCCAAGATATCGAGCCATAGTAGGGATAGAGAACACCACCTCAACACAATGGCTTGAGGAACCAAGCAATGTCACAGTTCCATCCAATGGCGACATACCAATCTCAATGTGTCTAGACAAGGCCTTCCCCTTCACTCCTGATATCAATCGTACTCATCTAATGTGGAGATTCGTCGAGCCGAATAGACAACAGAATGACTACGGCCCAACTGAGTGGATCGATGTGCCATGGAGCATGTCAGCATTCATGGAGCCCGGAGAGCAGTGCATACTGCTCGATGGTTCCAATGGGACAATGCTTGAGAGTTACATACCACTGCCAGATACATCGGTCGGTAAAATTCAGTACAAGGCAAAATTAGGCACTATAAACGGGGCTTTCCCGTTCACATATCCTGCTTCGGATACCGCGAATTATTACGAATTGTCGATTCCTTATCGTGCTCCATTCGGTTCGGGAGTTTTCGCTCTGCTAATGTTTGCCTTCATCGCGACGATGGTCTGGGGTGGACTGGGTTTCACACTACGCGCGATGTTCGACGATGAAAGGGGGGTGCTCGGATTACCCGAGGACCATAGCCACCTCGTCGACGAGGAGGGTTCCTGATGTCCGAGGGGGATTCCGATCAATTTAGTGGGCGACTCGGACTGATTTTCGCTACCATCGGCGCCGCTATCGGCACCGGTAATATCTGGCGTTTTCCGAGGATGGTCGGCGCCAACGGGGGAGGCTCCTTCCTCGTTCCATGGGTCATTTTCCTCTTTCTCTGGTCGGTGCCGCTGATTATCGCAGAGTTCGCACTCGGCAAGCGAAGTCGCACTGGAACCGTTGGAACATTCCGTATCTTTGCAGGCAAGCGCTTCGCTTGGATGGGACTTTGGACAGCCTGGATTTCGACCGCTATTGGATTCTATTATGCGGTCGTGACAGGTTGGTGTATCAATTACTTCCAGACCGCTATCCGCGGTGGCCTCGGTTCGGAGGTCGATACCGTCGAAGTCTGGAATTCTTTCCTCAACAATCCTCTCGAAGTCGTCTTCTTCCAAGCCATCGCTGTTGCCATCACAATGCTCGCTATCTGGAAGGGCGCGAAGGCAATCGAGAAGGTCAACGTCGGCCTGATGATTTCTCTCTTCGTTCTCCTCTTCGCCGCCCTCTTCCTCGCCTTCGTGATGGACTTGGATGACGGTAGCCTCGACGGCTTCGTCTACATGTTCAGTATCCAACCCGAATATCTCATGCAGCCGGAGACTTGGATTAACGGCCTCTCACAATCAGCATGGTCCTGTTCGGCCGGAATGGGTATGGCAATCACTTACTCTGTCTACATGCGCAAGGATGAGGATACTACTCTCAACGCGGCGACGATGTGCCTTGCCAACAATAGCATCTCCATCATCGCCGGACTCACCGTTATGATGGCAGTTTTCGCTGTGGTCGACGATCCCCTCGCAGCGGTAAGCGGAGGCTCCAGTGCAATCACCTTCCTCGTGCTCCCCGAAGTGTTCGCACAGGCACCAGGTGGTCCATTCGTTCAGTTGACGATGGTGACGATGTTCTTCCTCGCACTTTCCTTCGCTGCCCTCACATCGATGATTTCCACCGTCGAACTATGTGTTCGCAACTTCGTCGATCACGGAATCGACCGCCCAAAGGCGGTCGGCTTCACTTCCATCGCAATATTCCTCTTCGGCCTGCCTAGCGCAGGGCTGTGGATATTGGTGGACGATTCTACTGGTGTGGTATTCCCTCAATTCCTCGAGGTGCAGGATCACATCTGGGGCTATGGCCTAATGTTCAGCGGACTGTTCATCGCTTACTCGATTTGGAAGTACGGATGGAACCGCTACCGAGTTTGGCAAGAAGAGAATGACATCGAGGGCTTCGATTTCCGTGATTACCTCGACCATGGAGTGTCCTCATTCCGAGATGATTTCATCAACACTGGAGACAATGATTGGTGGATTGGAAAGTGGTGGGATTACATCATGTATCTTGGATTCCCCCTAATGTTCAGCGTCCTCATCCTCTCCTACTTCGGCGATATGCTCATCAATGTCGAGAACCCTTGGGACCCGACCAACGCTAACGGAATCTCGATAATTCTGCTTTTCTGGGGTGTGACGGCAGGACTGTTCATCGGTCTCAACCGCTACATCCTCGTCAATCGCATGGTTCCGACGACCGAAGATTTCTGGCTTCTAGCAATTCTATCTGGAAATTACAGTCTTGAGCCGCGCCCACTCTACAGAAATGTCCCTGAGGGCGCGGAAGTCTCAATCGAAACTCTTCCCGGTGGTGAGGACCCATACATCGTCCAAGCTGGAGAGAAATTACCAGCCACTTTCGTGGATGATTATGGGGAGACGAGATCGCATACCGGTGCGACTCTCGATGCGGAACTCGTCTGAGGGAATCAATTGCTGGTCAGTGATGATTATCCTTGGTCTAAGTTGCTTCTTGAGTACGCGATGTATTGTGCCGTTGGCTGCATCAATGTGACAATCTTCGCGGCGCTCTACTACTGGCTTCACGGGATGACTCTCTCAGAAAGCTTCCCAGCGGCCACCGCTTGGGCTATCGCCTACTTCGTAAGCTCATGGCAGGCGCACTTCCTACATCGTTGGCTAACCTTTGAGTCACCAACTGGTTACACCAAAAGCCTCGCTGTAATGCTGGTAATCTATACCGTTCTGTGGACCATCTCAACTGCCTCTATAGCCTACTTCAGTGATACCCTCGGCTACAATCACATCTACACATGGGCCGCAAACACAGCCGCTTTCGGCTTCTTTGCTTTCCTCGCACTGCGTATCTTCGCTTTCCCGCTGTCCGACGGACGTGTGACTCGCTCGGAACGGCTTGAAGCCTATCGCGAGAGCCGTAGGTCTTGAAGAACAGTCGGCTGTCCCTCGACGCGATGGCTCAGGGAGTTCGTGGCACGCGCGACTTCTATCCAGATGATATGCGCGTGCGCAACTGGCTATTCGAGAGATTCCACTCGGCTGCGCGTGCGCACGGGTTCGAGGAGTACGATGCTCCCGTGCTCGAGAGTGAGGATCTGTACACGCGCAAGGCGGGAGAGGAGATCGTTGGCCAGTTGTACAATTTTGAGGATAAGGGCGGACGACGAGTGGCGCTCCGGCCCGAGATGACGCCCTCGCTGGCGCGAATGGTGATGGCGAGAGCGGGCGCTTTGGCGCTCCCTATCAAGTGGTATTCGATTCCGCAGTGCTGGCGTTACGAGAGAACCCAGAGAGGACGTGGGCGTGAGCACTACCAGTGGAACGTAGACGTCTGGGGGATGGATGGTGTCGAGGCCGACGCAGAATTGCTCTCCGTACTGGCACATTTCTTTCACTCAGTCGGGCTCGGCTCAGAAGATTTGGTTATTCGAATCAGCAGCCGCAAGGTGCTCGAAGAGATGCTCGGTTCACTCGGAATCGAGGGCGATACCTTCGCTCAGACTTGTGTCATTGTCGACAAAATGAACAAGCTACCTGCTGATGTTATCGAGGCGCAGTTGGCCGAATTAGGACTTTCTTCTGATGATATTTCAAAGATCCGTTCCGTCCTTGGCCTAACCGATTTAGGGGCTCTTGCTTCGGCTCTTGGTGGTGAGAGTGCGGCAGTTGCCGAATTAGGCGCGTTGTTCGCTCTGTGCGATTCCTACGGCATCTCGGATTGGGTTGCCTTCGATGCCTCGGTGGTTCGTGGTCTGGCTTACTACACCGGCCCTGTATTCGAGGCTCACGATCGGGCCGGAGAGCTTCGTGCGATTGTTGGTGGAGGGCGCTATGACAAGTTGATTGGAACTCTTGGTGGGAAGGACTTGCCCGCCACCGGATTCGGCTTCGGAGACATGGTCGTGATGGAACTCCTCGCCGAGAAGGGATTGATTCCTGATTTGACTGCGGGTGTCGAAGACGTGGTCTTCGGAATGGGATCTGAATTACGTGGGTCTGCAATGCAGGTTGCTGGGCGATTGCGCTCTAGTGGCCGAAGCGTAGATTTGGTTCTTGAAGAGAAGAAAATGAAGTGGGTCTTCAAGCACGCTGAACGATGCGGTGCGGACCGACTGGTGATGGTAATGCCCGATGAATGGGCCGCTGGAAATGTGCGCATCAAGAATCTCGATACTGGCGAGGAGTCGACTGTTCCAGTGGAAGATCTTTGAACGGTTTGCGGAACTCCGCCGAATTGGCGAATTCACTCTTTTCGCTCAAAGCGACTAGCACCGACTGCTGCTATCGCAAGTGCTCCCAGTCCAGCGGCCAGTCCGAATCCGGGTAGAGCA
>Ga0209035_10000498_pt1 | contig 15402 bp, 16 predicted proteins | sample MarorgKNORR_S2LV_6_FD_188220 | JGI IMG/M metagenome (GOLD analysis project Ga0209035, IMG submission 188220) | Marine microbial communities from the Southern Atlantic Ocean, analyzing organic carbon cycling - AAIW_A/KNORR_S2/LV (SPAdes) (version 2) | ecosystem: Environmental > Aquatic > Marine... | reverse complement strand
AGATTTAATGGATAGAGTTATTACAAACAGCGAAGATAAAGATATTATTAGTTCTGTTAAGTCCGAAGTAAAAAAATTATGTAAATCATTTCCAATTTATGATTAATTCCAGAAAAAGAAAGATATACGTAGCTATTTTTATAGGCTTATTTTTTAATTCTTGTTCATCTAATAAAGATCTAATGTTTGGATCTAGTATAGCAGAGTATGCTATACCAATTTCATTTAAATCTCATCAAAAGAAAATTAAAAATAATGCATTTAATCCAGCTGTTTATTTAAGCGCCTCGAAGAGTTTAACTCAGTATTCTTATGGTATTCTCATGGAGAAAGCAGATAGATTGATGTATGCAGATTATTATACAGCAAGAGAGTATTATAGGGAATCGTTAGATTTTTTTATCACTTCGAGAGGATATATGGTTAAAGCTCTATCATTAAGACACGATGACTTTGAATCAAAAATGATGATAAAAGCCGATATAGATTTTAATATAGACGATGTTCCTTATTTGTATTGGCTTAGCGGTTCGATGGCAGGGTCAATACAGGCTAGTCAGGGAGATCCAGAATATTTAATTGATTTAAATAATATTAGATGGTTGCTTGAAAATGCCATGAAACTTAATCCTTCTTGGGAAAAAGGATCATTGTATGCTGCAATGATGAGCGTATATCTCAATGATCTAAGTGGAGATAAAGATTCTGAAAGAAAAGCATTGGAATATTTTGAATTAGCTGATCGCGCGGCAAATGGATACAATATCAGCATATACGTTACATTGGCCGAGAGTTTTGCTGTTTCAAAGCAGGATAAAGCCTATTTTTTAGAGTTGATTAACAAGGCTTTGACAATCGATATTAGCAAAGATAAGGATCTAAAGCAGGCGAATACAGTATCTAAATTAAGAGCAAAGTGGTTGTTAACTAGGGTTGATGAACTTTTTTATATGTAGATTTATATAATGAATTTTCTAAAAAATATTATTGTACTAGTTCTTTTATCTGGAGCTTTAGTTTCAAAGCCAATCATCATTAAACTCGCAACAGTAGCTCCCGAAGGAACAGAGTATTACAATCTTCTCCTAGAGATGGGTCAAAGATGGCAAGAAGAGACAAATGGTCAGGTACAACTACGTATTTACCCTAATGGTGTTGTGGGTGGAGAGATAGATACAATTCGTAAAATGCGTATCGGTCAAATTCAAGCATCTGCAATGTCTTCAATTGGCTTAGCACGTTTAACGGACAGTATTCAGGCCTTTACATTACCTATGGGTTTCAAAGATTATAACGAAGTAGATCGAGTCAAAGATACTATGTTTGATGACATTCATGATGAATTATCTAATAGTGGATTTGAATTATTGTTTTTAGTAGATATTGGATGGGTATATTGGTTTTCTTCAGATGAAATCACAGTACCTCAAGACTTGAAAGATTCAAAGATTTTTACATCAGCAGGCGACTATGTTACAGTAGAGTTATTTAAAAAATTTGGGTTTAATGCTATACCTATGGCAGAAACTGATATTCTTACAGGATTACAAACCGGCATGATTAATTCAATGCAAACAGTACCAATTTTAGCTGCTAGTTCTGGTTGGTCAGCATTAATGCCAAATATGTTAGATTTGAAGTGGGGTGCTTTTATCGGAGCCGTAATAATTGACAATAAAGTTTGGTCAAAAATAAAACCTGAGCATAAGAAAGCGATGATGGTCGTAGCCAAAGATATTGGAAGAAAGTATCAAAAGAATGGCAGAGAAATGGAAATTAAAGCCATTGATGCAATGGAGCAGTATGGCATGAAAGTTAAAACCCCCAATGATAAAGAATTAGAAGCTTGGGAGTCATTCAAAAATGAAATTACTCCAGATGTAATCGATACATTTTTGTCTGAAGAAATTTACAATAAAGTCACTTCAGCTATTGATGAACAATAATATTCTTAGTAAAGCAGAAAATTTTCTTTGTTATATATGTTTTGCTGTAATCGTTTCTTTTCCAGTTTTTCAAATTCTATCTAGGTTTGTAGGCTTTTTTTCAATCCCGGCTTCTCAAGAAATCGTACAACACATGACTCTGTGGATTGCTTTTATTGGGGCGGTATTAGCTGCAAGATCTAATAGACTCTTAGCCATTGTCAGAGAACCAGTTTTTAATAAGTCTTCTGAATTTAAAATTAGTCATTTTCTAGTTCATATGTGTTCAGCTGGAATAGTTTTTGTGCTTGCTATTTCTTATCTAAAAATGATACAGATCGGGATAGAATATCCAGAATTTATTGCTCCATTTATAACGGTGTGGTTTGCTCAAAGTATTATTCCAGTCGGATTGTTATTAATCTGGTATCATATGATAATGACAAGCAGTAGTAGATTGAATTATCGTCTCTTTCTAGTTTTTGGTTCTTTTCTCATAACGACAATCCTTTATTATTGGCAATTCCCGTTTTCTAATGAAATCTTTTTAACAATTAAGGTTTTAGGTATTATTGGATTAGTAGCATTTGGTTTGCCTATTTTTATTATTTTAGCTGGTCTTTCAATACTTTTCTTCTTGTCAGAACCTACTGAATGGGCTACAAACTTTGATTTAATGTCCACTATTAGTGATAGTGCATATCGTATTGTAGTTTCTCCTACATTAGCAGCTATTCCTATTTTTACATTAGCTGGATATATCCTTGCTGAAAGTAATATTTCTAAGCGACTTCTAAGCTTTTTTAAAGCATCATTGGGATGGCTTCCCGGATCAACGGTATTAATTGTTGTTTTATTATGTGCTTTTTTCACCGCACTTACAGGTGGATCTGGCGTGACAATTTTAGCCTTAGGAGCTATTTTATATCCCATATTAATTGAGGATGGCTATTCTGAAATTTTTTCTTTAGGATTAATTACAACAGCTGGATCTCTTGGATTATTATTTCCACCGAGTCTTCCTGTAATTATCTACTCTGTTACGGCAGGTATTAATCCGATTGAATTATTTAAAAGTGGTCTTATTCCTGGTTTATTTTTGTTATTTATTATTGTTTGTTATGGGATATATCATAAGCCAAAAACACAAAAGAAGATTCAGTTTAATATTAAAGATCTAACACAATCTTTTCTTGATGCAAAATGGGAGATAGCTATACCAGTATTAATTATCTATGGTTTATTCAGCGGAATAGCAACGCTAGTAGAATGTGCCGCTTTGTTAGTATGGTATGTTTTATTTGTTGAAGTTTATATATATAGGGATATACAATTTAGAGATATTTATAAAATTGTTATTGATTGCGCAACATTGGTAGGTGGAGTATTAATTATTCTCGGATTTGCTATGGGATTTACTGGATATCTTGTCGATGCTCAAATTCCTATGAAAATTCTACAATTTGCAAAGACATCTATCGATTCTCCTATAATGTTTTTACTGGCTCTAAATATTTTATTACTAATTGCTGGATGTATTATGGATATTTTTTCAGCTATTATTGTTATAGTTCCTTTAATTGCTCCTCTCGCGATGCATTTTGGAATTGACCCTATACATCTAGGAATTATTTTTATTGCTAACCTAGAGTTGGGCTATATTACACCTCCAGTAGGTATGAATTTGTTCTTATCATCTTATCGTTTTAAAAAAGATATGCCAACTATTTATGCAGCTACAATGCCTTACTTTTTTATAAGATTAATAGGAGTTCTAATTATAACATATATTCCTTTGTTCTTTTACTGATTTTTATTTATCTTTGTCTATCATGAAAAATAAAAATCTAATCACAGCAATTATTTTACTATCACAACTTGTTATGGCTCAAGGCCAAGCAGGGTCATTATTTTTATCTATAAATCCAGGTGCGAGAGCTAATGGTATGGGAGAGGCACAAATTGGATTAGCAAACGATGCTTATGCTACGTATTATAATCCAGCTGGTCTAACGAACCTTTCTAGTACTCAAGCTTCTTTTATGCATACTAGCTATCTACCAAACCTAGTAGATGATATGGCGTATGATTTTATTACATTCGCTACTCCATTCAGAGAAGATTCCTCAATTGGTGGTCATTTTACTTATTTAAATCTAGGAGATCAGGTTAGCACAGATGCAAATGGTTCTGAACTAGGTTCATTTTCTAGTTATATGTATGCATTGAATGTATCATATGCTAAAAAGATTGATGAAGATTCATCTTGGGGTGTAAATGGAAAATATTTTTATCAAGAACTTGCTGTTATAAGCAGTCTTGATGCCTCTAGCAGCAGTGTTGCTGTTGATGTTGGTTATTTTAAGCATAATGCAATGGATAACCCCAACTTAACAATGGGTGCTGTATTAACAAATTTAGGTCCAGGTGTTAGTTTTGGAGACGGGGAAGAAGACCCACTACCTACTAAGCTTGGTTTAGGTTTAGGTTATCTGGCTTTTGAAGGTAAAGCAAATATAGCGTTTGATTTAAACTATGAAATCAATGATCAATCGATGGTAACTAATCTTGGATTAGAATATTATCTTGTAGAAGATTTTGCATTAAGAGCAGGTCTTATAAATGATCCATCCGGTGAGTTAAGCTATACAACTTTAGGTTTAGGAGCTCGTATAGACGCTCTTGGGTTTGATGTGAGTTATATCATGGGCGGAGAACTTGATCCACATTCAAATATGGTGAGATTCTCTTTAAGCGGTTCTTTCTAATCCCGCGCTGAGATATCAAAATAATAGCTAATATGAAATTTATATTCTTTTCAATTATCTTCTTTATGGTTGGTTGCGGCTGGTCAAATCCTTTTGATGATAATATTCCCTATAAAACTAGATTTGAAGATGGACTAGAATTTTTTGAAGATGAAAAATATCCAAAAGCAGCTCAGCAATTTAACATTATCGTTGAAAGAGCTTCCCATACCGACCTAGGAGATGATGCATTATTTTTTTTAGCAGAGTCCTATTTTTTAGATGAAGATTACGGATTAGCATTAATTGAATATGAAAAACTAGTATCACGAATGGGATTTAGTCCTTATATCGAAAAAACTCGATGGAGAATATGTGAAACTTTAATGGCCTTATCTCCAAATTATTATCACGATCAAGAGTCTAGTAAGAAAGCTGTAACAGAAATACAGCAATTCTTAGACGATTATCCTTCTTCTAACTATTCTGTTGGCGCCGACAATCTTATTAAAGATCTTAGATTGAGGTTAGCTGAAAAGAGTATGGAAACAGGTGTGTTATATTTCAAGCTAAAGGCTTATGATTCAGCAATCGTTTCTTATAAGATTGTAATTAATGACTACTATGATACAAAATATTATAGAAATGCAAACTTAGAAGTAATACGATGTTTAGTTCTTTTGGATAAGCAAGAAGAGGCTAAAGAGTTTTTAGATGGTTTAGGTGCAAGCGATAAATCGCTAGTCAATGATAGCTTCAAAGAAGAAGCTTCACAGATTTTAAATAACAATTCTTAAGGTAGGTAGACTATGAAAACCTGTATATTCGGCGGTACTTTTGACCCTCCTCACATTGGACATCTTCTAATTGCTCAGACTATTATTGAATCTGAAAACTTCGAAAGATTAATATTCGTACCTGCAAATATCTCGCCCGCGAAGCAGGGAAAAGTCATATCTTCTACTAAAAAAAGATTAGATATGCTCAATATGGCCCTTGTTGGTAATGATAATTTTGAAATATCTGATTTTGAAATTAATAAGGGAGATATCAGCTATACCATTGATACGGTTACTGAGTTTGCTGAAAACCGCAATCTAGAAAAAAAAGATTTATATTTTCTTATGGGCAGTGATACTCTGCGAGAGTTTCACAAATGGAAAGATCCTAAGAAGATAATGAATTTATGTAATATTATTGTTGCAATTAGACCGGGATTTACTCCTAGCGATATACCCCAATGGATATTAGATGAAGTACATTTTGCTAATATTCCTCAATTTGAAATTTCCTCGACGAATATAAGAGGACGATGGAGAGATGGAAAAACAATTAGATATATGGTACCAAAAGATGTTTGGAAATATATTAATAAGAATGGATTGTACTAATGCTATCTAGTGTATTTTTTCTTTTAATAGGTTCTTTAGGATTGTTTTATGGTTCTGAATGGTTAGTAGATGGGGCAAAAGATGTCGCCAAAAAATTAAAGATTTCTGATCTTGTAATCGGACTAACAATTGTTTCTATTGGAACCTCGTTTCCAGAGTTAGTCGTTGGTATTATCTCTTCTTTCGAAGGACATGCTGATTTTGTTATCGGCAGTGTGTTGGGATCAAATGTTGCTAATATTGGCTTAGCTTTAGGATTACCTGCATTGTTTTATAAAATGGATTTCGAATACAAGAATGTAATATCAGCTTTTATGTATAATCTGTTAGCATGCGGAGCTCTTTACTATGTTATATTAGATAATCAGATTAGCTCTAGCGACTCTCAAATATTCTTATTTTTGTTTATAATTTATATTATTGCGAGTTTTTTAAGACCGAATATCACTTCCTGTAACAATGAAATGGCAAATGAAGAAGAAGTTTGCTTAAGACTTGTGCCTCTCCCAAAATCAATTAGAAAATTGGTTGCCGGATCTTTACTCCTATATGCTGGTTCTGAACTTTTTATTTCAAATGGCGCAGCGCCTTTAGTGCGTGAGTTTGGATTTTCTGAGAAAGCAATTGGTATGACTGTTGTTGCTATGGGAACGTCCTTGCCTGAGCTATTTGTCACTATCACAGCACTTTCTAGGAAAGAGGTGGGTATATCCCTAGGAAACATCATTGGATCGAATATCTTCAATATCTTATTTGTTTTAGGTGTAATAGGTTTAATAGGTCCTTTGGAGGTCAGTAATGTTTCTTTTGAATTATTTTTCGGAGTTGGATTGCTATGTTTATTAGCTTTTTTAAGTTTCTTTTATAAGGGGCTTAATAAATTATCAGGCTTTTTATTGATACTAATATATATCCTATTTCTTTACCTTCAGTTCTATGGTTGAGTTTAAAAATATTACATATAATTACTCTTCAAAATCTGGAATTTATAATATTGACTTAAATATTCAAGATGATGAATTCTGTTTTCTAGTTGGTCCTACGGGATCCGGAAAAAGTACTCTATTAAAACTCTTATATTTTGATCTTTTTCCAGATAAGGGACAGGTAAATGTATTAGGTTATTCCTCTAAAAAAATAAAAAAGAAAGATATTTATAAGACAAGAAAAAAAATTGGGGTTATTTTTCAGGACTATAAACTATTAAAACAAAGAACAGTTTATGAGAATATAGCATTACCTTTGCATATTAATGGCTTTGGAAGAAAAAAAATATCTAGCCTCGTAAGTGAGGCATTAGAATTAACAGAACTATCTCGCTATGCTAAGAAATTTCCTAATCAATTATCGGGAGGAGAACAACAGAGAGTGTGTATTGCACGTGCAATTGTAAAGAATCCAGATATAATACTAGCAGACGAACCTACTGGAAATCTTGATCCAACAGCAGGTCATAGAATTTTAAGAATACTAGAGCAAATCAATAAAGAGGGTACATGCGTAATAATGGCTACCCATAATTATAAATTAATAGCAGAAAAGCCATATAGGATTATAGAGTTAGATCAAGGAAGAGTGGTGAGCGAATGATTGATAAAATTGCTTTTCTTTTCTCGGAAGGACTAAAGAATTTTTTAAGAAATAAATTGACTAATTTTTTATGCATAGTAACTATTTTGATTAATTTTACTATCCTTGGAACTTTCTTTGTTGTTGGATTTAACACGGATAGTCTTGTCGATTTTTTTCGCTCAAAGTATACTTTTGAAATTTTTTTAAATGACGATGTTAGCTTGGAGCAGTCAGCTGTCATAATTAAGAAAATAGAGTCAAATTCTGTTATATCTTCTACTATATTAATTGATAAAGAAAAATCTGCAGATATCTTTTTAGAAGAATTTGGAGAAGATGTTGTAGATATGTTGGGATACAATCCTCTTCCAATGTCGTTAAAAGTATCGCTAGAGAAAGATAATTTTGATTTAAATAAGGTAGAGTTATTAATTAATGATATAGAAAATTATGATTTTGTAGATAGCGTAGAATATAGAGGAATCTATATCGACAGTATCGAGGATAAGATTAATTTATTTATATTCTTTTTTCTAATATCCGTTATTGGAATTGTCTTTATTTCAATTCAAATGATATCAAATACAGTTAAATTATCAATGTCAAATCGAAGCGATTTTATTGAGATATTACAATATAACGGGGCTTCAGATACATTTATTAAAATCCCATTCTTTATTGAATCTATACTTCAATCTATCATTGGATCATTTATTGCATTTTTATTAGTGAATTATAGTTTCATTGTAATAAATTCCTACTTCAATTTGAATGTACAAATTGATAATTTTTTATGGGCCTGGATGATTGGCCTATGTTTGATAACAGGTCTTTATGCATCAAATAAAGCAATGAAGAAAATATTAGTATGAATAAAAAAATGAAAAACGGATCAGATAGTTCTGCTAGTAGCGTAAAAGCTCCTCCAAAAAAGAGAATGACAAAAAAAGACTTAGAAGATTTTATTAAATCTCTTGAGGACAAACAGCTTAGATTGAAAGCAGAATTTGATAATTTTAGAAAGAGAAAAGAGTCTGAGATATCTGCACTCTTTAAGTATGATGGTAAAAACTTTATTCTTGATTTTTTATCTATATTAGACAATATCAATAGAGGGATTGAATCATATAAAGACGAGAGCACTAAGAAAGCATTGTTGCTAATAAGAGAAGATTTCTTAAAAAAAATGAACAGCAAAGAAATCAAAGAATTTGGAAAGACAGGAGAGGTTTTTAATCCAGAGTTGCATGAAGCGCTTACTACAGCGAGTCTAGAAGATAAAGAAGATGATGAGATAGTAGAGGTGTACGAATTAGGTTTTAAATATAAAGACCTGATTATTAGGCATGCGAAAGTAGTGGTCAATAAAAAATGAAAGACTTCTACGACATATTAGGCGTATCAAAGAGCTCTGCTGAAAAAGATATAAAGCGAGCATATCGCAAGATTGCTATGAAATATCACCCAGATAGAAATCCTGATAATGAAGCCGCTGAAAAGAAGTTTAAGGAAGCTGCTGAAGCGTACTCGATATTAGGCGACGCTTCAAAGAGGCAGAAATATGATCAGTTTGGCCATTCTGCATTCAATGGAATGGGTGGAGGGCAATCAGGATTTAATTCAATGAATATGGATGATATTTTTAATCAATTTGGAGATATTTTTGGAGGAAATAATCCATTTGAATCATTTTTTTCAGGAGGAAGATCTTCTTCTAAGCCAAGGAGCGGTGGCGATGTCAAAGTCAAGATTGAAGTTTCATATGCTGAAATTGTTAATGGAGGTCAAAAGAAAATCAAATTAAGAAGACTTAAGTTAGCAGATGGAGCAACTTTCTCTAAGTGTACAATGTGTAATGGTTTAGGTCAGGTAACACGAGTTACTAATTCATTTTTAGGTCAAATGAGATCTGCGTCAGTTTGTCCTGAATGTCAAGGATATGGTAAGACCGTTGATAAGATTCCATCAGGTGCAGATAAAAACGGTATGATTAAAAAAGAAGAGACAATAAAAATTAAAATTCCAGTAGGAGTAGAAAACGGTAATTATATGACTCTAGATTCGCAAGGACATGAAGATATTAATGGTAATGCAGGCGATCTATATGTATTCTTTGAAGAGGAAGAACATGAGCATTTCTCGAGATATGGAAATGATGTTCTCTTACAAGCTAAGGTTGGCTATTCCCATGTTGTTTTTGGAGACAAAATTGATATTCCAACAATCAATGGCCATGCTAGTTTAAAAATTCCTTCAGGTCTTCAGCCTGGTCAAATTTTAAGAATTAAAGGAAAAGGCTTTCCTAAGCTTGGAAAAACAAGTCGCGGAGATCAGCTTGTTAAAATTCAAGTTAATGTTCCTAAGAGTTTATCTAGAGATGAGAAAAGAATTATTAAAGAGTATTATCAAATAGAAAAAGACAAAGACATTAAATTTGAGAAATTTGAGGATTAATATCTTGCTATGTTCTTGATTTATTGTAAATTCTGTGGAGCCTAAAATGAATAAAGTCAAACAAAAATTTTTTAACGATTATTTAGAAATTATTATTTTCTTTGTATTCCTACTTACTCTCCTTGTAATCTATCTTCCTAGTACTATTTGGGAAGAAGAAGATATGTACAAAAACGAAAGTAGATCTCGTATCCAGGCATTATATAATGTTGAAAATTTTCATAATATCTTAGTCGGAAAATATGAACAAGACGGTCTTAAGGCAGTTAATCTTGTAAACGCTGTCAGAGATTCAGTTATGGCAGACTCTACATTCTTAGGAGATCAGTTAGTAAAATTGAATGGTGAAGAATTTCTTGTAAATGTTCCTAGAGGCTTTGATGTAGAGTACGATACAACATTTGGACAAAGAAGAGTTGCGAAAGAGACGATTGTAGATACAACTGTCACAGTAGTAATGCTGTCTGAAGATACTGGATTGGAAGATACATTATACGTTCAAAAAAGAAATCTTTTTGAAGTACGCGAAGATCCACTATTTTTAAGTGTTGTTAGCGAAACATCATTTGAGCGTGTAGAAACTATAGCATACTTTGATAGAAGGTTCAGAAAAGAGACTACTCCTTATAATTTTGTATTTCTTCCAGATGAATCTCAGCTTGTGTGTCCTTTAACAGGAGATCCTTATATCATTGATATAAATGAAGAAGCAAACTCTGTTAGAGTCTCAAGTCCAATTCGTTCTTATAAAGATAATAGATATGGATTCTTTTCCTTGAAAACTAGGAGTCATGGTTATATCATCGACGGAACTAGAAGTTGGGATAATTAATTGATTGCTATACTTTATAGTACATAGCGATACTCTTTCTGTATTTAAAAAAAGTTCTGATAACGATTCAGTACATCTAAAGCTTAAAATAAAATTTCATCACAATCTTATATCTATAGATAATAATTCTAAGTTATTAAGCAGTGTAATTGCACAAGCGCTTGATGAGTTAGGCGAAAAAATAGATTTAGAAAATAAGCATGCAGCTATTGCTATAGATGACTCAATATTATCTCATTCTTTAAATACTATATCTAAAAAAAATCAATCAAGTCTGTCTCAGCATATTAAGCGTGACTTGCAAGATAAGTGGAAAGAATTATTCAGAAATTATTTTTCAATATCAGAGAGTAAGAAATCTTCAAAAAGTATATTTCATACAGTAGAAATGAATCATTATTTAAGAGAGAAGATAAAGCTAAATTTTAATAATTCTGGAATAGATATCAAGTTTCTTGTTCCCATGTCTAGCATTCTTCTTTCAGGCGCTAAATCCACTCAATACGTTGTGAATAAGTCATCTCGTATATATTCAGTTTTTAATTACTCAAAGAAAGGATTTTCTTTTTATAGAGGTAGTTTTACTGGAAAAAATAAGAAATTTACAAGAATTATAGGATTGGCTGATATGGTTAAATTTAAAGAGAAGGATTTTAAAGATCCCAACCTTAAATATATTATGTTTAATGATGTTAAGATTGTAGAATTTTTTGCAAAAATTATAAAAGACTCTACTCCGATATTAAATTTTATTAAGCCTTTTGGAGTGCAAATTTTAGATGATCAAAAATATAGAAAAACTATACTCAATCTAGACAAGGGAAGTAATTATAATTTCTCCCAATATGCAAAGAATACTATTGCAGGATTGCTAACTTTAGGATTAGTAGTACTTGCTTTGATTAGAGTAAGTGATTTTAACTTTCTATATAATGAAACTTCAATTAATACTCAACACAGCAAAGCTGTAGAAACTACATCCGCTGTTAGGACTGTAGCAGTTAAACCAGCTATCAACCAAGTAGATAAATATCTTGCTAGTTCACATGCAAGTATGGATGAATTTCAAGTAATTGCTAATTCTGCCAATATAAGTAAAATTCAAAGTATAATTATTCTTGATAGCCATATTACTATTAATACTGGCTCTAATGATGGTATAAGCGGTACATATACTATTAAATCCTCTAAAGTTGCATCATTGCAAAGGTCTATGCCAATATATGACTTACTATCCGTTATTGTCGAAAAAGGAAATAGTAATCAGTTTGAACATTCTGAAGGATTATTTTTTGATAAAAAATCTGATAATGTTATTATTAGATGCGAAGGATTAGATGGATCAATAGAAATTCTTGAACATATAAGACAATATGATAATTTGATTTCAAGAAAGATTGTGTATAATAAAATTGATAATTCAGTTCATTTGTATGTCACAGTCTTGAAAGTATGAAAATACTATCTGGTATATTTAAAAATGAATCCATTACTCTAAGCTCTCGCTTTTTATATAGACCAACTACATCCATTGCTAGAAAAAGTCTTTTTGACACCCTAGGTTCTCTTGAAAATAAAGATTTTTTAGATTTATATGCAGGATCAGGTATTATTGGTTTTGAAGCAAGTAGCAGAGGAGCAGATACAGTAACTTTTATAGAAATGAATAAGCAGCATATGAGTCAAATTAGAAAAAATGCAGAATCAATTAATTATAATCATTTCAATTTTTTGGTTAGAGATTCTTTAAGATTCCTTAAGAAATGCAATAAATATGATGTCATATTTGCTGATCCTCCATATGGGTTAGCTAATCTACCAATACTTATTGATTTGGCTTGTAAAAAGCTAAATCCTGGAGGAATTTTTGTTCTTGAATGCAGTAAAAATGAATCGCTTGCAGGATATTATAAAATGGCTAAATTCGGGGATACGCAACTATTATATTGGCAAATATGAAGAAAATAATATATCCAGGCACTTTTGATCCCCTACATTATGGGCATATCGATATTACAAAAAGAGCAGCAAAACTTTTTGATGAAGTTCATATCTGTATTTCAGATAATTTGCATAAAGATCCATTATTTTCACATCAAGAAAGAGTGGATATGATAGAAGAATGTACTCATAATATTGATAATGTTTATGTGCATTCTAATCCAAAAAATTTAGTTATAAGATTTGCACAAGAGCATGATGCTGTAGCTATTATTAGAGGGCTTAGACATGTAAGTGATTTTGAATTAGAGTTCCAAATGGCAATGGTAAATCATGGTATTAATTCTGAAATTTCTACTATTTTGATGGTATCAAATGAGAAATTTCTTCATCTGAATTCTACTATTATTAAAGAATTAGCTAAGTATGATACCGATTTATCCAAGTTTGTACCAAAGAGCGTTGAAGATATATTGATTAAAAAAATGAAAGAGAATAATGGCTGATAAAATAAAATATGAAAATAATAAATTAATTATAAGTGATAATCCGATTATTCCTTTTATAGAAGGTGATGGTATCGGACCAGATATTTGGCATGCAGCAAAGAAAGTGATTGATGCCGCTGTTGAGCATAGTTATAAAGGGTCAAAAAAAATTGAATGGTTGGAAGTTTTATGCGGAGAAAAAGCATTTGATAAAACAGGAGAATGGCTTCCATCAGAAACATTAGACGTCCTTAGATCCCATCATGTAGGAATTAAAGGTCCGCTTACCACTCCTATTGGTGGTGGAATACGCTCCTTAAATGTGGCTTTAAGAAAAGAATTAGATCTATATGCATGTGTGCGTCCTGTAAGATGGTTTAAAGGTGCTCCTGCAGCAATTTTAGATCCTAATAGGGTTGATTTTGTTCTATTTAGAGAGAATACAGAAGATGTATATAGTGGAATAGAATTTCCAAAAGATTCTGATGGAGCAAAGAAGGTAATTAGTTTATTAAATGAATTGGGAGAAGGTCATAAGATTAGATTTCCAGATTCAAGTTCTATTGGTATTAAACCCATATCAAAAGAAGGTTCAATAAGATTATTTGATGCTGCTTTAAAATATGCTATCAAGAACAATAGAAGATCAGTTACAATAGTTCATAAAGGTAATATCATGAAGTTTACAGAGGGATACTTCAAAAAATGGACTTATGAACACGCTGAAACACATTATGGCGATAAAGTATTTACATGGATGCAGTATGATAGAATTAAAGAAGAGCAAGATGTGCATGCCGCTAACGCTGCTCAATCTAAAGCTGAATTAGAAGGAAAGATTATTATCAAAGATGTTATTGCGGATGCATTCCTTCAGCAGATACTATTAAGACCGGACGAGTATGATGTCATCGCTACAATGAATTTAAATGGTGATTATTTATCAGATTCTGCAGCAGCAGCTGTTGGTGGAATTGGCATTGCTCCTGGAGCAAATATTAATTATAGCTCTGGACATGCTATTTTTGAAGCAACGCATGGTACGGCTCCAAAATATGCTGGATTAGACAAGGTTAATCCATCTTCAGTAATTTTGTCTGGTGTGATGATGTTGCAACACATGGGATGGGAGGAAGCAGCTATCCTTATCGAGAGAGCATTAGAAACTGCTATATATAATAAAAGAGTTACTTACGATTTTGAGCGTTTAATGGATGGAGCTACATTATTAAAATGTTCAGAATTTGGTGACGAGATTATTAGCAATTTCTAAGGAATTATTATGTTTATCGATTATGCAAAAATAAGATTGCAAGCTGGAAACGGCGGACCAGGCATTGTTGCTTTTCATCGAGAAAAATATATAGATAAAGGCGGTCCTAGTGGCGGCAATGGTGGAAAAGGTGGTAACATTATTTTTCTAACCAATCCCAACTTACATACACTTCAAGATATTCGATATCGTCGTCTGTATAAAGCTCAAAATGGTAAGTCTGGAGGGGCAAATAAGCGCACAGGTAAATCAGGAGAAGATCTTATTATTCAAGTGCCTTGTGGTACAATTATTAAAGATTTAAATACCAATGACGTTGTTGTTGATATGGTTAAAGAAAACGAGCATCGCATAGTTTGTTTGGGCGGTATTGGAGGTAGAGGAAATTATAATTTTAAGTCTTCCAGGCAACAAACTCCTCGATTTTCACAACAAGGAATTTCTGGAGAATCATTACAAGTTGAGCTAGAGCTAAAAATTTTAGCAGATGTAGGTTTGGTTGGTTTGCCTAATGCTGGAAAATCGACTTTATTATCTGTAATGACTACCGCAACACCGAAGATTGCGGACTATCCATTTACAACCTTACAGCCTCATTTGGGAATTGTGAAATATGGAGAGTATCAATCATTTGTAATGGCTGATATTCCAGGTCTTATTGAGGGTGCTAGCCAAGGTAAAGGATTGGGTCATCAATTCTTGAGACATATAGAACGTAATAGAATTTTATTATTCTTAATTGATATTTTAGAGCCTAATCCACAAGATGTTTTCGATAA
>Ga0209035_10000495_pt1 | contig 15462 bp, 14 predicted proteins | sample MarorgKNORR_S2LV_6_FD_188220 | JGI IMG/M metagenome (GOLD analysis project Ga0209035, IMG submission 188220) | Marine microbial communities from the Southern Atlantic Ocean, analyzing organic carbon cycling - AAIW_A/KNORR_S2/LV (SPAdes) (version 2) | ecosystem: Environmental > Aquatic > Marine... | reverse complement strand
GAAAAATAGCATTGAATGAGTAATATTTAGCGTTATTGTTAGCTTTTTTGCAATTTAACCAATTTACCACCTAATTCAAGGCCTCAATGGAGTTGTAGAGGACGATTAAAGGTTTGACTCAAGCCCCAAGAAATACTGCTTTGGGTTTGCGCGCCTAGCTCGTCTATGACCTGCTCCAACGGCGTTTTTGTGGGGGCATACCAAACCTTTTTTGACACACCTACCTGATCCCGTGCAACGCTGTGTAAATTGCCTAAACCATCAATCAAACCCAACTCCAAGGCTTTGTGGCCATGCCAAACCGCGCCTGAATATAGTGCTGGATCATCACTCAAGCGATCGCCTCGTCCAAGCTCGACTTGGCTGATAAATTGCTTATGAATATCATCCAATAAGCGCTGAAACATAGCCTTCTGAGCCGCCTTTTCTGGTAAAAATGGATCCAGAAAATCTTTATTACCACCGGCAGTATAAGTCCTGCGCTCCACCCCTAACTTTGCAATCATTTGATCAAACCCAAAACCACTACCAATAACCCCAATTGAGCCCACCGTACTGGCCTTATCGGCATAGATAAAGTCGGCTGCCGCAGCAATGTAGTAAGCGCCAGAGGCACCCACATCAGCAATCACGGCATATACCGGCTTATTGGGGTATTCCAGCTTCATCAACTGCAGTTCATCAAACACGATACCCGCCTGCACAGGGCTACCACCTGGGCTGTTAATATTGAGCAATACCGCTTTTGAGTTGGCGGCTTCAAACGCGTCCGACAATGCAGGCAATAAGTGGTCTGCGCTGGCCTCGGCACCCGCCATAATCGGCCCAAACACATCCACTACGGCCACATGATCTTGCGACTCTGCCATGGCGCCAACATCGTCATCACTGAGCAACATCGCTAACACAGTAAATACAAATACAAAACTTAGGCTTTTAAAGAAAATACCCCAACGCCGTGCGCTTTTTTGCTCTCGTTGAATGCTCGTTACCAACTGACTAATCACTTTCCACTCTTGCTCATTGGTTGGGGTGGGTTCGAGACTCATAGGGGTATTCCTGCATAAGATGTTGATGGATAATAACTATAAACATATAGATGGGATGTTTTATGGGTTTTAAAAGCCCTCGCCTTTGCATTTTTCTCTGTTATGCTAAACATCAAACAACAAAAACAAGGAAGCTTAACCATATGGACACCATAGACGCCCTCATCTCCCCCCAAGGCAGCCTAGACATCCTAACCCTTGACGAGATCAAGCAACTGCACAAGTCAGCCTCTACAGGCTTACACAAGCTATTTAGGCAATGCTGCCTAGCAGTACTCAATTGCGGCATCGAAGAAGACGATATTGCTGTCTTACTGAAGCGCAATGCTAAATTTGACGTTGAAGTAGTGCCACAAACGCGGGGCGTGTTATTGCAACTCAGCAATGCACCAAGCAGTGCTTTTGTAGACGGTGAGATCATCCTTGGAATCAAGGAAAACTTATATTCAGTATTGCGTGACATCATCTATATTAGCAACAGCCTGCTAGCCAACGAAACCACTCAGACCGGCACTCAACTTACCGCCCTTGTATTTAAAATACTTAGACACGCCCAAGCGCTAGCCCCACGCCGGAAGCCAAAAATTGTAGTTTGCTGGGGTGGACACTCTATTAAAACCATCGAATATGATTACACCAAACAAGTGGGTTATGACCTAGGCCTTCGAGGTTACGATATCTGCACAGGTTGTGGACCTGGCGCCATGAAAGGCCCGATGAAAGGCGCACACATTGCCCACGCTAAACAGCGTTGCCATGACTATCGTTACATTGGCATAACGGAACCTGGCATTATCGCTGCAGAGTCCCCCAATCCAATGGTCAACGAACTGATCATTATGCCCGATATTGAAAAGCGCCTAGAAGCCTTTGTTCGCTTAGGCCATGCCTTCATTGTGTTCCCAGGCGGTGCAGGCACGGCAGAAGAAATACTCTATTTATTGGGTATATTACTACACCCCAACAACGACCAGCTCACAGTGCCGCTAATTTTTACCGGACCAGAAAGCTCAAAAGCCTATTTTGAACAAATTGACGCCTTTATCGGCGCCACTCTAGGCCCCAAAGCCCAGGCAAAGTACGAAATAATTATTGAAGACCCGAGCGCCGTAGCACAAGTAGTTAAAGCCGAAATGGAGAAAGTAGTGGAGCACCGCCAAACCGTGGGTGACGCTTATCACTATAATTGGCAGCTGCACATAGAGGAAGACTTCCAGCACCCGTTTATTCCCACCCACGCCAATATGGCAGGCCTAGAGCTAACGGCTCAACTGCCCACGGCACAGCTTGCTAGTAACCTCCGTAAAGCCATGAGCGGCATTGTGGCGGGCAACGTCAAGACCTTTGGTTTGGCCCAGATTCAGCAATACGGGCCGTATCAGCTTAACGCCGAGGCCGCACTATTAGAAAAGCTGGATGTGCTGTTACAGAGCTTTGTGGCCCAAGACCGCATGAAATTGCCAGGTAGCAAAGCCTATGAGCCGTGCTATAGAGTCAGTTAGAGGCGTTAATTGAGGGTCATTCCGGCGTAGGCCGGAATCTACTCTAACCTCCTAAGATCCTGACCTTCATCAGGATGGCGGTTTGGCACGTCGGGATGAGGGTTTGGCACGTCAGGATGAACGTGATCGAAGAGCGATGCGCATTACTCGCCCAACCAATCGCGCAATACTTCATCCGTGTGCTGACCTAAAGTGGGCGGCGCTTGGGTGTATTGAATCGGCGTTGCAGAGTATTTAATGGGATTAGCCACACTTGCCACCTTACCCAAGGTGGCGTGATCCAGCTCCAACTGCATGTCACGAGCTTGTATTTGAGGGTTATCAAACACCTGATCTATGGTGCAAATAGGCCCACAAGGCACACCCACGTCATTAAGCTGAGCCAACCACCAATCCGTCGTTTGCTGCAGCATGAGCGCCACCACTTGCGGTACCAACGTATCTCGGTTAGCCACGCGTAGTGAGTTAGTGGCGTAGTCCGCTTGATGAGCCAATTCCGGCTGCCCTGCCACTTGGCAAAAACGCTGAAACTGGCCATCATTACCCACAGCTAAGATTAAATGCCCATCGGCCGTGGCAAACGCCTGATAAGGCACGATGTTAGGGTGCGAATTACCTAGTCGCTCAGGATTATTACCGGTCGCCAAATAATTCATGGCCTGGTTAGCCAAGGTGGCCACCTGTACATCGAGCAAGGCTAAATCTATGTGCTGACCTTGGCCCGTACGCAACTGATGAATCAAAGCCCCTTGAATGGCATTAGACGCGTACAAGCCTGTCATTACGTCTGCCAGAGCCACACCGACCTTCATCGGTTCGCCGTTGGCATCACCGGTGACACTCATCAAACCACCCATGGCCTGAATCATAAAATCGTAACCAGCACGGTCTTTATAAGGCCCAGTTTGACCAAAGCCAGTGATAGAGCAATAGATCAAGCCGGGGTTAAGAGCGCTTAAGGTTGCGTAATCCAAACCATATTTAGCTAAGCCACCCACCTTAAAGTTTTCAATCAGCACGTCGGCCTTAGCTGCCAGTTGCTTAATAATAGCTTGGCCTTCGGCCCTAGACATATCCACACACAAAGAGCGTTTGCCGCGGTTAGCCGTCTGAAAGTAAGCAGCTTGTCGGTCTTCACCATCTTCAAAGCCAGACGATGTAGGCATGTATGGCGGCCCCCACGAACGGGTATCATCCCCCACCCCTGGGCGCTCCACTTTAATGACGTCCGCACCCAAGTCTGCCAGCATTTGGCCAGCCCAAGGGCCCGCCAAAATACGGCTTAAATCAAGTACCTTAATACCTTGTAAAGGCGTGGTAAAACTCATGGTCTAGGCCCTATCAATAAGACTTAATAAAATGCCTGAATACCCGTTTGGGCACGACCCAAGATCAAGGCATGCACGTCATGAGTGCCTTCATAGGTGTTAACTGCTTCTAGGTTCATCACATGACGGATGACGCCAAATTCGTCGCTCACGCCGTTACCGCCGTGCATGTCACGTGATTGACGAGCCACATCTAAGGACTTACCGCAGTTATTACGCTTCATCAACGAAATTAGCTCAACAGGGCAATTATCAGCGTCCATTAAGCGGCCCATTTGCAAACAACCTTGCAGGCCAATGGAAATTTCAGTTTGCATATCTGCAAGCTTCTTTTGGATTAACTGGGTAGCAGCCAAGGGGCGGCCAAACTGAGTACGATCTAGGGTGTATTGACGGGCAGCCTGCCAACAAAACTCAGCCGCACCTAACGCACCCCAAGCAATGCCGTAACGGGCTTTGTTCAAACAACCAAACGGGCCCGCAAGGCCTTTAATGGTGGGAAATAGATTTTCTTCTGGAACAAACACATTATCCATCACGATCTCACCAGTGACAGACGCGCGTAAGGAGAATTTACCTTCAATTTTAGGGGTGGTTAAGCCGTCCATACCACGCTCTAAAACAAAACCACGAATCACGCCATCAAGCTTGGCCCAAACCACCATCACATCCGCAATGGGTGAGTTAGTGATCCACATTTTTGCGCCAGTTAAACGGTAACCACCATCAACGGCTTCGGCACGAGTAATCATGCTCGCAGGGTCAGAACCAGAACCTGGCTCGGTCAAACCAAAGCAACCCACCCACTCGCCACTGGCAAGCTTAGGCAAATACTTCATGCGCTGCTCTTCGGTGCCGTAGGCATAAATTGGGTGCATTACCAAAGACGACTGTACACTCATGGCCGAGCGATAACCGCTATCTACGCGCTCTACTTCACGTGCCACAAGGCCGTAGCTCACATAGTTAACACCGGCGCAGCCGTACTTTTCTGGAATAGTAGCGCCCAACAGGCCTAGCTCACCGAACTCGGTCATAATCTCACGATCAAAAATCTCTTCACGGTTGGCTTTTAGCACACGACGCGCTAGACCGTCCTGACAGTAGTCATAGGCCGCATCACGAATCATGCGTTCTTCAGAAGTAAGCTGTTGGTCTAAAAAGAAAGGGTCTTGCCAAGAAAATTCGGTACGTGAAGCCATGGGGTAATCTCGCTGGTTAAGTGATATAAATACTTTACCAGTGTAATATATCGTCATTTTAACAAAATGTCGACATTTTAATCAATCAACCACCAATTTTTGAAATTGATCCCCATGGCTAGGGATACTGCTTAAAACCGCAAACCACCATCAAGCTCAATCAAACGACCATTCATGTAGTCATTTTCGATGATAAACATTGCGGTTTCTGCCAATTCCTTGCGGTCGCCTAAGCGGCCAACGGGGATTACTTTTTCAATACGCTCTAAGGCTTCTGGCTTCATCGAATCGGTCATGTCGGTAGAGATTACTCCCGGCGCAATGCCAGCGGCACGGATACCAAAGCGTTTAAGTTCGCCTGCCCATGTCGTCACCAATGCCGCCACGCCAGCTTTGGTGGCTGAGTAGTTACTTTGGCCAATGTTACCCGCTTTTGCGATACTAGAAATGTTAATAATAACACCGCCATTACCGGCTTTAGCCATGGCCGCTGCGCCTTCTCGGCCACATAAAAAGGTGCCAGTAAGGTTAACATCAATGACCGACTGCCATTGGCTTAAGCTCATTTTGTCCAACAATTCGCCGTCTTTAAACTTAATTAACATGCCGTCGCGCAGTAGCCCTGCGTTGTTAACCAAACCGTCTAAACGGCCAAAATCTGCTAACACTTGCTCAAACAACCGCTCCACTTCAGCTTCTTGAGTAATGTTACAAGTATAACCTTTGCTTTGCTCACCACAGGTGGCCGCTGCTGCAGTCACAGCAGCTTGATCTAAGTCGACCAGCGCGCAAATACCACCCTTGCTGGCAATTAGCTGACCAATGGCGAGGCCTAAGCCACGTGCTGCACCGGTAATTACGAATACTTTGCCTTCTGCTTGCATGGAGTTAAACCTTATTATTTGAGTAGTGTTGATAAATACTAGAAAAATCTAAACCGCCGTGGCCCGCATCACCGTGGGCTTTAAATAGCTGTGACGCTTGCTGCCCCATAGGCACGTTAGAATTTGAAGATTGGGCGGCACCAAGGGCTAAACCTAAGTCTTTGTTCATTAAGTCGACCATAAAGCCGCCTTGATAATTATTGCTTGCTGGAGTGCCATCCATTACACCCGGTACTGGGTTATAGATCTCTAAGGCCCAGTTACGGCCAGAGCTCTTGACCATAATATCAGACAAGACCTTAGGGTCTAAGCCATTTTCTACGCCCATTTGCAGGGCTTCTGCGGTACCTGCCATCAACACACTCAAGAGCATGTTATTACACATCTTAGCAATTTGTCCGGCGCCTGCGTCGCCCGCATGAAAGATGTTCTTGCCCATAGCTTCGAGCACTGGCTGGGCCCGTTCAAAACAGCTTTGCTCGCCACCTACGATAAAGCTTAAGGTACCTGCCTTGGCGCCTGCAGTGCCACCAGACACAGGCGCATCAACAAAGTCGATGCCTCGTTGAGCGGCTGCAAGCCCCACTTTACGGGCTGTTTCAACGTCGATAGTACTAGAGTCGATAACCAAAGACCCTTTGGGTAGGTTATCTAACAGGCCCAATTGATCGGCTCCATTGCCTAGATAAAGCCCGGCCACATGTTTGCCTGCAGGCAGCATGCTAATGACAATGTCCACACCAGCAATGGCAGCCAAGGCAGATGCTGCGGCTTGCCCACCGGCACTCACAAACTCATCCAATGACGCTTGTACTAAATCAAACGCAGTCACTTGATGGCCCGCCTTAACCAAGTTGGCCGCCATGGGCCCACCCATATTACCTAACCCTATAAATGCGATATTGGTCATACTTATTGTCCTTTGTATTTGTTACTAACGCTCATTCAAAGCTAGCGTTAATAATATTTTCATGACTGTAAAAACTATTAATCCAGGCTTCAGGCACCTGCTCTACACTGCTATAGCGCCACTGAGGCTTTTGATCTTTGTCGATCAATAAGGCGCGAATACCTTCTTGGAATTCTCCCTTACGCGTGCCATTAACACCCAAAATGTATTCTTGTAACAAGGCTGCCTTCACACTCGGCACATTGCTGTTAAACTGCCTAAAACACAGGTGCGCGCTGGTTGGAGAACCACGTTCCATGGCACCAATGGCTTTATCCAACCACTTGCTGCGACCTTTAAGTTGGCTTATGGCTTCAACCACTTGCACTAAATTCTCGTGCCCTAAGGCTTGCATGAGAGCTTGCCGGTGATCTGCTAAATCCGATTCTGGCGCGCCTTCCACAAGTGTCATGTGTTGCACCACTTGGTGGATGGTTTGAGCTTGCTCGGACGGTTGTTGAAGTGGAAGGCTTTGTAACTGTGCCAGTAAACGGGCATAGTCATCCTCTGCCACGATAACGTCTAACAAACCCACATCTAAGGCATCTGTGGCATTAACCATGGCACCTGTCAGGCCCAAGAACAGCCCTAACCCATCTTTCAACTGGCGTAAAAAGTAGCTAGCTGCAACATCTGGAAATAACCCAATACTAACTTCTGGCATCGCCAAACGGCTAGACGGTGTGCCAATACGTATGCTCGCGCCTTGCAACAGACCCATGCCACCGCCCATTACGTAGCCATTGCCCCATACCAACACAGGTGTGTGCATTTCGTGCAACATCAAATCTAAAGTGTATTCGGCATCAAAAAATTGTTGCCCCTTGGCTTCTTGCCCGGCGGCCATGGCGGCATATAACTGGCGAATATCGCCACCCGCACAAAATGCCCGATCGCCAGCACCACGCATGATAATCGCCATTACCTGAGGGTCGGCTTCCCACTTGGGCAAGTGCTCTAGCAAGCCTACAATCATGTCTTCATTGAGTGCATTGAGCGACTTGGGCGTATTTAGCGTGACTTCAATAAGTTGCTGACCTGCGGTAGTCAGGTGCTGCTTTATTAGCAATGCCGGTGGTGTGGTTAATTGTGAAGTCATTAGCTATTGGTCCAAACGGGCTTACGTTTTTCTAAAAACGCCTGCACACCTTCAGTTTGATCATTGGTGTCAAACAAGTCGATAAACTCATCGCGCTCATAACCCATGCCAGCAAACATTGGCTCCTTACGAGCGGTTTGAATCAAGCGTTTGCAGGCTGCAATACTGGTAGGGCTTTGACGTTCTGATTTTTGAGCCCACAGCATGGCTTCGGCTAGGCCTTGACCAGGTTCTGTCACTGCTTCAACTAGACCGATGTCCAGCGCCTTTTGGGCATCTACACGCTCACCACACAAAATCATACGTTTTGCCCAACCTTCACCCACTAGCCAAGCTAGGTTTTGAGTACCACCAGCACAAGGCAAAAGGCCTACTGCCGCCTCTGGCAAGGCCATTAATGCTTGCGACTCTGCGATTCTCAAATCACAGGCCAAGGCCACTTCTAGTCCGCCACCCATAGCATAACCGTTAATGGCAGCAATACTTAAACCTCTAAACTGACTCAGCACTTCAAAAGCACGACCAAAGGCGGTGGACATGTCCGCCGCCACTTGCTTGTCACCGGCTGCAAACAATTTCAAATCTGCGCCTGCAGAAAAGAACTTGTCACCCTGACCGGTAATCACCAAGCTATAGATGTCTTTATTGGCATTAAACTGTTTAATCAAGTCGGCCAAAGCATCTAAGCTATCCCGCGTCCACGTATTCGCTGGCGGGTTGTTCATGGTGATCACCGCAACGTGACCTTCTATGGTATAGGGAATTGCTGGATTCATGGAATAGTCCTTTATAAAATAGCTTGGCTGTCGGCCAGTAGGATACGGCGGGCAATGATAACGCGCATTATTTCGTTAGTGCCCTCTAAGATACGGTGCACGCGGGAATCGCGTAAGTAGCGTTCCATAGGGAACTCTTTAATGTAACCATTACCACCAAAACACTGCAGTGCTTCGTCGCACACTTGGTAACCTACATCGGTTACAAAGCGCTTGGCCATGGCACAATAAGTGGACGCATCAGGGTCTTTGTTATCCAGCTTGAAGGCTGCTAGTCGCACCATTTGCCGAGCAGCCACCATTTCGGTGTTCATATCGGCCAGTTTAAATTGCATACCTTGAAAGGCAGCAATGGATTTACCAAACTGTTTGCGGTCGTTAACGTAGGCTAAAGCATCGTTCATAGCTTGTTGAGCTGTACCTAAACCCACCGTAGCGATGTTTATGCGGCCACCGTCAAGGCCCTTCATGGCAATGGTAAAGCCATCGCCTTCATTGCCTAATAAGTTGGATGCTGGCACTCTAACTTGGTCAAAGTTCACCATCCGTGTAGGCTGGGCATTCCAGCCCATTTTGTCTTCTCTACGACCGTAAGAAATACCCTCGGCGTTAGCATCAACCACAAAGGCCGACACCCCTTTAGCGCCTGGCTCGCCGGTACGCGCCATAACCACTAAAACGTCTGTTTCTCCAGCGCCAGAGATAAACACCTTACTGCCTGTCATTACATAAACGTCGCCGTCTTTTACGGCTTTAGTGGTTAACGAGGCGGCGTCTGAGCCGGCATTAGGTTCGGTTAAACAGTATGAGGCGAGCAATTCACCACTGGTGAGTTGCTCGCCATACTTGGCTTTGGTGGCAGCATTGGCATAGTCCGACACCATCCAAGTGGCCATATTGTGAATAGTTAGCATGGCGGTGGTGGTGGTGCAACCCATGGCTAATTGCTCAAAAATGAGTGACGAATCTAGCCGACTTAACCCCAAACCACCGATTTCTGGGTCGCTATAAAGACCACAAAAACCCAGCTCTCCAGCCTGTTTTAGGGTGGCAATAGGAAAAATGGCTTCGGCATCCCATTGCGCTGCATTAGGCGCTAGTTCATTAGCAGAGAACTGTTGAGCTAGCTCTATGTACGCAGTTTGGTCTTCGTTTAAATCAAAGTTCATGTTAGTTCCTAATAAAATTTACAGCTAGTCATTCCGGCGCAGGCCAGAATCTTAGCGAGATTCCTGAGATCCTGACCTGCGTCAGGATGACGACCTCATCGATCGTCTACACTAACTCAATGGCTACGGCAGTCCCTTCGCCACCACCAATACACAAAGCGGCTACGCCACGCTTTAAACCTTTATTTTTTAACGCCGTCATCAAAGTAAGGATAATGCGCGAACCGGTAGACCCGATAGGGTGACCTTGTGCACAAGCGCCACCATAAATGTTAACTTTGTTAGCGTCCAAACCAAGTTCAGAAATAGCCAACATAGTGACCATAGCAAAGGCTTCGTTAATTTCAAATAGGTCGACATCAGCCACCTGCCAACCCAGCTTGGTAAGCAACCCTTCGATGGCGCCAATAGGCGCAATGGTAAATTCGCTGGGTTCACGGGCAAAGCTCTGCACGCCCATGATGCGGGCACTGGGAGTTAACCCTTGTTGTTCTACGGCTTCGCTACTCGCCAATACCAAAGCCGAAGCACCATCAGAAATAGAGCTTGCGTTGGCTGCAGTGATGGTGCCGTCCTTTTTAAAAGCGGCACGTAACTGCGGAATTTTATCAATGCGGGCTTGGCCTGGCTGCTCGTCTACTGCAACGGTTGTCGTGCCTTTACGGCTGACAATGTCTACCGGCGTTATTTCGCCGTCTAAATCGCCGTTAGCGATTGCCGCGTTGGCCTTGGACAAAGACCCAATGGCAAATTTATCCATGGCTTCGCGGCTTAAACCATAATCGTCCGCAGTGCCTTGGGCAAAGCTGCCCATCAGGCCACCTTTATACGCATCTTCTAAACCGTCAAAAAACATATGATCTAACATTTGGCCGTGCCCCATACGCATGCCTTGGCGTACTTTGGGCAACAAATAAGGCGCGTTAGTCATGCTTTCCATACCACCACAAACCATAACTTGTGCTGAACCTGCTTTTATAGCGTTGTAACCCATGATGGTGGTTTGCATGCCAGAACCACACATTTTATTAACGGTTGTGCAAGGCACGCTCATTGGCAGCCCCGCACCTAAGGCAGCTTGGCGGGCCGGCGCTTGGCCTTGGCCGGCAGCCAATACACAACCCATATACACTTCATCTACCTGTTCAACACTCACCTTGGCACGAGCCAGGGCGCCAGTGATCGCCACAGCACCCAATTGAGGGGCTTTTTGGCTGGCGAGGCTGCCGTCTAGGCCGCCCATCGGAGTACGACTACCGGCAACAATATACACATTTTTTTCTACGGCTTGACTCATTTGTACTGACTCCAATAAAGGCACTTTAGATTTATCGAACATTTTGCTTGACCTTTACGTTAACGTCAACCAAAATATGTAGCAATTGAATTATTGTCCACTATTAATTATAAGTCATTATCCATGCAGCCAGCCACCTACACTATTAGCGAATTGTCGAAGGAATTTGGCATCACCACGCGCAGCATTCGTTTTTACGAAGATAAAGGTTTACTCGCACCCGAACGCGAAGGACTAAAGCGCATTTACTCAAGTCACGACCGTACCTGGCTAAAACTTATTTTACGTGGCAAACGTCTGGGTTTAGCGCTGGCTGAAATCAGCCAAATACTCGACTTATACGACTCATCATCCACCAACAACGATCAACAGTTGCTGGTATTTATAGAAAAGATCCAGGCCCGAAAAGCCGCACTACTACAGCAAGTGGAGGACATTAGCGCCCTTCAAAACGAACTAGACGCCGCTGAGCAACGTTGCAAAAGCGGCCTATCCAACATTGACCTACTGGAGAAACAATCATGATCAGCACTTACACAAGCCTTAACTTTGACCTTAGTGAAACCAATGACATGTTGCGCGAGCAAGTAAATCAATTTGCCGCTGCTGAAATCGCACCCTTGGCAGAATCGACAGATGTCAATAATGAGTTCCCCATGCAGTTATGGAAAAAAATGGGTGATATGGGTCTGCTGGGCATTACTTGCGACGAGAAATACGGCGGTGCTGGCATGGGTTATTTGGAACATGCTGTGGCCATGGAAGAGATCAGCCGGGCGTCTGCTTCTATTGGATTAAGCTATGGCGCCCACTCTAACCTTTGCGTTAACCAAATCCATCGACACGGTACCGATGAGCAAAAAGACACCTATTTACCTAAACTGATCAGTGGCGATCATGTGGGTGCCCTTGCCATGAGTGAGCCAGGTGCCGGTTCTGATGTTGTGAGCATGCAGCTAAAAGCCGAGCTTAAAGGCGACAACTATATCCTCAACGGCAATAAGATGTGGATTACCAATGGTCCCGATGCCAACACCTACGTAATCTATGCCAAAACCGACCCAAGTGCGGGCGCAAAAGGCATCACCGCTTTTATCGTTGAGCGTGATTATCCCGGGTTTAGCCGTGCCCAAAAATTAGATAAGCTTGGCATGCGTGGTTCCAACACATGCGAATTGGTATTCATTGATTGTGAAGTGCCCGCTGCCAATATTTTAGGGCAGTTAAATGGTGGCGTGAGAGTACTCATGAGCGGCCTAGATTATGAACGCGTAGTATTATCTGGTGGCCCACTGGGCATCATGCAAGCCTGTATGGACGTGGTCGTACCCTACGTGCACGAGCGTAAGCAATTTGGTCAAGCGATTGGCGAATTTCAGCTAGTACAAGGCAAGTTAGCCGACATGTACACGCAAATGAACGCTGCAAAATCTTATGTTTATAACGTCGCTAAATCTTGTGACCGCGGTGAAACTACGCGTAAAGATTCGGCTGGCGCTATTTTATACTCTGCTGAGTTAGCCACCAAAATGGCGTTAGATGCCATCCAGCTATTAGGCGGTACCGGTTATACCAATGAATGCCCAACAGGGCGTTTATTACGCGATGCCAAGCTCTATGAAATTGGCGCCGGCACCTCAGAGATACGCCGCATGCTCATTGGCCGCGAACTGTTTAACGAGAGCCACTAACATGGGCACTTTAATCAATTCAATCAACGGCCAAAGCGCCGACTTTAAAGCCAGGTCGAGTGCCATGCAGGCCTTGGTAGACGATTTACGCAGCCAAGTGGCACAACTACAGCTGGGTGGGGGCGAAAAGTACCAAGCTAAGCACCTGGGCCGTGGTAAATTGCTGCCCCGCGACCGCATTGACCAGTTAATCGATGTGGGTTCACCATTTTTGGAAGTGTCGCAACTTGCAGCCTATGAGGTTTATGATGTGCCGGTACCAAGCGCAGGCATCATATGTGGTGTAGGCCTAGTAAATGGCCGTCACTGCATGATCATAGCCAACGACGCCACGGTTAAGGGCGGCACCTACTTTCCGTTAACGGTAAAGAAACACCTTCGTGCACAAGATATTGCCCTGCAAAACAACTTACCCTGTATTTACTTAGTCGATTCTGGCGGTGCCAACCTACCCCAGCAGGACGAAGTATTTCCTGATAAATTACATTTTGGCCGTATTTTTTACAATCAAGCCACCATGTCTTCCCAAGGCATTCCGCAAATTGCCGTGGTTATGGGGTCTTGTACCGCAGGCGGTGCTTATGTACCTGCCATGGCCGATGAATCCATCATCGTTAAGCAACAAGGCACTATCTTTTTGGCTGGCCCACCGTTAGTTAAAGCCGCCACTGGCGAAGAAGTGAGCGCCGAAGAGCTTGGTGGTGCAGATACCCATTGCCGCACGTCTGGCGTGGCCGATCATTACGCCGAATCAGACCAACACGCCTTACTCATTGCCCGTCAATGTATTGCTAATTGCCCTAAACCTGCCGGTAATACACTGCTACGTAAAGACGCAGCGCTTCCACGCTACCCCGCAGAAGAACTGTACGGTGTTGTAGGCACAGATTTACGTAAACCATTTGATGTTCGTGACGTTATAGCGCGGGTGGTTGATGACTCACAATTTGACGAATTTAAAGCCCTGTATGGCACCACGTTAGTCTGTGGATTTTCACATATTGATGGCTATCCGGTAGGCATCGTCGCCAATAATGGGGTTTTATTCTCCGAATCAGCGCAAAAAGGAGCACATTTCATTGAGCTGTGTTGCCAACGCCAGATCCCGTTGGTGTTCCTACAAAACATCACTGGCTTTATGGTGGGTAAAAAATACGAAGCCGAAGGCATTGCCAAGCACGGTGCTAAAATGGTGACAGCGGTCGCCTGCGCCAAAGTGCCTAAGTTCACCGTTATCATTGGTGGCAGCTACGGCGCTGGCAACTATGGCATGTGTGGGCGCGCCTTTGAACCCAACTTTATGTGGATGTGGCCCAACAGCCGTATCTCGGTGATGGGCGGCGAACAAGCGGCTGGTGTACTCACCCAAGTAAAACGCGACCAGCTGGCCGCACGCGGCGAAAACTTTACTGCCGAAGACGAAAAGGCCATGCGCGACCCGGTATTAGAACAATACGAACATCAAGGTCACCCTTATTACGCCAGCGCACGCCTATGGGATGACGGCATTATCGACCCCAAAGACACACGCAACGTATTGAGCATGGCTTTGGCGACTGCCCTTAATAAACCGGCACAAGAAACACGCTTTGGCGTGTTCCGCATGTAACTGTAACAGGAGCAAACCCCATGACATCAAACACCGCTACCCTCAACAGCCACGTGTTATGCACCGTGAGTGAGCAAGGTATTGCCACCCTCACCCTCAACCGGCCCGAAAAACACAACGCCTTTGATGATCACATCATTGCCCAATTAATCACACACCTACAAAGCTTAGCCACACAATCCCACTTGCGTGCGTTAATCATCACCGGTACCGGCAAGAGTTTTTCCGCGGGCGCAGATTTGGCATGGATGCAGCGCATGGCGGACTATGACAAAGCTCAAAACTTAGCCGATGCCAACCAACTAGCGCAGTTGATGGTGTTGTTGGACAGCTTCCCTAAACCCACCTTAGCACTAGTCAACGGAGCGGCCTTTGGTGGCGCAGTGGGCCTTATGGCGTGTTGTGATAGCGTTATTTGCCAAGACCAAGCTAGCTTCTGCTTAAGCGAAGTACGCATAGGTTTGATTCCGGCCGTGATTAGCCCCTTTGTACTGAATAAAGTAGGCCCCTCATTAAGCCGCCATTTAATGACAAGCGCCGCAGTATTTAACGCCACCCAAGCCACAAGCTACGGCTTAGTGCATCAAGTGGTTAGTTTAGAGCAGCTACAACAAGCCAAGTTAGACTGGATTAAACAAACTCTAGGCAATAGCCCAGAGGCCGTAGCGCAGATAAAGACGTTACTGGCCCAATTTAACACTGCCTCGCCCCTTGCTAAGGAAAACTTAGCCAGCACTCAAGAAAACACCACTGAAGCGATTGCATCTATTCGTGTTAGCACCAACGGACAAGCGGGTCTTAAGGCCTTTTTAGATAAAACAGCGGCCCCTTGGCGCACCTAAGAAAACCAGGAAATAGTTATGTTGAAATCTGTTCTTATCGCCAACCGCGGCGAAATTGCGTGCCG
>Ga0209035_10000492_pt1 | contig 15500 bp, 14 predicted proteins | sample MarorgKNORR_S2LV_6_FD_188220 | JGI IMG/M metagenome (GOLD analysis project Ga0209035, IMG submission 188220) | Marine microbial communities from the Southern Atlantic Ocean, analyzing organic carbon cycling - AAIW_A/KNORR_S2/LV (SPAdes) (version 2) | ecosystem: Environmental > Aquatic > Marine... | reverse complement strand
TCTCGCAGGTCGTTGCCCGAAGGCTTACCAAGTTCCTCATCGGTTGCCACGAGATCAAGAATGTCGTCGACAACTTGAAATGCCATACCGTACGCGTGACCGAATTCGGTCAATCGGTCGACCACCGCCCGGTCTGCGCCAGCTACTAACCCGCCAATACGACACGAGGTGGCATAAAGAGCAGCCGTTTTTCCAGCAATAGCCTGCAAATACTGTTCTTCTGTTCGGGTGATGTCATAAATCAGTTGCAACTCACGAACCTGCCCCTCGCAGAGCCGCCCAATTGTTGCGGCAAGTAACTCAGCGACTTCGGTCCCCAACGAAGCAGCTAATTCCGAAGCTTTTGCGAGAAGAAAATCACCAGCAAGAATTGCTGTCAGGTTCCCCCAACGATGATTCACCGCTTCGATGCCCCGCCGCGTTTCGGCTTCGTCCATTACATCATCGTGATAGAGAGACCCTAAATGGACCAGTTCAACCGCTACCCCGCCCCGCACCATTGCGTTGGTCATGGCCTCGGCGCGCTCACCCTTAGAGTCCAAAGAAAGCGCTGCTGCAATTACAAATGCGGGCCGCAATCGTTTACCACCAGCCGGTATGAGGTGAGATGCCACTTCAGTCAAGAAGTCATCGTCAGTCATCGCGGCATCTCGTAACGCCGTCTCCACTCGCCGTAGATCCTCGCTGGGATCCGCGCGGTGTTGAAGGGGAGTGAGGGAAACCACGATGCAAACCTAACTGCAAAGCTAAACGACAACTCGATCTAGTCTGAAACGTTTCATTTGAGTGTCGGCAAAACGGTTTCCTGCGGTTTGAGAGACAACTGCTGCAAGACAACAGCATTCGCCCGGTTACACTCCAGTAACGCCCGTCACCTGTGGGCACACTTGCCTCCTGGAGGATTCAGTGTTTGAAAGGTTTACCGATCGAGCCCGCCGAGTTGTTGTGCTTGCTCAAGAGGAAGCTCGCCTTCTCAACCACAACTACATCGGAACAGAGCACATCCTTTTGGGGCTTATCCACGAGGGTGAAGGTGTCGCAGCAAAAGCTCTCGAATCGTTGGGGATTTCGTTAGAAGCGGTTCGCAGTCAAGTTGAGGAAATAATCGGGCAAGGCGGGTCGTCGCCGAGCGGTCATATTCCCTTCACTCCGCGAGCTAAAAAAGTTCTTGAACTATCACTCCGTGAAGCCCTCCAGCTCGGTCACAACTACATCGGCACCGAACACATTCTGTTAGGTCTAATCCGAGAAGGCGAGGGAGTGGCGGCCCAAGTTCTTGTCAAGCTAGGAGCTGATCTATCTCGTGTTCGACAACAAGTGATTCAATTGTTGTCGGGCTATAGCGGTTCGGGTCAAGGGGAAGGTTCTGAACCCGGAAAAGAAACCGTTGGAGGTTCAGCAGATCGCGGTGATGGCCCGCAAGGCGGATCAGCTGTACTTGACCAATTCGGTCGCAACCTCACTCAGAATGCTCGAGACAAGGCACTCGACCCAGTTATCGGCAGGATGCGCGAAACCGAACGCGTGATGCAGGTGCTCTCTCGACGAACCAAGAACAACCCAGTGCTTATCGGTGAACCAGGAGTTGGCAAGACAGCAATAGTCGAAGGGTTGGCGCAAAAAATTGTTGCGGGAGAAGTCCCGGAAACCCTGCGCGCAAAGCAGCTGTACACCCTTGATCTCGGTGCGCTCGTAGCAGGGTCGCGATATCGGGGAGATTTCGAAGAACGACTGAAGAAAGTCCTAAAAGAGATCAAAACGCGTGGTGACATCATCTTGTTTATCGACGAGTTACATACGTTGGTGGGAGCGGGAGCTGCTGAGGGAGCGATTGACGCAGCCTCAATTTTGAAGCCGATGTTGGCGCGTGGCGAATTACAAACAATTGGCGCCACGACCCTTGAGGAATATCGCAAATATCTCGAAAAAGACGCTGCTTTAGAACGACGCTTTCAACCGATACGAGTTGAAGAGCCAACGGTCAGCCACACCATCGAAATTCTTAAGGGACTGCGAGATCGTTACGAATCTCATCACAGAGTGACGATCACAGATCAGGCATTAGTAGCAGCAGCCAATTTGGCTGACCGCTACATAGCGGATCGCCATTTACCGGACAAAGCAATCGATTTGATTGACGAAGCTGGGTCCCGTTTGCGAATCAAACGCATGGAGACGCCACCCGATTACAAGGAAATTGAAAACAAGATTGCCGAAATCGTTGATAAAAAAAAGCAGGCCGTCGAAGAACAAGACTTCGAGTTGGCGGGTTCGTTACGTGACGAAGAGAAAAATCTGTTGGATCGCCGCACCGAGATGATGGAGCAAATCAAATCCGACGGCGTAGATCTCTTCGACGAAGTTGATGAAGAGGCGATAGCGGAAGTTCTATCGATTTGGACAGGCATTCCCGTCTACAAACTCACTGAGGAAGAGACCCAAAAGCTCCTCAAGATGGAAGATGAACTTCACAAACGAGTTATCGGTCAGCAAGACGCGGTTACTGCGGTTAGCCAAGCAATTCGCCGTACGCGCGCTGGACTGAAAGATCCCAAACGTCCGGGAGGCTCGTTTATTTTTCTTGGACCTTCTGGCGTAGGGAAGACAGAGCTGGCAAAGACACTTGCAGAGTTTCTATTCGGGGATGAAGACGCATTAATTAGCTTGGATATGTCGGAATACATGGAAAGGCACACCGTAAGTCGCCTCGTAGGGTCGCCTCCCGGCTATATCGGGTACGAAGAAGGCGGCCAGCTAACTGAGGCAGTTCGACGGCGCCCATTTTCGGTGGTTTTGTTCGACGAAGTTGAGAAAGCTCACCCCGATGTATTCAATACTTTGTTGCAGATTCTTGAGGAAGGTCGCCTCACTGACGCCCAAGGCCGCTCCGTTGATTTTCGCAACACCGTTTTGATCATGACCTCAAATCTTGGTACTGCCGATCTTCGAAGAGCCAACGTCGGATTCACCAAGGTCGACGAGGCAGTCAGCTACGAACGCATGAAAGACACTGTTAACGATGCTCTCAAAGCTCATTTTCGACCGGAGTTCCTAAATCGTGTAGACGACACCATTGTGTTCCACGAACTCTCCAGAGATGAAGTCACCGAGATTGTTGACCTGATGATCGCGAGAACAGCAGAGCAGTTGCGAGCCCAAGGCCTCGGTCTCGAACTCACAGACGCTGCAAAAGCCTGGCTTGCTCGAAAAGGCTACGACCCGACCATGGGTGCACGTCCGCTCCGACGAGCCATTCAACGACACGTCGAAGATGCTCTTTCTGAGCGGATCTTGTACAAAGAGTTCGACGCCGGTCAAATTATCGTCGTCGACACCGACGAAGACACCGACGAAATCGTGTTCCGGTCAATTGACGGATTCGACCCGGGACCTGTCGAACTTGAGGACGCTGCAACCTCAGATTGACAGACTTCAACGGCGTGTCGCCCCTGAAGTGTTCACCTTGAAGTGCCGTTGCGAACCCTCTTTTTATCGAATCGTTCTATCTAGTGCAGGAATTGGACTCGACTAGTGCCAGAGTGGTCATGTGGAAGGCGCATGGTCGATTGTCTTAGCGGCTGGATCGGGATCCCGATTTGGTGGAAACAAGCAACTCGCGCAGCTTGGGGACCAGCGGGTAGTCGACTGGAGCGTGACCAGAGCGCGATCTTGCTGCGAAGGAGTTGTTCTCGTAGTGAATGCTGAAATGATCGGGGAATCGGAGTTGCCTCAAGTGGATATCGTCGTAGCTGGTGGTCCCACCCGGAGCGAATCAGTGCGCAACGGGTTAGAAGCGCTGCCGCAATCGGCGGAAATTGTCGTTATCCACGACGCCGCTCGGCCAGGTGCCCCAATTCAGATGTACCTATCGGTGATCGATGCTGTGCTTGGCGGTGCTGATGCAGCTGTTCCCGGACTACCAGTAACGGACACACTTAAACGAGTTGTGGACGCTCCTGTGGGAAAGAAAGTGGCGGCTACGGTGGATCGCGACACTCTTATGGCGATTCAGACTCCGCAAGCTTTTAGTAAAAGAATGTTAGAGAAAGCCCATGCTGGTGGGGGACAAGCGACTGACGACGCTGGTTTAGTCGAAGCAATTGGTGGCACCGTCATGGTGGTTCCTGGTGATGCTGCAGCGATCAAAATCACACATCCAAGTGACATCAGCATCGTCGCCCAATTGATGGGACTTGACTCATGATGCGAATTGGACAGGGATACGACGCTCATCGATGGGCTAACGACGACCGTCCGTTAGTGATTGGTGGAGTTCACTTCCCAGGACATCGCGGGCTTGATGGTCACAGCGACGCTGACGTTGTGACCCACGCAGTCATCGACGCTGTGCTTGGTGCCGCCGGCTTGGGAGATATCGGTCAAAACTTTCCCGACGACGATCAGGAACTGGATCGTGTCAACAGCATCGAATTACTTGAACAAGCTGCGCAGCTCGTCCAAGCCGCTGGTTGGGGGATAGTGAACGCCGACTGCACCGTCATCACCGACGAACCACAGATAGCCCCTGCCAAGGATGAAATGGAATTGAACCTATCCAGAGCAGCGGGAGGACCAGTCACGGTGTGTGGGAAACGAACGGAAGGTATTGGCGCTCTGGGCAGAGGCGAAGGCATCGTATCGATTGCGGTTGCACTGTTGGAGCAAAGATGAGCGGTTCTCGAGGACGTTCAAAGGGACCAAGTCGGGGCGCCAAACCGGACAATCGAAAACCTGCTGGCAATAATCATCGAGGGCACCGAAACCGAGGCGGTTCATCTGCTCGCAAGAACACATCCAGCCGAAATGATGCTCAAGGTAAACCCCGCCCGCGGTCCGGTGAACTGGGTGGCGATCACATCGAAGGCCGCCAAGCAGTTCGGGAACTATTACGAGCTGGACGGCGCCGAGTTGAGCAGGTTCTTATTAGTGAAGAGGTGCACGATACGGCAATCTTGGCTGAGATCGCTGATCTATCGGAGGAACGTCGAGTTCCCATTCGGCAACTCACACGACGAAAACTCGATGAGCATGCCCTCACCGAATTTCATCAAGGAGTAATCGCTACAGCGGAACCGATTCAACCCGTCGACCTCGACGTGTTGTTATCGAGCCGGCAGGACGAACCTGCGCTAGTTGTTGCACTTGACGGTGTCACTGACCCTGGCAACCTCGGCGCGATTCTCAGAACAGCGGAAGTGGCCGGAGTAACAGGAGTGGTTCTCCCCCGCCATAGAGCGGTTCGTCTAACCCCGGCAGCGGTAAAAGCTGCCGCGGGAGCAGTGGAACATTTGCCCATAGCACTGGTGGGTGGCTTACCCACCGCGCTCCGGCGAATGTCCGATGAAGGACTATGGGTGATCGGCCTTGATGGAACCTCAAAAGATTCCATATATCAGTTACGCGTGGCCAAGGAATCGTTAGTGATTGTGCTTGGCGCTGAAGGCCGAGGCCTCTCACATTTGGTGGCCCAGAGATGCGACCAGCTCATATCGATTCCCCAAAACGGGCAACTTGAATCACTCAATGTGTCAAACGCGGCGGCGATAACAATTTACGAAGTTCGACGTCGCCGAGAAATGGATCAGTGAACGACATCAATAGTGACCCATTGGGGTTTACGCTGGGCGTGCACTGCCCGAGTAGCTCAACGGCTAGAGCACCGTTCTTGTAAAGCGGGGGTTGTGGGTTCGATTCCCACCTCGGGCTCCGCGAAACCGGAAGGAAACTAATCGACGTGGAAGAAGCGCCTCATCAAGAACTTAGTCAGCGAGACCGAGCCATCCTCGACTTTGAACAGTCGTGGTGGGAGTCGGCCACCCCGCGAGATCAAGCTGTTCGGGAACAGTTCCAGCTCACTGAGTCGGAGTACGCAGAGGTGTTGAACCAACTCGTAGCTTCCGAAGCTGCCCTACTGGCCGAACCGCTGCTTATTCGACGACTCCGACGTCTGCGCGATCGCCGACGTCAACAACACATCGCCCGCCGTACTGCCGACCAGGAGGTCGCTCGATGAACGGTCCCATGTCCAGACCAAGCAATGCTGCCGCGATACGAGGGTTGTTGTTGGTCGTTGTTGCTGTTGCAGTAGGGATTTATTTGTTGAGAGGGACGGACACGCCCACTCTTGACACAGCGTCGACCCCGACTACGGCAGCGGCCGCACAAGAGGAAGCAGCTAGTGAACAAGAAGAAACAGTTGCTTCGACCGAGACCACCCTCCCTGGAATCGCCGTAGCCACGTCAGCCCCGGAAAATGGAGCTACCACAGATGACTCTGGTGCCGGGACGATGGTGGGCTTTGAAGGTCGACCAAATGAAGAGGTCTCAATCCAGGTGGCTAACTCAACGTCAGTACGTGGAGCAGCTGGGCAAAAAACAGACTTTCTCAAGACCAAAGGGTTCCTTATTAAGACCCCAATCAATATGGATGGCACACCGCTTGACCGCACACGAGTTCATTATCAAGCCCGGTCGATGCTCGAAGCTCAAAATATTGCCCTTTTGTTAGGACTCGACGATCAAAACGACGTATACAAGATGCCCACCGATTTGAGTGCCTACGAGGGGTATGACGAGCCCGACGTTCTCATTGCGTTGGGCATTGATAAGGCCAGCGCCGGATAGTCAATAGCGTCGGTTATTTTCCTGTGCGCATAGTCATATGCCCTGACAAGTTTCGTGGCACCGCGAGCGCATCTGGGGCCGCTCAAGCCCTGGGAGCTGGTCTAGTGGCGTCCAACCTGGAAGTCATCTTTATGCCCCTAGCCGACGGTGGTGAGGGCACTCTTGATGCCTTGGGTGGAGCCAACCGAAGTAGTCAGGTAACGGGTCCCCTCGGAGATCGCGTAGAAGCTAAATGGAGGTTCTCTTCAGGCCAGGCAGTTATTGAAATGGCGCAAGCAAGTGGGTTACTTCTCGCAGGCGGTAGCGATGGCAACGACCCTCTCCTTGCGAGTAGCGCTGGGACAGGTGAGTTGATTGCCGAAGCAAGAGCATCAGGAGCTCGGCGCATAGTCGTTGGTGTTGGAGGCTCAGCGTCAACCGACGGTGGGTTAGGCGCAATTCGCGCTATGGAGCCACTGGTGCGTTTCTCTGGGGTTGAACTCATCGTCGCTTGCGACGTTCAAACCAGATTTCTTGACTCCGCACCAGTTTTTGGACCTCAGAAAGGAGCGACCTCTGCCCAAATTGAGCTACTGCGTCGTCGACTCTCGCGTTTAGCGGAGATTTACCTGAATGAATTTGGCGTTGAAGTTCGCGACATACCCCGTGGAGGTGCTGCTGGTGGTTTAGGTGGCGGACTTGCCGCTGTTGGGGCTCAACTCGTCGACGGATTCGGCCTAATCGCCGAAGAAATTCAGCTGGCTGACGCAATTTCAGAAGCAGACCTCGTCATAACTGGCGAAGGACGCCTCGACGAAGAGTCATTTAACGGCAAAGTTGTAGGTGGTGTTGCCTTAATGGCAGACCGTTACCAAGTTCCCGTCGTCGCCGTGGTGGGGTCAACCACTCCGGGCACCACGATTCCCAAAAACTTGGCGACCTACTCGCTTACCGAGATTTTCGGGCCGGATCTAGCTTTTAATGACACCCAAAGCTGCCTCACACAAGTCGCGCCCCAGCTCTTAATGTGACAATCAAGAAGGCCAATGATCCAACAGTGACACGACAGTCTCTACATTTGACCGACCACGCCGACAATTAGTTTCGAGGCTCAAAATCGTCGCCGTGAGGAACGGGTCTCATCAACGCGTCGACAGTCGAACGAGATGTGGTAGCTCTACAGCTTGGTAACCGCTCAGGTGCCGACATCGAAAAATCTCAGTAAACCAGAAAATTTGACACAGAATCCTGGTCCTCAGGTTGCAAATGGAGGGTCTTGGCTGATTGGCTGTTAGCACTCTCACTAGGAGAGTGCTAACGCCAAAAGCCTCAACGACGACCTAGCTACCAGCTAGTTCCGGTTTTAGGTCACCGACTAACACACCAACGGAGTCAGATCCAGATGGCAAAGATGATCTCGTTCGACGACGAAGCACGCCGGTCTCTCGAAGCAGGAATGAACCAGCTCGCGGATGCGGTTCGAGTAACCCTCGGTCCTAAAGGACGCAATGTCGTTCTTGACAAAAAATGGGGCGCCCCCACCATCACCAACGATGGAGTATCAATCGCGAAAGACATCGAACTCGAAGATCCGATCGAACGAATCGGTGCGGAATTGGTGAAAGAAGTTGCGAAAAAGACTGATGACGTAGCCGGCGACGGCACCACCACTGCGACGGTCCTCGCATGGTCAATGGTCCGTGAAGGAATGCGAAACGTCGCAGCTGGTGCCAACCCGATGTCGTTAAAGAAAGGCATTGAAGCTGGAGTCGTCGCAGCCGTTGAAGCCATAGAAGGCATGGCAGTCAGCGTCACGGAATCCAAAGAGCAGATTGCTCAGGTTGCAGCCATCTCTGCTGCTGATCGCGAAATTGGGGATCACATCAGTGAAGCCATCGAAAAAGTTGGCAAAGATGGTGTCATTGCGGTCGAAGAAAGCCAGACGTTCGGGCTCGAAATGGACCTCGTTGAAGGTATGCGCTTCGACAAGGGATACATATCGCCATACTTCGTCACGGACCCAGATCGACAAGAAACAGTCTTAGACGAGCCCTATCTTTTGTTTGTCCAAGGCAAGATCGCTGCCGTACGAGATGTCGTGCCCGTCCTCGAAAAGGTCATGCAGGCAGGGAAATCGATGGCCATTATCGCGGAAGATGTAGAAGGCGAAGCTCTTGCGACGATTGTTGTCAACAAGATTCGCGGCACCTTCAAATCGGTTGCAGTCAAAGCGCCTGGCTTTGGTGACCGCCGAAAGGCAATGCTTCAAGACATGGCGATTTTGACGGGCGGTCAAGTGATCAGTGAGGACGTTGGACTCAAACTTGAGAACACGACCCTTGATCTTCTTGGCACAGCACGCCGGATCATCGTGACGAAGGACGAAACCACCATCATTGAAGGCGCTGGTGACGAAGCAGATGTGGCGGGCCGCATTGAGCAAATCAAGAACGAAATCGATAACACCGATTCGGACTACGACCGCGAAAAGCTTCAAGAGCGTCTGGCGAAGCTCGCTGGTGGAGTTGCCGTGCTGAAAGTCGGTGCTGCTACTGAAGTCGAACTCAAAGAGAAGAAACATCGCATCGAAGATGCGGTAAGTACAACTAAGGCGGCTATCGAGTCAGGGGTTGTTGCCGGCGGCGGAGTTACTTTGCTGCGAGCCCAAACTGCTGTTGATGCGTTAGCAAGCAGCCTTGAAGGAGACGTTGCGACAGGAGCCAGGCTCGTTGGGCGCTCGCTTGAAGGCCCGCTTAAGCAAATCGCCGAAAATGCTGGTCTCGAAGGTGGGGTCGTCGTAAGCCGCGTGAAGGCTCTGAGCGGTTCCCAGGGTCTGAATGCAGCGAGTGGCGACTATGAGGACCTTGTTGATGCTGGCATCATCGACGCCGCCAAAGTAACTCTCTCGGCGCTGCAGAATGCGGCATCGATAGCGGCGCTGTTCTTAACAACTGAAGTCGTCATCTGCGAGAAGCCCAGTGAGAATGGCGGAGGCGGTATGCCTGCGATGCCTGATATGGACTTCTAGGCAAACTGATTTCATACAGACAGAGCCGAACAGGGAACGTCGCGAGATGAACCTTTGCCGGCTTTCTGGCCTAATCTGAAAGCTGTTTCTCAGCGGGGTCTCGGTGCAGCCACTACTTCACGAAGCGTGCGAGTCATTATCGATCGTTCTTGGCGAATGGCGTGGTTCAGGGAGCGGCCATTATCCGACGATTGACGACTTTGAGTACACAGAAGAAGTCATCTTCGGTCACAGTGGAAAGCCATTCCTTACATACGGACAGAAGACTAAAAACGCTGTAAATGGTGACCCGCTTCATTCTGAACAAGGCTTTTTGCGTGTTACGGGCGAGACAGCGTTAGAGCTAGTGGTCGCTCAGCCTTCAGGCATCGTTGAAATCCACCAAGGGTCCTTTGCTTCGAACGAGTCGGCTTGTGTCATTAACCTCGAATCGATCTATGTGGAAACTAGTCCCACTGCCAAATCAGTGGAACGAGTACATCGCTTGTTGAGAATCGAGGGTGACACGCTGACGTACGACGTATCTATGGCCGCGATGGGTCAGCCTCTGCAGCATCACCTTGCTGCGACCCTTGAACGCCAATAGCGATAGCTAGGAATCGCGACCGCCGACTCTTGCCATGAATTCCTAGGTCGGCGGTACCCTGTCGGCATGCGACGCGGCCGGAGCGAACAATATTTTGTGCAGCGTATCCGCCGCGGCGAAATCGAACGATTTCCTGATGAGGTCGTCGTTGAGGAACCGCTTGAGATTCGCCTTGACGGAAATTTAGTTGCCACGACGATGCGAACACCTGGCCACGACTACGAACTTGCTGTCGGTTTCTGTTCCACCGAAAACCTTCTCGGAGACGCTGCGGTGACGCAGGTTCGATATTGCGGAGAGGGTCCCGCAGCGGAGTATGAATACAACGTTGTTACTGTCGACACTGGTGGGCGGGCGCCAGTCCCTCGACCGCGGCTCGGCAACGTGAGTTCATCTTGTGGTCTGTGCGGATCGGCGACCCTTCTTGAGTTGGCAACCCAAAACGATCCGATACCCGACCCTGTCGTCTTCACGGCCCAGACCATTACCGATGTCTTAGAAACGGTTGGTTCTCAACAAGAGATGTTCACTCGGACCGGAGGGTTACACGCAGCCGCCGTGTTCAACTCTGATGCAGCGATCGAACTACTCCGTGAAGATATCGGTCGCCACAACGCTGTTGACAAGATCATTGGTCGCCGCGTACTGGACGGAGAACTGCGTTCAAACCAACTCGGCCTTTTCGTCAGTGGACGGGCCAGCTTCGAGATGGTTCAAAAGGCTTGGACTGCTGGGTTTGGAACTCTGGTGGCAGTATCCGCGCCGAGTGCCCTCGCTGTGGACATAGCCAAAGCTGCCAACATGACCTTGGTGGGATTCGCGCGAAGTGACTCAATGAACGTATACGCCGGCCACATTGATCAATAGACCCATAGGATCACCAACATGACCCAACCCCAATATGTCACCACTTCTGTTGGCTGGGGTGTGCTCCATCTGTTCTGCAAAGCCACTGATCGCACTGATGGGCAACGAGTTGTCGCTGCAGTGAAAGAAATCCAAGACGGCGACCACCAGGTTCTTTGCGTCGCTGTATTTGGACATAAAGCAGATATCGGGTTTATGGCACTCGGTCCCGACCTATGGCGGCTCCGCAACTTACAAAGCCAGATTCAACGAGCGGGTTTGGTGGTTGTCGACAGTTATATCTCTATGACGGAGACTTCGGAATACTCTCCGGATTTGCCTGAGGAAATGAAAACTCCTCGATTGCATCCGGAACTTCCGCCTGAAGGGAAAAACGCGTTTTGTTTTTACCCGATGTCGAAACGTCGCGAATCTGGCGGTAATTGGTACACACTGCCCTATGACACCCGACGTGAACTTATGTATGAACACGGCAAATCCGGAAGAAATTTTCGTGGACGGATTTTGCAGGTGGTTACTGGGTCGACGGGTGTTGATGACTTCGAGTGGGGGGTGACACTTTTTGCCACGCACCTCGACGACCTAAAAGAAGTGGTGTACACGATGAGGTACGACGAAGCGTCGGCAATTTACGGTGAGTTCGGGGCGTTTTACACTGGACTGTTGGACGAACCTGAGGTCGTGGTCCAACAAGTTCTGATTAGCTGACCTCTGAAGCCTGAGATGAAGGTTTTGAACTACTACGTCGTCTTCATGATGTTGGGCGAAGCGGTAAATAGCTGTGGATTGGACTGACAGGGGTTGGTTGCTTGCCGCTCTTGTTCTGGTTCGTTCAGCCGAGTTCTGCTGAGACAAGCGATTGGGGAGATGCGGCTGCAACGGCAGGTCGTGATGAGCAGAAACCACCTCAAAAACCAGGTGAGATTATTCGCTAACTCTCCTCTGTTAGCGACATATCCCATTACACAACTCGGATGCTTAGTTCGGTCAGCGTGGCAGGCCCTCCCGTTGCCTCATTATCCAGTTTTCCCAGCAGCGTCGTGTTGCTCTCTCCCGAAGAATCCCAGTACTAAGCCGAGCATTGAAGCCACAACAGGAATCGTTGCAGTTAAAGATTTGTTCCGATTCCCGCGCTGGTAAGCGAGACCGAAAAGAACGTCGAACGCATCAACGGCGAGCCCTTGCCGAAGAACTTCTTCGAGCTCGTCCGCAGCAGCATCTGAACGCTCGGCTTGATATAGCTGATAGGCAAGTAGTGCGTTACGAGCACCAAAAAGCCTGATCGCATATTTGACGTTGTTGTCAAGGGGAGGTTGCATTCGCCATGCCCGCCCGATCAGATTGGGCGCCAATACAGACAGCCACCCGACCGCGGCTCGGCCTGACACAAGTAACTTGCGACATTTTTCAGCTTGCATGGATTTATCCTGTCACTTGCATTCCGTGATTCCTCATTAGGCCCAGGTCTAATAACCTGGAAGGAGGAGGGATCGATGTCTGAATACAGTGCACCTACCGCCGACATGTTGTTTGTCCTCGAACACATCGCGAATCTTTCCCAGTTGGCGACTCGAAAAGGCTATGAACTAGCCGACCTTGACACTGTGGAGGGGGTGCTAGACGAAGCAGCGCGTTTCATGGAAGAGCAACTGGCTCCACTTAACCGAAAAGGTGACGAGGAGGGTGTTGTCGTGGAAAACGGACAAATATTCCATCCCGAAGGTTTCGCCGACGCGTATACGAGATTTGTGGATGCCGGATGGAATGGCATTTCCATGGACGAGAGTCACGGGGGCGGCGGAATGCCGTGGTGCGTGGGACTTGCCGTGCAAGAGATGATGACAGCGTCAAACATGGCTTTCAGCCTGTGCCCCTTGCTTACGCAGGGGGCGATCGATGCCATCAGCCATCACGCCGACGAAACGTTGCAAGAGATATATCTACCCAAAATGGTTAGTGGCGAATGGTCAGGGACTATGAACTTGACTGAACCGCATGCCGGATCTGATGTCGGTGCGCTAACCACGAAAGCTGTTCCAGGTGACGACGGAACTTGGCTGATTTCAGGAACCAAAATATTCATTACCTATGGCGAACATGAGCTGACTGAAAATATCATCCACCTGGTTCTTGCTCGAACCCCTCAAGCTCCCCCAGGGACTAAAGGAATCAGCCTTTTCATTGTTCCTAAGTTCCTTGTGAATGACGATGGCAGCCTTGGTGATCGAAATGACCTCCGTGCTGTTTCAAGCGAACATAAAGTCGGGATCCACGCGAGCCCTACGTGTGTCATGTCGTACGGCGATCAGGGCGGGGCCATAGGGTGGTTGGTCGGAGAAGAAAATACTGGGATGCGAGCTATGTTCACCATGATGAACAACGCTCGCTTGTCGGTAGGGCTTCAAGGGTTGTCGTTAACTGACCGGTCATACCAACAGGCTGGTCAATACTCTGTCGACCGAAAGCAGGGAAAGGCTATTGGCGCCGAACTCGGTGCTGGAGAGTCATCGCCGATAGCCGATCATGTCGATGTTCGTCGCATGCTTATGACCATGCGAGCAAATACCGAAGCCATGCGTTGTGTGATGTATGCAAACGCTGCGGCCATCGACTTTGCTAATAGCAGCTCAGATGAATCGGAACGAGAGCATTGGGACGCGATAACAGCGTTACTAACGCCTATTTCTAAAGGTTGGGGTACTGATCTCGGCGTTGAGATGACGTCGCTCGGTGTTCAGATCCATGGTGGGATGGGCTATGTGGAAGAAACCGGCGCGGCGCAACACTGGCGAGATGTCCGCATCGCCCCCATATATGAAGGCACAAATGGAATCCAAGCGGCAGACTTAGTTTTCCGGAAACTGCCCCTAGGTGGAGGAGTAGTAATCGAAAACTTCTTTTCGGAAATGTCGACCCTGGCATCACAACTGACGGGTAATAATCGTCTCGGATCACTGGGCGAAGCTCTCGCTGACGGAGTGACGCAAATGCGAGAGGCGGCACTCTGGTTGGGAGCGCGTCTAGGAACCCAACACAACGACGCTGCGGCGGGTGCTGCACCATTCCTGCGCCTTGCAGGCGTCGTAGTTGGTGGCTACTACCTTGCTCGTTCGGCACAAGTTGCCCAACAACTTCTCGAAGCAGGTGACGGCGACGCGGACTTTCTGAACGACAAAATCGCCACATCATTGTTCTACGGGGAACAGATCCTCCCGACAGTCGCTGGGTTGGTTCCGACGATAACTCAGGGAGCCGACTTGTTCTTTGCGATCCCCAATGAACGAATGTAATGACTGCTGATTTGCAAGCGCTTCGCGACAATCTTCAAAGCTTCGAACGCGTTTTAGTTGCGTTCAGCGGGGGAGTCGACTCTGGCTTTCTTGCATGGGTCGCGAATGACACCCTTGGTCCAGACGCCGTTCGCTGTTTCACTGCCGTTTCGCCAAGCCTCGCCGATAGTGAACTAGCGGACTGCTCAGCGCTTGCCCAAGAATGGGGTCTGAATTGGTCCGCGGTTGAAACTTCAGAGATGGAGAACGCTGCGTACCGGGTAAACGACAGCGACCGGTGTTACCACTGCAAATCAGCGCTCATGGACGTGGCTGGCCCGCTTGCTGATTCTGACAACGCGGTCGTGGTTCTTGGTGTCAATCTTGACGATCTGGGGGATCATCGACCAGGCCAAGCGGCCGCGCAAGAACGCGAGGCGCGCTTTCCGTTGGTCGATGCTGGTTTTTCTAAAGTTGATATTCGACAACACAGCAAAAATTTAGGGCTTCGAATCTGGAGCAAACCAGCCGCTGCCTGTCTTGCATCCCGCGTCCCTTATGGGACTGAAGTCACCGTGCCGCTGTTACGAAGACTTGATCGAGCAGAAGCAGCGTTAAAGGCTTTGGGCTTTCAGCAGGTCCGGGTCAGAGACTACGGCGACGTCGCTCGACTTGAATTTGAACTTGACCAATTTCCACTGGTATTCGAGCGGAGAACTGACATTGTCGAGGCCGTTGTGGCGGTTGGTTACCGCTACGCGACGTTAGATCTGGAGGGCTTCCGCTCCGGTAATCTGAATCATTCAATTCGATGACTGTGTTGACCGAACTCGGCCAAGAACTAGCTCAAGAGTTGGAAATTGCGTTACCCGCATGGGTCGAAGCGCGTGTGCGCTTCATCTGTCAAGCCTGGGCGCTCGACTGGAGTGAAGAAATAGCGAACGACACTCAAGAAGCGGGAAAGAAATGCGCGACGGAGGTTGGCCTTCGGTTGCGCGAGCTTTTGGAATCCGGCATTGAACAGCAAGATACAAATCCGATGTCGATTCTTCGAAGCGCCACCAACTATCCGACTCAGGTTTTGAAAAATTATGACGTTCCACCGATTGAAAGAGATGACTTCTCCGAGGGCGCCTTCCCTGACGAT
>Ga0209035_10000486_pt1 | contig 15563 bp, 4 predicted proteins | sample MarorgKNORR_S2LV_6_FD_188220 | JGI IMG/M metagenome (GOLD analysis project Ga0209035, IMG submission 188220) | Marine microbial communities from the Southern Atlantic Ocean, analyzing organic carbon cycling - AAIW_A/KNORR_S2/LV (SPAdes) (version 2) | ecosystem: Environmental > Aquatic > Marine >... | reverse complement strand
AGAAAGAAGAGTTTAAAATACCAAAAGATTTTAGAATCTATCTTCCTGATTTATACATTGAAAATTATGGTGTTATTAATACAGTATTATCTGATGAGGTTGGTATTAAAACAAAAATTTCAAACTTTAGAAACGACTCAGATATTTTAGTAGTACATGATGATAATTTTGATGATGAAAATTATTCTTTAGATATTTCTAATAATCTTATTAAGATAACTACATCTTCTTCTTCAGGTCTTCTTTATAGTATAAATTCTATTGCTCAGTTATTAATGAATTCCAAAATTGAAGGCAAGAATCATATTCCAAGTTTAGAAATTATAGATGGACCAAGATTTAAATATAGAGGTATTCATTTTGATATATCTAGGAATTTTTATGGGGTTGATAAGATTAAACAACTCCTTGATTATATGTTCTATTTTAAGTTAAATAAATTTCATTTGAATATTACTGATGATGAAGGTTGGAGAATTGAAATACCAGGATTACCAGAATTAACTGAAATAGGTTCAAAAAGAGGATTTACCAAAGATGAAAGTCAGAATTTAAATCCTGCTTATGGGTCTGGATATGATGTTAAAGCATTGCCAGGTTCAGGGTATTTGAAAAGAGAAGAATTTATAGATATAATCAAGTATGCAGATGAAAGAAATATTGAACTAATTCCTGAAATTAATTTTCCTGCTCATTCAAGGGCAGCTATTAAATCGATGTTAGCTAGATATAATCGATTTATGGAACTTGGGGATATAGAATCTGCTGAACAGTACCTACTGACGGATTTTAATGATAAAAGTGAGTATATGTCAGCTCAGAGATATAATGATAATGTCTTATGTGTTTGTAGAGAAAGTACTTTTAATTTTATTAAAAAACTTATTGATGAGATAGAACTTATGTTTTTAGAGGCTAATTCAACTATAAAAACATTTCATATTGGTGGTGATGAGCTTCCATATGGTGCATGGAAAAAATCACCTATATGTTCTGAATTTTTATCATCAAGTAGTGAGTTTAATTCTGTAGAAGATCTTCCAGTATATTTTTTTAAAGAGGTTGTAAAAATTTTAAGTCAAAAAAATATTTCTATGGCAGGCTGGGAAGATATATTATTAGTACACACAGAAGATGTTCAAAATGCCACTAAAATTAATTCAAAGTTTAAAGATGATAATATAACTCCCTATGTCTGGAATAATGTTTGGGGAGGGGGAAGAGAGGATATGATTTATAAGTTTGCTAATATGGATTTTAATGTAATAATGAGTAATTCTGCAGCTTTTTATTTTGATATGACTGATGATAAAGATCCAGAAAATTATGGTTTAAGTTGGTCAGGTTATGTTAGTTATAAAGACTCGTGGTTGACTGAACCACTAAATGTATATGCAAAAACATATCTAAACTCAAATTTTAAAAAATATAGATCATCTGATAATGTTAAATTAGAAGAAGATAAGATTAGTAATTTTAGAGGTATTCAAGGGCAAATGTGGACTGAAACAGTAAGAACTGAAAAGATATTTGATGAGTTAATGTATCCAAACTTAATAATTTTAGCAGAAAAAGCATGGTCAAAACAAAATGAGTGGTCAAAAGACTTATCTAATTTAGATATTGATAATCTCATGAATTTAGAGTGGAGCAATTTTGTAAATACTTTAGGTCATAGAACTCTGCATCATCTATCAGAGTTATTTGGGGGTGTAGATTTTGATTTACCAAAACCTGGAGGAATAATTATTAATGATACCCTTTATTCAAATACAATTTTTCCTGGTATGGATATAAGGTTTTCTAGAGATGGTTCTACACCTACTTATAATAATGAGATTTATGATGGAAAAGTTTATATTAAGCCATCTGAAAAAATAGTTTTCAGATTGTTTAATAAGAACGGAAGGGGAGGAAGGTATTTAGAATTAGATAGAATATATGAAGGTGAAACTTATTTAAATTAGAGAATTATGAATAATAGATTGATTTCATTAGATGCACTTAGAGGTTTTACTATTGCTGTAATGATAATAGTAAATGACCCTGGAAGTTGGGACAATACTTTTGGACCTTTATTGCATGCTGAGTGGAATGGTATAACATTAGCTGACTTTGTTTTTCCTTTTTTTATTTTTATTGTGGGAGTATCTATAGTTCTTTCTCAAAAAAATAATGGAACAAGTTCTTCTTTTACGACGATATTTATTCGTTCGATTAAAATTTTTAGTCTTGGAATATTTTTAGGTGTTATAGGTGGCTTTCTTTCTTACTTAGTAGGAATGGGTGAATTGATAAGCTTTTCAGATATTAGAATACCCGGAGTACTTCAAAGAATTGCTCTTGTATATTTTGCCTGTGCATTACTTTTCAATAATACAACTTGGCTACAACAATTATATGTTATGATATCTCTTTTGGTTGGATATTATGTTATAATGTTATATGTTCCTGTTCCAGGAATTGGAACTGGTTTATTAGAACCTGGAAAAAATCTTGCTGCTTATATAGATAGTATTTTAATTCCTGGATCTATGTGGCAAGGAACATGGGATCCAGAAGGTATTCTAAGTACACTTCCTTCAATAGCAACTGGAATAAGTGGGATGCTTGCTGGTCACCTAATTATATCATCCATTTCTATGGAGAAAAAAATTATATGGATGTTTTCTATTGGTGTGCTATGTTTATTAGATGGTTTGATTTGGGAATTGATTTTTCCAATAAATAAAAATTTATGGTCAAGTTCATTTGTTATGTATACATCGGGATGGGCATATTTAATATTTGCAAGTTTGATATGGTATTGTGATGTTCTTAAATTTAGGGTAGGTATAAAATTTGGAATAATTTTTGGTAGTAATTCCATTGCTATATATGCATTTTCTCAGATTTTAGTTTGGTTTTTCTATCAAGCATCGATCATTAATGGGAATTCTATTAATGATATTATATATGGAGGTATGGTAGAAATAGGGGTATATGCTAAAATAGCTTCACTAATATGGGCGATTTTGTATACGTTATTTTGTTTTATACCAGCTTACTTCCTTTATAAAAAGAAAATATTTATAAAGCTTTAATTCTGTATCTATTTAGGGACTGCAACTTGAAGTATTTAGTGTTCGATTCCCCTAGGGTATATAATATGATTTTAATATTTCAATTCTTTAATCTTTTTTGAATTTTCCTTTGATAGTTGTAGATTGATATATGAAAAAATTATTTGTTATCGCACTCTTTTTTTTTGTTTCTTGTAATGAGAAAAAACTTCCTCGTATTGCAATTGCAGGATTAGCGATAGAATCTAGTACTTTCTCTCCAGCATTTACAAGTGAAGAAGATTTTCATGCAAAAATTGGAGAAGATATTTTTTCTTTTTATCCATTTTTAACTCCTAATTCTAAACATAAATTAAGAGCAAATTGGTTTCCTACCATTAGAGGTCATGCCCTTCCAGGAGGTGTTGTTACTAGAGAAGCATATGAGTCATTAGTAAATAAAACATTGGATATGCTCAAGGAAAATGCTCCCTATGATGGCCTTTTTTTTGATATCCATGGAGCAATGAGTGTTGTTGATTTGGATGATCCTGAGGGAGATTTTATTATAAGAATCAGGGAAGTTATAGGCAATGAAACTCTAATTTCTACATCTATGGATTTACATGGTAATGTTTCTAAAAGGTTAGCAGAAAACACAGATTTAATTACTTGTTATAGAATGGCTCCGCATGAAGATGCGCAGGAGTCTAAAGAGCGTGCACTTGACAATTTACTTACTAGAATAGAAAATGGGAAAGGAAAGCCAACTTATAAGGCATGGATCCCAGTGCCTATTCTACTTCCTGGTGAAAAAACAAGTACAAGAATTGAGCCTGGAAAAAGTTTATATGCTAAAGTCAAACCAGCTTCTTTAAAGGAAGGTATAATTGATGCAGCAATTTGGATAGGTTATGCTTGGGCTGATGAACCTAGAAATCGTGGTGTAGTTATGGTTACTGGAGATGATAAAGATGAAGTATCTTCTACAGCTGAATTTTTAGCCCAAAGTTTTTGGGATGTGAGGTCTGAGTTTGAGTTTGTAGCCCCCGTTGCTACTCTTGAAGAAAGTTTAGATATGGCTATTTCAAGTACTGAGTATCCATTTATTATTAGTGATATGGGAGATAATCCTACTGCTGGAGGTGCTGGAGATGTTACTTGGACGTTAAATGAAATTTTAGATCGCTCAGAATTTAAATCAGATGATGGACCAACTCTTATATATGCTTCTATTCCTGGACCAGAACTTGTAGAAAAAGCAATAAAAGTTGGAGTGGGAGGAAAAGTTAAAGGGTATGTTGGTGCTGCAATTGATGATCGATATGCGCCACCTATACAACTTTCAGGAAGAATTGAGTCAATTGAATACGGTGATGAATATGCAGAAACTGAAGTTGTTGTTAAAGTAGGAAGTGTTCATGTTATAGTTACCAAAAAAAGAAAACCGTATCATAAAGAGTTTGATTTTACCAGGTTAGGTTTAAACCCACGAGAAGTTAATATTCTTGTTGTAAAGATCGGATATTTAGTTCCAGAGCTTTATGATATAAGGAAAGGATGGATTATGGCATTAACACCTGGAGGAGTGGATCAAGATTTAGAGAGGTTAGGCCATAAAAGAATTATTAGACCTATGTATCCACTTGATAAATTTGATAATTCACCAGACCTTAAAGCTCAATTAATATTATCATCAGATAACTTAAATGATTAACATACTAGAGAAGGATTTTGGTTTTAAAATTATTGAAATAAAAAAACTTAATGGTTACGAAAATGAAAATTATTTAATTGAGACGGTTAATAATAAATATATATTCAAAAAATACCCATACTCTTCTGAATTAGAATCAATTATTCAATCTGAGAATGAAGCTCTATTATTTTTATCAGATAATAACAATCAATTTCCTATTCCTATTCAAACAACTGATGGATTATATGTTAAAATTCATGAAATTGAGGGAAAAAAATTTATATGTCGGATGTTATCTTTTCTTGATGGAGAGATGCTAGGAAGTATTAAAAATACCAAAGAAATATTTCAATCTTTTGGAATTTTTCTAGCTAAAATGAATAAAAAATTACAATCATATAATAATGCTACTATTAAGAGTAGAATATGGAATTGGGATATACAACATTTCCATCTTAATAAAAATTACATTGATGACATAGCAAAAGCAAAAGATAGAAGTCTTATTAAATATTTCTTTTATCAATTTGAAGAAAATGTTAATCCAGTTATTCCTTCTTTAAGAAAATCTATTATTCATAGTGATGCAAATGAATGGAATATACTTATAAGGAAAGGGAAAGTTTCATCTATTATTGATTTTGGAGATTTGGTATATTCTCCACTAATTAATGAGATTGCTACTGCTATAACGTATGCATCTTATGACAAAGAAAATCCTTTAGATTGGGCATCGATAATTTTAGAGTCATATAATAATGAACTTCCTATTTTAGAATCTGAAATTAAAATCCTTTATTACTTAATTGGAGCAAGATTATGTATCTCTTTATGTAACTCTGCACATTCAAAGAAAATAAATCCTGAAAATGTTTACGCTTTTTCTTCTGAGAAATCAGCATGGAAAATGCTCAATAAATGGTTGCTTTTAAGTCCATTATATGTAGAAAATACATTTAGAAAATCTTTAAATATGAAGGTTTTAAAAAAAAAAAACATAAATGAAGTAATTAAAAGAAGGCATCAAGTAATTAGTCCTATTTTTTCCTTGAGTTATGAAGAACCAATAAAGATGGAAAAAGCAGCATTTCAATATATGTATGATGCTGATGGAAATACTTTTTTAGATGCTTATAATAATATTCCACTTGTAGGTTACTCTCATCCTAAAGTATTTAGTGAAGCCAAAAAACAAATGTCTAGGCTGAATACTAATACAAGGTACTTATATGATAAATTACCTGAATATGCAGAAAAGTTACTTTTAAAGTTTCCTGATAAATTAAATAAAATATATTTTGTTAATTCAGGGAGTGAGGCAAGTGATTTAGCAATAAAATTAGCATATGCTCATACCAAACTCAATAAAATCATGGTCATTGAAAATGGATACCATGGTCACACACAAAGAGGTATTGATATTAGTGATTATAAATTCAATCATAAGAATGGACAAGGACAAAAAGATTATATAATTAAAGTTCCAATGCCTGATACATATAGAGGAAAATATATTAAGGGTGATGGAAATGTAGGAAGTATGTATGCATCTGATGCTATAGATATTATGAAGAACTCTAAATCATCAGTTGCAGCTTTTATTGGTGAGCCAATTCTTGGCTGTGGTGGTCAGGTAATATTGCCTAAAGGTTATTTGAATAAGATATATAAGTCTGTTAGAAAACAAGGAGGGGTGTGTATTAGTGATGAAGTTCAAACTGGTTTTGGACGTTTGGGAAATCATTTTTGGGGTTTTGAGATGCATAATGTTATCCCGGATATTGTTATAATAGGAAAGCCTATGGCAAATGGACATCCAATAGGAGCTGTAGTTACTACCAATGAAGTTGCTGAATCGTTTGGTAAAGGTGTTGAGTTTTTTAGTTCTTTTGGAGGAAATCCTATTTCATGTGCTATCGGTATGTCTGTTCTGGATGTGATAGATGAAGAAGGCTTACAAGAAAATTCTAGAGATGTTGGAGAGTACTATATGTCTCTTTTTAAAAATCTTCAAAAAAAGTATCCATGTATAGGTGATGTTAGAGGTTTAGGATTATTTATAGGTATAGAAATAGTTAAGAAAAATTCTAAAAATCCGGATACTAAACTTGCTAAAAAAATAAAGAATGAGCTAAGAAATAGGAATATACTTGTTGGTACGGATGGTCCTTTTGATAATGTAATTAAAACTAAACCTCCTTTGTGTTTTACTAAAGAAAATGCTAGAATGGTAGTTTTTAATATAGAAAAAATATTAAATAAATTAGTTTCTAAAAAATGAGGAAAAAAATTTTCTTCATTTTTTTAAAAACTATAGTTCTTTTCATGTGTTAATAAATTTGAAATTATTATTTTTAAAAAAAAATCCTTTTTGTGAAAAAATATATCTTAATAAATCTTTTACTAGTTTTTTCATTATTAATTCCCTTTAATAATAAGGCTCAAGAATTGGTGCCATTAACTTTGGTTGCTCCATTGAATGAATCTAATTGGTTTCCAGGACAAAATAATGGATTTCTAGATGGAATTTGTATTGACTCTGAAGGAAATATATATATAGCAGATGGTGAAGCAATTATTCAATGGCCAAAAGATTCTACAGACGGAAAGGTTGTAGCTGGAGGTAATGGGTCTGGAACTGAACTAAATCAAATCGGTAGCTCATGGGCAGTTAATATTTATGGAAATGATATGTATATAGCTGACAATGGAAATGGACGTATAATGAAATGGACGATTGGTGATTCTGTAGGAACAGTTGTTGCTGGAGCTAGTGGAGAGATATCATATAGTGTTCATCGTGCTGCACTTGATAAAGATGGAAATTTATATGTTGCTGATGCTGGTAATAATAGAATTCTTAAATATCCTCCTGATGATGAATATCAAGTTGTTGCTGGAATGGATGGAGAACTTTATTCTCCCTGGACTGTTGCTGTAGATGATGAAGGAAATTTTTATGCATCTGATGAGGGAGAACATCGTATACTTAAATACGTACCTGGAGTAGCGGGCTATACAGTTGTAGCAGGAGGAAATGGTGCTGGCTCTGATGCTAATCAATTATATGCTCCTCATAGTATGGATATTGATCCTACTGATGGAACTCTTTATATAGCAGATACATATAATGACCGTATCCAAAAGTGGGCACCTGGAGCAGAAGAAGGAATTACAGTTGCTGGAGGAGATGGCTCTGGACCGACTGAGTATCAATTATCTCAGCCTTATGATGTTCATCTTGATTTTACTGGAAAATTTTATATCTCTGATGGAGGAAATAATAGAATAGTTACTGGTGTTGATCCAGCAGAAGTTGATACTCTTGTTTCACTTTCAGTTGATCCTGCAAGCATTTCTGAAGAAGGAGGAACTTCCACTGTTACAGTATCTTTAAATACTGCTATTTCAGAAAATGTTATTGTAGCATTAACTGCAGATGGGTCTGCAACTGGTGGTGGTGTAGATTACACTTTTGATCCAACTACATTAACTATAAATGCTGGTTCTACCTCTGCAACTACAACAGTAACAGCTGTATCTGATCTTATTTCTGATGATAATGAAACCGTGATAATAGATATTTCTTCTGTTGTTAATGCAAAAGAAGATGGAGTTCAACAAAAAACTATTATGATTGTTGAAGAAGAGCAAGAAATTCTTGTTTCTCTTTCAGTTGATCCTGCAAGTATTTCAGAGGATGGTGGAACTTCAACTGTTACTGTATCTTTAAATGCTGCTATTTCAGAAAATGTTACAGTGGCATTAACTGCAGATGGGTCTGCAACTGGTGGTGGTGTAGATTACACTTTTGATCCAACTACATTAACTATAAATGCTGGTTCTACCTCTGCAACTACAACAGTAACTGCAGTATCGGATCTTATTTCTGATGATAATGAAACCGTGATAATAGATATTTCTTCTGTTGTTAATGCAAAAGAAGATGGAGTACAACAAAAAACTATTATAATTAATGATGTTGAAGCAAGTGATAATGATTTAGATGGTATTCCTGATGATATAGATGTTGACGATGATAATGACGGTATTCTTGATGTTGATGAAGGTTCTGAAGATTTAGATGTTGATGGTATCCCTAATTGGTTTGATTTAGATTCTGATGGAGATGGATGTAATGACGTTATAGAAGCAGGTTACTCTGATCCTGATGGAGATGGAATTTTGTGTACTAGTCCGGTGACTGTAGATGAATTAGGAAGAGTATTATGTACGACTGGAGGAAACTCTCCATGCTACACGTTTAATTTAGAAGATTTTAATCTTGTTTCAGATGCTGTTTATGTTGAATCAGATTCTTCATTCCTTCTAACTCCTGAATTAGGTAATAATAAGGGAATGGTATGGTATAAAAATAGGATAGATTTAACAGAAGATTTTTCTGTTACAGCAGATATGAATTTTGGTACCCTAACAGATGCTGGAGCTGATGGAATTGCTTTTGTAATGCAACCGTTATCAGTAGATGAAGGTAGTACTGGAGGCGGTATTGGTTATGAGGGTATTACACCTTCTCTTGCTGTAGAATTTGATACCTGGTTAAATGGAGAAAATAATGATCCTTTTGCTACAGATCATGCTGCAATAATGATTGATGGAAATGTTGGAGATCATATCAATCCTGTAGATTTAGGTGAGATTGAAGATGGTAATTGGCATACTCTTAAAATAAATTGGGATAAAGCTTCAGAGACCTTAACAGTTACTTTTGATGGTGTTGATATCATCACTTACGCAAATGATATTGTTGAAGATATATTTAATAATTCGCCTTATGTTTACTTTGGATTTACTGCTGCAACTGGAGGATCTGTTAATAATCAATCTGTAAAAATTTATGAGTCTTGTAATGTTATTGAGGGAGGATCTATTTCAGATGGGTATGGAGATCCTTTAGATTCTGATGGTAACGGAATAAAAGATTATAAAGAAGTTGGCTCTCAAGTTGAAGTAAATACTAACCCTATCGATGTTTCTGCTTACAGCGGAGACGATGTTATGTTTACAGCTTCTGGTACAGCAAGCTCAGGAACTGTTGCATATCAGTGGCAAGAGAGTACTGATGGAGGAAATACTTGGATAAACCTTGTTGAAAGTGAGCTGTATGTTGGAGTGAAAAATGATACTTTAAAAATTATTAATGTTTTGCAAACGATGTTGGGTAATCAATATAGACTCTCTATTACTTCTCCTGCTTATGTTTGTGATCAAGATGTAAATACAAATTCTGCTGAGCTTACAGTTACATCAGATAATGATCTTGATGGAATTGTAGATATAGATGATTTAGATGATGATAATGATGGTATTTTAGATACAGAAGAAACTGGAGGTGATATTGATGGAGATGGTATCCCTAATTGGTTTGATCTAGATTCTGACGGAGATGGGTGTTTTGATGTTACAGAAGCAGGTTTTGATGATCCAGATGGAGATGGAATATTGTGTACTAGTCCTGTCACTGTTGGAGGAATGGCTGATGCTTCTATAATATCTATATTTAAAACTTCTGGGGGAACAGGAAATAATACAATACGTGGTCAAAGTTTTACTACTGGAGTATATGGAGGAAAGTTGGATCATATAATTACACATGCTTATGGTGGAGCAAGTGGTTCTCAGCTAATTAATGGAGTTGCTGCCTCTAGTATGAGAATAAGATCTTATGTTAATGATGTAGAAACTGGTAGTAATCATGCTCTTACCGGGGCTATCTTAGCCTCATCTTCAGGAACACCTGAAATAATTGATTTTACTCCTGAGTTTAATACATCAGGTGATGTTTATCCAAATACAAAATTCACTTTTGATGAAACTATAACACTCTTACCAAATAAAAAATATGTTATAGAATTTATAGTTGGAAGTGATATTAATCTATATAATAAAATTTCTAATATGTATGATGGTGGTCAAGCATATGATATAGATGGTATTAATTTAAGTTCTAATAGAGACCATCCTTTTGCACTTTATTATAAAGATGGAAATCCTGGAATGGTACTCTGTGGTGGTGATACTCTTTGTACAAATTCATCAACACTTACAGTAAGTGGGGACTTTAATGTTACAGCTTCAGGTACGTATCCAATGGTTATTCCTCCACAATTAATAAGTGGTTCAGGTTCTGGAGTAGAAGTATTTGAAAAAAATGTTGATATCAAACTAGATTTAGCAGAGGGTGATGTTTTTGAAAGTTGTGAGGTAAAATTAGATTTAAGAAATTTTGATGATGGACTTAAGTTTAGTATTGATGGTGTTGTTCTATTATATTTTGATGAGTTTCATTGGAATAAAACTGAAGGTGCAAATACTACCGAGTTTAATGGTGAAGGAAGGTTTAAGACAGGCTCTGGTGAAGCATGGCAACCATGGTCAGCAGAAGGTAATCCTAAACTTGAGATATCTAGTGGTACCATTAAGTTGATGGTAGATACAAAAAGTGGAACACGTGAAGATGCATTACAATTTATGGATACAAGTGTTACAGGTTGGATATTGAGTCCAAGCTTTACCTATGATTGCTTAGCAGGATTTAATTTAATTATAGGAAATGCTAATCATGGAGGAGCATCAGGTGGCCCATCTTCTATTAATGCTGATTTAACAGTAGAAGCTTTTGTTTGTTCTTCTTCTGGAGGAGGAGGTTCTGGTTTAGGTAGTGGTTATACAGATCCAAGAGATGGAGATATAAATGGTGTAAAAGATTATAAAGAATTTGGCTCAGATGTTGTTCTTGTTACAGATCCTGTAGCTGTTTCTGTTGAGGAATTTAAAGATGCTATGTTTGTAGCTTCAGGAAGTATAAGTGCTGGTTCGATGGTATATCAGTGGCAGATAAGTTCAGATGGAGGTGTTTCATGGTCAAACCTTGTTGAAAATGATCAGTATATAGGTGTTGATAATGACACATTAAATATTATATCACCAACAATCTCTATGATAAATAATCTCTATAGGGCAATTATTTCAACTCCAGCATATGTATGTGATCAAGATGTAATTACAAATTCAGCGGAGTTAGTCGTTACATTACCTGATAATGATAATGATGGAATTCCAGATGTAGATGATTTAGATGATGATAATGATGGGATATTTGATACTGTTGAGGGAACAGGTGATCTTGATGGTGATGGTATAATTAATTCATTTGATATAGATTCAGATGGTGATGGATGTAATGATGTATTAGAAGCTGGTTTTTCAGATAGTGATAATGATGGTTTATTAGGAGATAGTCCTGTAACTGTAAACTCAATTGGTATTGTAATTTGGAATGGTGATGGGTATACTGATCCTATAGATGTGGATTTAAATGGAACTATGGATTTTCTTGAAATAGGCTTAACAATTAGCGTAATTTCTACTCCAGAAAATCTTATACTTATTAAGGAAGGTGAAACAACGAAGCTAAAAGTTGATGTAGAATCTCCATTGAGTTTTATCTATAAATGGCAAAAAAGTGAAGATGATGGTACTTCTTGGATGGAGTTAAGTGATGGTGTAATAGATGGAATCTCTTATTCAGGAACAAAAACGAATGAGCTAACAATTTCTGGATTACTATTTACATATGATCTTAAATATTTGTACAGACTAGTTATAAATTCTCCTGCATTTTATTGTTTGGATGATGTAATAACGCAGCCTTTTGAAGTACAGGCTTACCAAGACTTATTTATTCCTACAGGATTTTCTCCAAATAATGATGGAATTAATGATTGTTGGAATGTGAGGGGTATAAATGCTTTTCCAAATAATAGCGTGAAAATTTATAACAGATGGAATACACTTGTTTACGATAAAGAAGATTATCGTAGTGGATGGTGTGGACAAAATGAAAATGGAATCTCCTATGGTGATGGTGAGTTACCAGAAGGAACATATTTCTATATCTTAGATTTTGGCGATGGTTCAGAGCCTAGAAATGGATTTATTTATCTTAAGAGATCTAGATAGATTTTTTTTATTAAAATTAGATTTATGATGAATAGGTATTTAATATCAATTTTATTTCTATTATCATGTTTAAATTATTCTTTTTCTCAGGATTGGAATCAAGTTGGATCAGATATTGATGGTCAGAGTGCTGGATCAAGATTTGGTCAGCATATATCAATAAATAGTGATGGTAATATTGTTGGCATTGGAGCTGGAACAGGCTATGTAAAAGTATATCAGTTTTTAGCAGACACACAATCTTGGAGTGAATATGGTTCTTTTACTGGGTATACAGTTTCTTTAAGTAGTAATGGTAGTATTATAGCAGTTGGAAATAGTAATTCAAATCATGTAAAAGTATATCAATATCAAGCATCTTCATCAAGTTGGGTACAATTAGGTTCAGATATTAATGGTGAGGAAGATTCTGATAATAGTGGGCGTTCTATTTCTTTAAATTCTGATGGTTCAATTATAGCAATTGGTGCTTCATCTAATGATGGAAGTTTTAATAATTCCGGACATGTCAGAGTTTTTCAGTACGAGGGATCATCATCAAGCTGGGTACAACTAGGATCTGATATTGATGGTGAAGCAGATTCTGATTATAGTGGAAACTCAGTTTCTATGAATTCTGATGGATCAATAGTAGCGATAGGAGCTTATCAAAATAATGGAAGTGGTAATAATTCAGGTCATGTTAGAGTATATAAGTATTCTAATAGTTCATGGACACAACTAGGTTTAGATATTGATGGAGAGGCTGCAAATGATAAAAGTGGTACATCTGTTTCAATTAATAACAGTGGTTCAATAGTTGCAATTGGGGCACCTTTTAATTCTGGTGATTTAGGAGGTGGTCACGTGAGAGTTTATAAGTGGAATGGAACTTTATGGTCTCAAGTAGGAAGTGATCTTGATGGAAAGTGGGGTGATAAATTTGGTACTTCCCTTTCTCTTAATGGTGAAGGTAAGATTATTTCTGTGGGTTCACCTCATTTTAGTAAAGGTCTTACAGAAGTTTTTCAATTTGTTGACGGATACTGGAAAAGTATGGCCTATTTATCGGGAGAGGGTTCTTTTGATTATAGCGGTGTGGCTACTGCTCTAAGTGGGAACGGGTCAATTGTAGCAACAGGCTCTGATGAGAATGATGGAAATGGTAATAATTCTGGTCATGTAAGAATTTATAAAAGTGATGCATTAGTACCTGATCCAATATCTGTTACTCTTAATATTGAAAGTGATGGTTCTTATGTAAAAAGTGCTACCATTAAAGAATCTAAATCTATAGATATTTACATTGTCTTAAGCGAGCGACCAAATGCCCAAGATATTACAGCTAACTTATCATTTAGCGGTTCAGCAAGTATCTCTGACTATACAATAGAATCGAGTAGTCTTATTGTCCCGTATAGTACACTAAATAGCTACACTTTAGCTTCTTTAACTCTGACAGCAAGTCAGGATGTAGAGATAGAGGGTGATGAGACATTAATTATAGATATCGAGTCTGTAATTAATGGTGTTGAGAACGGAACCCAGCAAGTAATACTAACAATTGAATCTGATACTGATGGAGATGGCATAAACGATGATATTGATAATTGCCCATCTGTTGCAAATGGAATTCCAACAGAAGGAACAACAGTAGCAGGAGGAAATGAAGCAGGCTCTGCAGCAAATCAATTATATAGACCATATTATATTACTCTTGATGCTTCTGGTAATTTGTATATAGCAGATAAAGATAATCATCGTATTCAAAAATGGGAACCAGGTGCAAGTGAAGGAGTTACAGTAGCAGGAGGAAATGGTATTGGCTCTGCAGCAAATAAACTAAATGCTCCATATCATATTACTTTCGATGCCTCTGGAAATATGTATATAGCTGATAGAGGTAATCACCGCATCCAAAAGTGGGTACCAGGCGCAACGGAAGGAACAACTGTAGCAGGAGGAAATGGAGAAGGCTCTGCTGCAAATAAATTAAATAATCCAACTGGAATTGCTCTTGATGCTTCTGGTAATTTATATATAGCAGATGAATATAATCATCGCGTACAAAAGTGGGCGCCAGGAGCAAGTGAAGGAGTTACAGTAGCAGGAGGAAATGGAGAAGGTCTTGCAGCAAGTCAGTTATTTTTTCCATCTGGAATTGATATCGATGCCTCAGGAAATCTTTATATAGTGAATTATGATCGCATACTAAAGTGGGTTCCAGGAGCGACTGAAGGAACTATAGTAGCAGGAGGAAATGGTAATGGCTCTGCAGCAAATGCGTTATATTATCCAAAAGGAATTGTTTTTGATGCTTCAGGAAATCTTTATATAGCGAGTTCAGGAAATGATCGCATACAAAAGTGGGCACCAGGCGCAAGTGAAGGAGTTACAGTAGCAGGAGGAAATGAAGAAGGATCAGCAGCAAATCAATTTAATTATCCAACTGGAATTGATATCGATGCCTCTGGAAATTTATATGTATCAGATTATTATAATCACCGTATTCAAAAGTGGTCTCAAAGTCAATTAGATTTTGATAAAGACGGAATAGGCGATGTTTGTGATCCTGATATCGATGGCGATGGTGTTGCTAATGATTTAGACACCTGTCCAAATACTCCTAAGGGAGAGGTAGCAGATTCAAATGGATGTTCGGATTCACAGAAGGGCACTAATGCTGATAGTGATGGTGACGGAGTAACTGATGATATTGATACATGCCCTGATACACCAACTGGAGAAGCTGTAGATGCTGTTGGATGTTCAGACTCACAAAAAGATACTGATGCAGATGGAGTTACTGATGATGTTGATACATGCCCTGATACACCAACGGGAGAAGCTGTAGATGCTGT
>Ga0209035_10000484_pt1 | contig 15590 bp, 12 predicted proteins | sample MarorgKNORR_S2LV_6_FD_188220 | JGI IMG/M metagenome (GOLD analysis project Ga0209035, IMG submission 188220) | Marine microbial communities from the Southern Atlantic Ocean, analyzing organic carbon cycling - AAIW_A/KNORR_S2/LV (SPAdes) (version 2) | ecosystem: Environmental > Aquatic > Marine... | reverse complement strand
GCAGGCCCGCCATTCTTTTTAGAATGGCAATTTTGATAAATCTACGTTTCCACCAGTAAGTATAATTCCGATATTTTGCATTCCTTTTAGTGCTTTGAATTCCTCACTTAGAACTACTGCTACAGGTGTAGCACAACTTGGTTCAATAATAATCTTCATTCTTTCCCAAATCAATCTCATTGCCTTTATAACCTCATCGTCAGTAACGGTATATATTGCATCTAAGTGATCTTTAAGTATATTCCAGGTATTTTCTCCTAGGCTTGTAAGCAGCCCATCACAGATAGTATCTGGATTTTCTTGAGGTAGCATCCTTCCTTCTTTGAGCGATCGATAAGCATCATCAGCTCCTTTTGGTTCAGCGCCGTATAACTTAGCATTTGGAAGAAGGCTATGGGTAGCTACACAAGTACCTGACATTAGTCCGCCGCCACCTATTGGCGCGATAACTGCATCTAAATTCTCGGTATCTTCAATTAATTCTAATGCTGCAGTTCCTTGTCCAGCGATCACATCAGGATTATTGAATGGATGAATGACTGTTGCTCCAGTTTTTTTAGCAATTTCCTCCAAAGTTGTTCTTCTAGCTTTCAAAGTAGGTTCACACAATGTGATTTCGGCTTTGTATCCTTTTACAGCATTTAGTTTAACTTCAGGAGCATTCTTTGGCATAACTATGTAAGAAGGAATTCCTCTCATCATTGCAGCATAAGCTACAGCTTGCGCGTGATTTCCACTACTATGTGTGCAAACACCTTTTGAGGCTTCTTCATCATCTAGAATAGATACTGCATTCCATCCGCCTCTAAACTTGAAGGCCCCTATTTTTTGAAAATTTTCACATTTGAAAAAAAGATTACGGCCAGCCATTTGGTTTAAGGTATTGTTTGTTAGAACTGGAGTTCGGTGCCCTACTCCCTTTATTCGTTTGGCTGCAGAGCGCACATCATCTATAGAAGCTGCATATTTCCCCATTAGAGTATGAAGGCATACAACCATCATAAAAAAGGTTAATATGAGAGTTTCAATGTATGTACGTGGCAGAGTTCCCTCCTAAATCGGTTGTTTATGAAGAGAAAAAAACAACATACTGGGCATTAATGTTAATCTTTTTTTTTCTTAGTGTAGGTTATTTTTTTGTATATTTACATAGGGGGATTTTAGGATATATAGCCATTTTACCAATAGTAGGCTTATCATTTGGAATCATTATAGTTTCCAATATTGCATTTTTTTCGGTAAAAATATTTGATGATAAAACAATAAATTTTGGTTTTCCGTATTGGAATAAGACACTCCAGCTGAATGAAATAATATCGGTTAAAGAGATCCCATATCGTCCATTACGAGAATTCGGAGGTTTAGGCTGGCGAATAGGAAGAAAGCGTAAAAAAGGAAAATGGAGAATAGGTTACGTTATGTGGTTTCAAAAAGGCATTGAAATAGAATCAACCAATGGAAAATATTATATTTTTGGAACAAACAATCCAGAATCATTAATTTCTGCACTGCAATAGATTTTTTTTGAGAGCAGTATTTAAACCTTTAAATAGGCACTTTATATAGAATATTCCCCCCCGAGGTATTTTACATGGCAGAAATAATAGTAGTTAACGTCGTAGCAAGTGCATCAATTGGTAAAGAATTGATGCTTCAAGATATTGCATTCCAATTAGAAGGTGCAGAATATGATCAGGATAGATTTCCAGGACTCATTTATAAATTGGCAGAACCAAAAACTGCAGTTTTGATTTTTAGAAGTGGTAAAGTTGTTTGTACGGGTGCAAGATCAATACCTGATGTGCATGTTGCAATTAACAAAGTGGTCGATGAACTTCGAGTTCTAGACATGCCGGTAAAGGATGAGCCTGATATTGTAATACAAAATATTGTAGCTACAACTAATCTAGAATCTACATTAAATTTAATTCAGATAGCGATGTCTCTTGGTTTTGAAAATGTAGAATATGAACCAGAAGCTTTTCCAGGGCTAGTGTATAGAATGGATGATCCTAAGGTCGTCTTATTGTTATTCGGAAGTGGAAAGATGGTTTGTGTAGGTGCTCGTGAGGTAAACGATATTAAGAATGCAGTTAGAAATATCAAAGAAGAATTAACTACTGCAGGTTTAATGAGGACATAAGTTCTATGATAACTGTTGAGCAGTTAATTCAAAGATTAGAAGCTTTGCATGAAGATACAGGAGATAAATCTCTTGAAATAACAGTCGATTTGTTTAATAAAATGCGCCGTAATATTTCTGGACGCAATACTCTTTATGGGTACCTTTCAGATGATAAGTGGCGAGAATTGGAGTGGTAAATTAAAATGAGCCAAACAGAAATCAGAGAAATAAGAACGTTAAAGGTTGGAAGATACATCGTAATTGACAATGAACCTTGTAAATTGGTAGAATATATTACCTCTAAACCAGGAAAACACGGTGAAGCTAAGGCACGTATGGTTGCAATTGGGCTTTTTGATGGTCAAAAGAGATCACTAGTGCATCCTGTTAAGCATAAAGTTCACGTTCCACTCGTAGATAGGCGCAAAGCTCAGATTTTAGCCCATATGGGTGCGGAAGTTCAGATGATGGATCTTGAGACCTTTGAAACATTTAATGTTCCTTTAGCAGATATACCTGAAAAATTCCATGCAGCCATGGAGCCAGGTAATGAGATTGTTTTCCTTTCAGCTATGGGTCGTAAGCTGGTAACAGACTAAAGTGTCAGAATTCTTTGCTGACGCCGAATCTTCTTACAAAGAAGCTCGGTTTGTTTACTATGGCTATCCTTTTGATGGAACAGCTTGTTTCCGTAAAGGCACTTCTAAAGCTCCAGATGCCATTCGTAAGAATAGTTATAATTTTGAAACATATTTACTAGAATTGGGTATTGACTTATCTGATGTTTCAGCAAATGATTGGGGAAACTTAGAAATTACGGATAATCAGGACAAGAATGAGAAATTATTAGAAGATTTAGTTTTTAAAATAGTTAATGAAGGTAAGTTTCCTATAGGTTTGGGTGGAGAACATTCATTGACTCCTGCAGCAGTCAAGGCAGTTCACGCTAAATATCCAAATTTAGCTGTAGTAATTTTAGATGCACATTTAGATTTTAGAGATCAATATGAAGGAAATCCTAAGTCTCATGCTACAGTTACTAAAAGAGTAAGCGAGATTGTAGGTGTAGATAATGTCCGTTCAATAGGCATTCGTTCAGTTTCACAATCTGAAATTACAGAAGCGCGTTCAGTTGGATTGAAATTTATAGAATCTGGTTGGACTGAATTGCGAGAGTATTTAGCTGATGTTATAGATGATTTAGATGGGCCCGTATACTTTAGTCTTGATATGGATGTTATTGATCCTGCTTTTGCCCCGGGTGTTGGTACGCCTGAGCCATTTGGGATGACACCTTATGAGGTAATACAAACAATTAATTTTTTCGCAGATAGAATCGTTGGCTTTGATTGTGTTGAAGTTTGCCCACCTCACGACAATGGCAATACATCAGCTCTTGCGGCTCGCCTTACTAGACATTTAGTTGGTGCTGTTTGGCAATCTCAAGAAAGATTCAAATAATTAATAATTAACTGGTATTGGATCTAAGCTTCTCCATATGTACCAAGTAAAGACACTGCACCAAGGATTCCATAACTCCTTCAGTTTAATTATTTCAGCCTTTTCCATTTTCTCCCCATTATTGTAGTGTTTTTCTATTCCTTTTATTAATCCTACATCTCCCAAAGGCAGTATATTTGGTCTAGCAAGATGAAATATTAAGAACATTTCAGCAGTCCATTTTCCAATTCCCTTTATAGTACATAGAATATCAATGGCTTCATCATCTGTTTTTTGAGCCCATTTCGTATCAAAAATATTGGTTTTAGCAATATTTTGCATATAATTTACCTTTTGCTTTGAAAGTCCAACATTTTTAAGTTCTAAAGTGGATAAAGATAAAATAGTTTCAGCATCGACTGTCTTATTACATTTAATTTCCAATCGTTTCCATACTGTGTCTGCAGCTTTAACTGATATTTGTTGTCCCACTATAGATCGCGCTAAAGTAATGAATCCATTACCTCTTAGTTCCATGCATTCTCCTCTATAATTCGAAATAATTTTTTTTATAACCTCATCCTTTTCAGATAATGCTTGTATTGCATTTTTCCAATGGTTTACTACGTTCATTAAAAATCAAATAACCGCGCGCCTAAAATAGTGCTTCTTTGGTGGAAAGACAGTGCGGGGGTCGCATAGTCTGGCCAATTGCGTCGGGCTCAAAATCCGATCCTTAGTGGTACGTGGGTTCGAATCCCTCCCCCCGCACCATATTTTTACAGCTTAATAATGCATCTTTCAACTATTTTGTTTTCGATAATATGTTCTCTAATTATATCTTTAACATCCTTTTCAGGGTTCACAATCCTATACCATATACCCTCAGGATAAATTACAATGGTCGGACCTTGTTCACAAAAATCTAAACAGGCCGATCCATTTGCCCTTACTTTCCCCACTAAACCCATTTTAACGATTTCATTCTTAAACATCATTTTGATTTCATTGCCTTGTTTTTCTTGACAACAGCCTCGCGGATGTCCTGATACTCTTGAATTCTCACAAATAAAAATATGTTTTTCAAACCCAATTGTCGTTCTTCCTTTTGGATCTTTCATTTTAGCCCCTCTATCCAAATTTCATGAAATGTTAAATCATTAGTTAATTCAGGATGGAATGTCAATGCCATATTTTTTTCTTCGATGCATCCGACTATATTATTGTTAGACCAAGCAATTGGTTTGGCTTTAGGCCCAATAGATATAATTGCAGGAGCTCTAATGAAAATGCCTTGAAATATGTGATTACCTTCAATTATAATCTCTTTTTCGAATGAATCTTTTTGTCTTCCATAATGATTTCTATCAATTTCCATATCTATTTTATCAAATGTCTTATCTTTGGATTTTCCCATTAGAATCGCTCCAGCACAAGTGCCCATTATTGGTAAATTACTTTCATCAATCACTTTCCATAATCCTGAATTTTCCAAAAGATTTCTTAAGGTTGTCGATTCGCCACCTGGCATAATTAATCCAGATATATTTTCTAAATCAGCAGGTTTTCTAACTTCTATGGCGTTCATTCCTATTCTTTCGACACTATTTCTATGTTCTGAAACAGCCCCTTGGAGTGATAGAATGCCGATGTCCATTAATAGAGGAATACCTTTGGTTTTAAAGAAGTATCATTTGTTCTTGAAAAACAAAATACTAACCTTTATAATAAGATGGCGTCATGGGAAGTACCCTTCAGATGGGCGCAAGCCCTCTGATACAAGGACTCAACCAAGGTGTGTACATATGCAAGAAACTAGTAATGTAAACAAGCAAAATTGGGCTACGAAGCTAATGGCTATCGTGGTCGTCGTGTCAATGGTAGGAAGCACATTTGTGCTCTTTGCTCCAGAGGCATCGGCAAGAACCGGAAGCGACTCTTACGGTTATACTTTTAAAGATAGTAGCGAAGCTGGATTAGATGCTTCCTGGACTGAATTAGTCGGTACGGCAGGTACAACAACATTGTTGTCTGGCAGTACTGATGGCGGTCAAGGGCCATACGATCTTCCTTTTGCCTTCGAGATGTATGAAAATGAATATACAACTTGGGGTAATGGCGGAGATAATGGATATATTACTCTAGGCGCTGTAATTTCTAATCAATGGACTTCTTACCATATTCCAGCTAACCAATTAGGCAATGCTGCAGTGGCAGGAGCTTGGTTTGATGGTGGTTTTTGTAGAACTAGTAATCCGACTGCAGGTGTTTACTACAACACAATGGGAACTACTCCTAACCGACAGTTCATTGTTCAATACCAAGACCAAGGTGCTTGGTACCCTTCAGTTTATCAATGTCCAGGTGCAGCTGCAGCAAATGCAATGACTTGGCAAATTGTCTTACATGAAGGTTCAAACAAAATTTCAGTTAATTACAAAGATACTGACGGTGGCTACGGTTCAGATAATGAGCAAGCTACTACTGGTATCCAAGGAAATCCTGGCGGAAGTTCAATGGGTTTAGAATATATTTACCGCAATTCTCCAGTTTCCTTCAATACTCTTGATGATAATGGTGGATCAACGGTCGAATTTTCAGCTCCGCCTCCTTTAAGAAATGATATTCGCTTAAAATCGACATCAGTTCCAGATCCAATTTCTTTAGCAGAAAATAATGAAATGGCTGCAACTGTATCTAATTATGGTGTAAATTGTGACACTGCTGGTGATTGTACTCCAGTAGCTGAAACTGATATTGGTGTAACTGCTAAAGTTTTCAGTATCAAGGAAGAAACTTCAGACTATGGTTTTGATGATAGGGCAAATTCTGAGGGATTCTCATCCATGTCTATTCAAGGTACAAATTCTTGGACACAAGCTTTGAATGATGGAAAAGGTAATCACAATGAAGGAGATGAAGGCACAGACGATGGTGCTTGGTCTTCCGGACGTAAGTCAGATTCATTAGGTGGAATGTTTAATGATAATCAGAGAATCCATTATGATGGAACTGATATTTTGGTTGCAGATAAAGGCTCAGATAGCGTTACAAAGTTATCAACTTCTACAGATTCAGTTTCTACAATTATTGCAGCAAGTTATACTTACTTAAATGATGTTTTAGATGTTACTGAAGATGGAACTAATTACTATACATTAGCAAGAACTTCAGGTACTTATTCATCAACAACAAAAGTTTGTAAGTGGGCAATGTCTGATACTTCAGCTCCTGTAGCTTGTAATACTTCTAATGTATACTATGGGACTGCTTTAACTTATTATGATGGTGAAGTATTTGTTCTACAAACATCTTCAAGTTCATCTTACCGAAAGGTTATAGTTTTAGATGCAACTGATATGTCTAAAAGCACAGATTTCGCATACTCTAGTGGAGTTTCAGCTTATTCCTATACACAAGACATTGATGTAGATGAAGATTCTGGAGATTTATACATCTCTTACCGAGACTATTATGGTAGAGTAAGAGAATATCAACGAGATAGTAGTGGGGATTATTCAGCTTCAACCTATACACAAACATACATGTATTCTAGATATCACAGTTCTGTAACTGTATCAAATGATTATGTATATACTACTGGATATTACTACAGTAGTTATTATGGTGGAGTTAAGAGAATGTCTACCAGTGGCGGATCAGTCACAACTTTATTCAGTTCTTATGGAACGGCAGGATATAGAAGTTCAATGGCAGTAATAGATTCAGGTGATATTTATGTTGCAACTAATTATGCATATAATTATTATAGTTTCTCGAATTATGATGATGCAATACATGTTCACGAAGGAACTACTGGCGGATCATATAGTGGTACACCGACTCAAACATTAGGGCCAAATCCAGCAAGTCTTTCAGCATTGAAAACGCCTGTGTATGATACCTCAAACGCAGTTGGAATGTCTATGTCATTCAAGACTTCATGGCAGTTTTACTATCTATATGAGGGTGCGTTAATGGAAAGTTCAGTAGATGGCGGAACAACTTGGGATTATGTTCCAAGTTCAGCTTTCACAAGTGGTGGGTATTATGGAACTGGAGCTAATTATTATGGAAATCCAATGGACATTACAAAGTCACAATGGACATATTATAATACAAATAATGCATACACTTATAATACAAATACTGCACCATGGAAGAGTCATTCATTGGATTTAACATCCTATGCTGGCTATTCAGCAGTTCAATTCCGTTGGGTCGTGGGTTTCAATCAATATGATAACACATATTACTATGATTCTTACTTCAGATTGGATGATGTCTCAGTAATTGTTAAGGTTGCAAACGTAACATTTGCAGAAGAAACTAAGAATATTGCTTCATTAGGATTTAAAGAGCAAGAAACTGTAAATTTCTTTGAAAATGATGGATTTAAACCAATAGATGAGGGGCTGAAAGTTGGAGACAAATTAGGAATCTTAATTTCCGTTGCAGATAATGGCGGAGATCAAAATATGGGTAACCAACGTGAAGTTCAATTCCGTGACGTTAAGTATGTAATTTTCTCAGATAATTTTGAAGATGGCGATGGGTCTGATTGGTCTTATGGTAAGATCAAATACGGTTCAGGAGAATCTTGGAGTGTGGCTGATGATTCAGCGTATGGTGGCAGTTATTCTATGGATAGTGGACACAGAGTAGATGAATCTCCACTTCCTGCAGATAACTATGCAGCAAGTCCAGCAATGGATTTGTCACTTCCAGTCGAAGCTTCATTACAAATGTATATTGCATATTATGCATATTATACGTATGATGGTTTCCAAGTTCAAGCTTCACCAGATGGTGGAACTACCTGGAATCTTTTAACTCCTGATGCAGATAATGAAAAACAGTATTATGTAATTTACAATTATGCATATTACAATAATCCATTACGAGGTGAGAAAGGTTATGCCTATTACGGTTCATCAACTGGATTTACTTATAGTCCAGATCCACAAGGATTCAAGAAGGCCACTTTTGACCTAACTGAATATTGTGGTAACAGCGATGTAAAGATTCGGTTTGTAACTGGCTGGGGTACATTACCAATAGCTCCTTACTACGACTCTTTCATGAGAGTTGATGATGTGGCAGTTACTGGATTGGTCTACAACAATAATATAGGTCTCAAAGGATTTGATTTACCAGACCCACTTGGTGTCGACTCGACAGTAGCAATAGAAACTAATGTGATTAATGCTGGTTTGATTGATCAAAATAGCGGAGATGTAAAGGTAAGACTTCAGTTAGGTCCTTTAGGAATTGAAGAGTATTCAACATCAGACAATTTAGAATCCTATACTGATGAAGCTGCAGCAACAGTAGCTGGTTGGTCAACCAGTGATGATTGTAATGTAAGCTCATGTGCTAACTGGGGATACTATGGTGGAGATGCAGGTTTCGTTTTGAGGACTGCCGAAGGTGATGGTGATGAAACCAGAGCTTGGGGTCCAGATGGCGGTGAATTCCAAATGTATTATGGTGGAGGATCTACAGAAGTAGTAACTCCAGCTTTGGATTTCTCTAGTGCCGAATCGGATTTGTTATTAACATTAAAACACAGATACAACTTTGACTATTATTCAGGATATACTTCCTATAATGGTGCTCAAGTTCAGATCTCTATGGATGGCGGAACTACTTATTCAATGTTTGAACCAACTGGTGGATATCCAGGAACAATGTATAATTACGCAGGATATGGAAATCCATTGTTTGGACAAAAAGGATTTGTTCACTGTAGTGATTGTACTGGAGTTTCAGGTTCAGCCCCAGATGATGAAGATAAATATATTTCATCGACTTTTGATATGAGTGCTTATGCAGGAATGGATGATGTTAGAATCAAGTTTGTTGCAGGTATGTACAGCTATCAATGGCCTGGCGATGGTGAACACTGGAATATTGATTCCATGGTTTTCACAGGAACTGGAATGGGTAGTGTAGCTAAAGAAGAAACATGGGATATTTCCGGTAGTGGAGTTCTTGGAGAATTCATGAGCGGTGAATCACAATCAGTAGGTCTTGATTATTATTTCCAAGTTCCAGGACAATACAAAATTGTCTTTGATTCATGGATTGGAGATAATCCTTCTTCAGGTATTGATGAGTTTTCTGGAGATAATTCATTAGCATTATCTAGAGAGACTATGTTTACAGTTGCAGCAACTACTGCAGATGATACTACGACTCAAAAGAAAGTGGATGATGACGACAGAATGATGTATTCGTCAGGTTGGAGTGCTAAGAGAGACGGTGGCCCAGATGATGGATTCTTGTTTAGACCTTCAGCAACAACTGGAGCTAGTACTGCACCAGTTTGGTGGTCAGGACCGGATGCATATGGTCAAGCTTATGATGGTGATGACTCAAGTTTAGTTTCACCTGCATTCGATCTTTCAAAAGCAACTTCAGCTAAGTTAGTATTTAGCCACAAGTATGCCATGCAGGGTTACGAATATTCTTGGGCTAACTATTACTATGATGGCGCAAGAGTTGAAATCAGTACAGATGGTGGATCTTCTTGGAATGGTCTGGCAATAACTGATGGCGAAGGATATGGTGGAACTGTCTACAACTATGCATATTATGGAAATCCTCTAAGAGGACAGGAAGCCTTTGTTATGTCTTCAGGCGAGTTTGTAACGACTGAGTGTAGATTAGATGCATATACAGGTAATGGGTTCGATAATGTTCAAGTTCGATTCAGATTAGGTGGAGCTTTCTTCAATTATCCAACATCATGGGAAATTGATGATGTAGGAATTTATGGCCTTGGTTTCGATCTTGCTATGACTTCTGATTCAATGCCTTATACCTTAGAAGTAGGTGAAGAATCAACATTCACAACTTCCTTCAAGAATCAAGGTGCAGGAGACTTAAGTCCTTCAGGGGCAGTAACTTCAGCCTATGCAACAGCATTTGTGAATGATATGGATGGCGATGAAGTCTGGTCTTCATCACAGTCATTAGGTGTTTTGAATATGGCTTACTATGGTGACTTAGGTGCTACATTTGCAGGAGAATCTACTGGTGATATGACCTTTACTTATCCTGGTATGGACACGGCTGGTATCTACACTGCAGGCGTCAAGATAACAAATTCAGATGGAACATCTTTGTCTGATTTGTTCTCAGCCAATAATGAAGCAAGCCACATGTTAGTGGTAGGGAAGAGCGCAGCAATGGGCGATCCACTTCTAACTGGCGGTGAAAACTGGGCAGCTACAGATAATGAACCTTCTGATGTCGGAGATGGCGCAATGAGTGTTTCATGGGATCAAACTGGTATTGCAACAGATACTCTGGATGTGAGCATTGGTGCAACTGGTGTAGGATATACTCCAGAGAGTCCAACAGTTCAGCTTGGAACCACAGTTAAGTGGACTAATACCGATACAATGACTCACACAGTCACAGACAAGAACTCCCAATTCGATTCATTCGATATTGGCGCAGGTGAAAGTTTTGAAATGACCTTCAATGAAGTTGGTGTTTTCAGTTATTACTGTAAATATCATCCAATGATGGAAGGTTCAATCACTGTAGTTTCAAGTCAAGACGCAGATGAAATGGTTAGAACAAGCTATGTAGAAGTCTGGTCTAAGGAATCATTCTTAGTGTTCTGGGCTAATTACGACATGTCATCCGACAGTTCAATTAGCGTATACGCACAAAAGAAAGGGTCATCTTTGGATGATTCAGATTCATTGGGTCTATGGTCTGCTAATGGATTCTCAATAGTTGATGGAATGGATCACAGTGAGATTGGAGATTCATTGAATTTCGAATCTGATGGTTGGAATCCTTACTATATATCTTTAGATTCAACAAAACTAGGATACAATAGTCTTGAATACAATCCCTCTGATGACAATGCATATTCTTTCGTTTTCCGCGCTCGTGGAGTTGAAGGAACTGCGCACATTGGTGGAGTTCAATTGATTCGAACACTAGATACTGGATTCTTTATGACAAAGGATGATGTAAGTCAGTTAACATATGACATATTCCCAAGTTTAGCTGTAGATATGGATTACTTTGTTAAGAATACAGGAACTGTTTCTAATACATTCAGTATGACTCCTGATTTGAATGCTCAAGGTAAAGACTATAGTGGTCCAGCTTTCGATATGTCAATAGAGGTTATGATGAACGGTGAGGCATTTGATGCTATTACAACATCACAAAATGAAGATGGAACTTGGACTCATGCTTTTGATATGACTCCAGATGATGAAGCAATGGTTACAGTCCGTTTTGTAGCTCCAGACTATGATGCCGAATCAGGTGAACCAGCAGGTAATCGCAAATTCGATGTTATAATCAATGGATACGACACTGGAAGTGATGAGGCTCTAAGAGAACCCGTAGCAGCAACATTATTCATTAAACCTTCACAGTTTGTGCTTGGTGAAATGACATTTGATCGCGCAGGTGTAATCGAAGGAGATACATTAGATATCACAGTCGAAGCATGGAATGAAGGTAACTACGCATCTGATGTATTGGTTGTCTTCTATGTAATGGATCCTACTGGTGATGCATACTCTACTCCAACTGGAACACAGCGTATGACTCGTGTAGCTTCAACAACTATCGATGTAATGGCTCCTAAGCCAGTATTGGAAAATGATGGCGTCTATCAGACTTGGTATTATGCAACCGCAACTTGGGATGAAGCATTTATTCCAGGAACAACAGTTCAAGACTTTGAAAGTGTTGAAATGTATGCAGAAATCAATCCTCTCGCAGAAGAACAGGATAAGGATGCAGGAATAAAGGCTCAAGACGAGTATCTTAACCAAAAAGATGACAATGATGCAGTTGGTCAAATTGCAGTCGTCAAGAATAAGGCATCTACTCCATCTTTCGCAGTAGGAATCATTGGTTTGGCTGTAGCAGCAATGGTTGCAGCAATCGGTGCATCTCTACGCAGAGAAGAAGAATAGACAAACTAAGTCAATGAAGGATAAGAGAGGCTTTCGAGTCTCTCTTAATCCGATCATGGAAAGTATTAGCGTCAGCTTTAATGCGATAAGGGATTAGCTAGTTAATATGTCAGAACCATTTTCCTATTTGGGAATTTTGATTCTAGTCCTCGTCGGGTTCGGAGTGTCCTATTACTGCAAACGCAATCAGTTTATGGTTTCTCAATCATTAGTATTCATCAACTTTGGTATTTTTGCCACATGGTGGATTCTTTTCTTATTAAAACCTAATGTAGCTGTAGATGCTTTTGTAAGTTTAGGATTCAAGTCAGCTTACTTAGAATCGCCAAGTTTAGATCTACTAACATTAGTAAGTGCAATGTTCATGCATGCAGGTCCAATGCATTTGCTATTGAATATGCTTATCCTGATTTTACTGGGAGTTCCTTTTGAAGACCGCGTTGGATCACGTTCTTTTTTGAGAATTTATCTAATAAGTGGGCTGATTGGTTCATTAATCACAGGTTACATTTCTGTCTTTAATCAAAGTGGATTGGAAACTATCAATATTGGGGCTTCAGGAGCTGTTTTTGGCATCATGGGTGGTTTTGCCTTGTTGTACCCTAGGGATGAGATTCCGATGCTTTTAGGCCCTATTTTTATGCATAGAGTTCCGGTTGTGCTTGCCACATTAGTTTTTGTGGCTATGGAAACATTCTATGTAGGGATGGGAACTGAAGATGGAATTGGACATACTACTCATATGGCTTCCTTCGTAATTGGCGTTTTTATAGCTCCATATTACACATCGAAAAATATTGAAGTTGATATAAAATTAGATTTAGATATAGACAAATATCGTAAAGTCTCAAGTATAACACAAAAAGGAATTTATGAATTAGAGATGATTGAAGCTGCAGATGAGCCTGAATTATTAGATGCCTGGATTGAAACGTTCTGGGAAGTTCAGAAATGCCCCGATTGTAAATCTACCTTATCTCAAATGGGTCAATGTTCAGGATGCGATATTGATTATTTGAATTAGGCCCATAAAAACCAATCATAGAAGAGAGCTACTACTATAGATCCAATAGTACAAGTTATTATCATAACTGGAACGCCAACAGCTAACCATTCTTTAGTTGAAATCTTGTGTCCACCTCTCTCACTAATTGCAATAGTCATAACATTTGCACTAGAACCAATTGGTGTAGCATTTCCTCCAAAGCCACAGCCAATAGCCAATGCCCAGTATAGTGGGGTGATTTCTACCGTAGCTATACCTGTAATTGGGTCTTCACTTAATCTTCCTATTTCCTGGATTACCGGTAACATAGCTGCACAAAAAGGAATATTGTCTACAATTGCAGATGCAAAAGCCGAAACCCAAATGAGAACAATAACTAACACTACTTCGTCTCTTGATTTTTTCCATACATAGGATGTTATTCCATCATCTCCACTTACAGCCTCAGGGCCAAAATTGTTGAACATCCAATTAGCTACAGCTTCAAGGTAACCCATGGCTTCCAATCCTCCTACCATTACAAATAATCCCGCGAAAAACAATAGAGCACCCCATTCAACTTTGTGTATTACTTCATGTATATCTATGCGTTTTTCTTCTGGAATTCCTAGCATGCTGATAGACATGGCTATGCCTGCACCACCTAGTGAAACTGCAGATATTTCCAAATTCAAATGTAAAAGCTCAACTGCGGCAAACATTACGACAGTTACAGATAATGCACCCAAAGTTCGGTACATTAAAGTGTCATTCTTTACAGCTTGCCATTCATCTTCAGCAAGTATTTCGTCTACATTTTGTGGCTTTATTTCTCTCCATTTCTTAAAATGATAATGCATATACCAAAGCGTAGCAGCCCATGCAATAATTGCTAAAGGAGTTAAATGATAAATAAAACTCATAAAACCAAAACCCAAATCAAGAGTGCTTGCATAAGATGCAATCAATACATTTGGAGGGTCACCTACCAAGGTTGCTACACCGCCAGTATTTGAGAAAATAGCTAAGGCTATAAGCGGAGGTATTGGGTTGATTTTAATCTTTGAACAAATTTTAAGAGTTACTGGAGCTATTAAAATCAAAGCAGTTACATTATCAATGAAGACAGAAATGAGTGTTGTGAAAGTTCCTAAATAGAAAACTAATTTCCACGGATCACCTCCAGATAGTTTTGTAGCTTTGATAGCTACAAATTCAAAGAATCCACTAATTTCTAGCATTCCTGCGAAAATCATCATTCCTAAAAGGAGCCCAATTACATTGAAATCGATTGCTTCGAATAAGTTATTCTCACACCCTCCACTTTCTCCTCCATGCCCTCCACCAGTACACCAAGTAAGTGAGTTGTAATATGTTCCAACTAGAAGCATTCCTACAGCCCCACCCCACGCAGCTAATACTCGATCAACAATTTCACCTAAAATTAAGGCGAATGCTACAAGAAAAATAAGTAGAATAAGGATTGCTTCAATTGATCCAGTATCGGCGATATAATCTGATGTAGAGTTTGTGGCCATATTTCAAATATTTAGGGAGGCAATAAAAGCTTAAGCCAATCGGTCCCATAGTGGATTGGTCCAATTCTTTCTTGATTCTTCGATACCTAATTTAGAGATTATTTCACCATCCTTTGCAAATATAATTTCATCACTCACATTTCCAATTTGTTTAGCATAATCAAAACGATTAGCAAATATTTGTTCACAGCCATCAGCCACTTGAACGACCCATCTTCCGTTTGATTCACTAAACAATTCAATATCTGCTCTTAAATCAGTAGTAAGTTCAATATTGGCACCTATTCCGCTCATACACATTTCAATTATAGAAATTGCCAATCCGCCAGTTGAAATATCATGGCAGGCAACAACTTCCTCATTTTCAATGGCTTGAATTAGCTGCTCCATTCGAGGCATAAACTCTTCAAAATTTGTTGTAGGTACATTACCACTTTCAAGATTTAAATGTCGATAATACAAACTTGCACCCATCTCCTCTTTAGTTTCCCCAATAATCCATATGCTTCCTTCTTTTTTCATATCGCTGCTAGTACATTTTC
>Ga0209035_10000483_pt1 | contig 15597 bp, 13 predicted proteins | sample MarorgKNORR_S2LV_6_FD_188220 | JGI IMG/M metagenome (GOLD analysis project Ga0209035, IMG submission 188220) | Marine microbial communities from the Southern Atlantic Ocean, analyzing organic carbon cycling - AAIW_A/KNORR_S2/LV (SPAdes) (version 2) | ecosystem: Environmental > Aquatic > Marine... | reverse complement strand
TCTGCCTCTGCTTTTGCGCGTTCTACAATTAAAATTCGTTGCGCATCTCCTTCGTACTGTGCGGCTGTTTTTTCTCTATCAGCAGCATTGATTCTGTTCATCGCTTCTTTTACTTGAGCATCAGGATCAATATCTGTTACCAAGGTTTTAATGATATCAAAACCATAATTAACCATTGCTTCTTGCAGTTCTGATTTTACAGCAATTGCAATATCATCTTTCTTTACAAAAACATCATCTAACTTCATTTTTGGCACTTCTGCACGTACTACATCAAAGACATAACTTGTAATTTGATCGTGTGGATATTCTAATTTGTAAAATGCATCATATACTTTGTTTTTAATAATAACAAACTGTACTGACACCTTTATTTTCGTAAACACATCGTCTAGCGTTTTTGTTTCAACAATTACATCTAATTGTTGAATTTTTAAACTTACCCTTCCGGCAATTTTTTGAACCCCAGGGATCTTTAATTGAATACCTGAGTGACGAACGCTGCTAAACTTCCCGAAGGTTTCGATAATAACAGCGGTTTGTTGTTTTACTGTAAAAACAGCAAGAAAAACAATAAATAAGATTGGTAAAATGTAGAGTAAATTACTTAAGATGGATTCCATAGTTTAATTTTTTAAGATGAATAATTTATTGTAAAAGCACAAACTTATTGCCCTGTTTTCTTAGTGTCTAGTACTGTTCTTTCAATAGCTTAATCGCGAGATTGAGAGCGTAACGTTGGTATTCTTCATTTTCACCACCACCACCATTTTTTAGGTTTAAGAAGTGAAACAGCTATTAATAAGACGTGAAAAAGTTAAAACGTTACAAAATAGCGATTGCATTTTTAACTCTGTCAATTGTTTCTTCTTTTCCAATGAGCTCTATAATATCAAACAAATGAGGCCCTTTTAAAGCGCCAACCAAGCTTAAACGAAGCGGCTGCATTACTTTTCCAAAACCAATTTCCTTGGATGTGATCCATTCTTTGATAACGGTTTCTGTGTTTTCTGATGAAAAATCATCAATTGTTGAAACAACAGCAACAAGACCTGTCATTAACTCAGGAGTTCCTTCCTTCCAATTTTTCTTGGATGCTTTTGCATCGTACGTTGTTGGAGCGATAAAGAAAAAGCTACTTAAGTCCCAAAAATCAGCAACAAAAACAGCGCGTTCTTTGATTGAAGAAACAACTTTTTGTACAAATAAGGTATCTGTAAGAATTTCTTTTTCTTTAAGAATTAGCAAGTATAAGTCGGTCAATTCTTCGTCAGACTTTGTTTGTAAATAGTGTTGATTGAACCAGTTGGTTTTGTCTGGATTGAATTTTGCCCCAGACTTACTCACTCTATCCAAGTCAAAAACCTGTGTCAATTGCTCTAAAGAAAAAATTTCTTGTTCTGTTCCAGGATTCCAACCCAACAATGCTAGCATGTTTATAAAAGCATCCGGAAAATAACCATCTTCCTTGTATCCGCGAGAAACAACACCTGTTTCTGTATTTGTATACGCTAGCGGAAACACAGGAAAGCCTAGTTTATCTCCATCACGTTTGCTTAATTTTCCTTTTCCTACGGGTTTTAAAATAAGCGGTAAGTGTGCAAATTTTGGAGCTTTCCAACCAAACGCTTTGTATAACAAGACGTGTAGCGGCATTGATGGTAGCCATTCTTCACCACGGATTACGTGTGAAATTTCCATCAAATAGTCATCCACAATATTTGCCAAATGATATGTTGGCATTCCGTCAGACTTAAACAACACCTTATCGTCTAAAGTATTGGTATCTATTGTAATCGTTCCACGGATTTCATCTTGCAGAATTAAGGTTTCGTCTTGTGGTGTTTTAAAACGAATCACATATTTTTCACCTGCTTTTATCTTGGCAGAAACAGCGTCCGCATTAAGCGAAAGAGAATTTTTTAATTTGAGTCGATTGTGCCAATTATAGATAAATGTTTTCCCTTTTTCTTCGTGATCTTTTCTGTGAAAATTCAATTCTTCAGAGGTGTCAAACGCATAGTACGCCCAGTCTTTTTCAATCAATAGATCAGCGTATTGTTTGTACATCTCTTTTCGTTCTGACTGTCGGTATGGACCAAACTTTTCGTTTTCCCCAGGACCTTCATCAAAGGGAATATTGCACCACTCTAACGCATCAACAATATACTGTTCTGCATTTGCAACGTACCGCGTTTGGTCTGTGTCTTCTATTCGTAGAATAAAAGTTCCTTGGTGTTTTTTTGCAAACAAATAATTAAATAAAGCTGTTCTTACACCCCCAATATGTAAAGGCCCTGTTGGACTAGGCGCAAAGCGAACACGTACGTTTTCCATAATTTTCACGAAGTTAAAGCACAAAGATACTTTAGTTTATGAATATAAAAAAGCAATCTAGAAAATAGGTTTACGCAGGTTTTTAGAAGCTTATTTTATAGCAAGGCTTCAAAAAAAGCGTTACATAAATGAGCTGATAAAAGGAGGGGTTCGGTTTTTTATATTATTTATTGAGTTTTTTGACCACAACCAACAATAAAAAGCCTCTTGTTTAGGGTTTTGCTAAGTTCAAACAGAAATATTAAACAGACAATCGTTACCTTTGCAAAAACGACACAAACGTATTTTGGTAAAATAAAAGGAAAAAAGCGAATGATTGAGTTTAATTACGAAACTAAATTTCAATTAACTACCGAAACCAGCATCAAGAAATGGATTCTTTCATGTATTGAAAAAGAAGGGTTTAAAGTTGGTGAGATTAATTATATTTTTTGTGACGACACTTATCTTCATCGATTGAATGTTGAGTTTTTAAATCACGATACACTTACAGATATTATTAGTTTTGACAATACTGTTGGTAAAATAATTGGCGGAGATATTTTTATTTCTATTGAAAGAGTAAAAGAAAACGCAAAAACCTTTACTGTTTTATTTGATGACGAGTTGCACAGGGTGCTAATTCATGGAGTGCTGCATTATATGGGCTTTAAAGACAAGTCAACAAATGACATCACAGTAATGAGAAATAAAGAAAACGAGTGCTTAACCTTGTTAACTATTTGATAATCAATTAAATAAAATAAAGTTTCACGTGAAACATAGAATATGAGTCTTTTTTCAACAACATATGATGTTATTGTGGTCGGTGGTGGTCACGCAGGAAGTGAAGCTTCGGCGGCTAGCGCAAATTTAGGTGCGCATACCTTGTTAATTACAATGAGCTTACAGAACATTGCACAAATGAGTTGTAATCCGGCAATGGGCGGAATTGCAAAAGGGCAGATTGTAAGAGAAATTGACGCGCTTGGAGGATATAGCGGAATAGTAACTGACAAAACCGCCATTCAGTTTAAGATGCTAAACAAATCGAAAGGCCCTGCAATGTGGAGCCCAAGAGCCCAAAGTGATCGAATGCGTTTTGCAGAAGAATGGAGAAACAAGCTAGAACAAACCAAAAACTTAGATTTTTTTCAAGATTCTGTAAACGGTTTGTTGTTTGACGGAGATACAATTGTTGGTGTTAAAACAGCGTTGGGCTTAGAAATAAAATCAAAGACAGTTATTTTAACAGCAGGAACGTTCTTAAATGGATTGATTCATGTTGGAGAAAAGACATTTGGCGGAGGAAGAGCAGGTGAGAGCGCTTCAACAGGGATCACAGAAGATCTGGTAGCGGTTGGTTTTGAGTCTGGAAGAATGAAAACAGGAACACCGCCAAGAGTTGATGGAAGATCATTGGATTATACTAAAATGACAGAGCAGCCGGGAGATAAACATCCGGAAAAATTCTCCTATTTGCCAAGCACACAGCCGTTGCAAAAACAACGTTCGTGTTATTTAACGCATACCAATAAAGAGGTGCATGATTTATTGCGAGACGGCTTTGATCGGTCACCAATGTTTAATGGCCGAATTAAAAGTACAGGACCAAGATATTGCCCGTCAATTGAAGATAAAATAGATCGTTTTGCAACGAAAGAAAGTCACCAAATATTTGTAGAACCAGAAGGCTGGGACACGGTAGAAATCTATGTAAATGGTTTTTCTACTTCATTGCCAGAGGATGTTCAGGACAAAGCGATTCGGTTGATTCCTGGTTTTGAAAATGTAAAGTTTTTCCGATACGGATATGCGATTGAATATGATTATTTTCCGCCAACTCAATTGACACACTCTCTAGAAACAAAACAAATTAAAAACTTGTTTTTTGCAGGTCAGATAAACGGAACTACTGGTTACGAAGAAGCGGCTTCTCAAGGCCTGATGGCGGGAATAAATGCGGCATTAAAAGTTCAGAATAAAGACGCTTTTATCCTGAAAAGAGATGAAGCGTATATTGGTGTTTTAATTGATGACCTGATTACAAAAGGAACAGAAGAGCCTTATAGAATGTTTACATCGAGAGCGGAATACAGAACTTTATTGCGTCAGGATAATGCCGATTTACGATTAACACCAAGGTCTTTTGAAATAGGTTTAGCATCACAAGAACGAATGGACCGCGTGATCAAAAAGAAAGATAAAACAGAAAAATTAATTCACTTTTTAACAAATTTAAGTGTTCAAAAAGAACGCATAAACCCAATTTTAGAAGCAAAAAATCTTGCGTTGGTTTCTCAATCAATGAAGTTAATTAAGATTGCCGCAAGACCACAATTATCTTTTTCTGACTTTGTTCATTTAGAAGAATTAAATACGTTTTTATCCGAACATTCGGTCGGTAAAGAAGTTATTGAACAAGTAGAAATCCATTTGAAATATTCAGGATACATAGAGAAAGAAAGAAACAATGCAGACAAGTTAAATCGCTTAGAAAACGTGCCAATTCCTTCTAATTTTGACTATAATAAAGTAAAATCATTGTCTTACGAAGCAAGAGAAAAGCTACATAAGATCAGACCAATTTCTATTTCTCAAGCGAGTAGGATTAGCGGAGTTTCGCCAAGTGACGTCTCTGTTTTATTGGTGTATATGGGAAGATAATAGCGTAAAAATAAAAATGTTCCACATGGAACATCGAAAAAATTGGTGAGAATACATGAACAAAGAAGAGCTACTTTATAAAGGATTGTTACCTGTGACGCATTGTAAAGATCATACTGTTTCTCAAGAGACTTTCGAGGTTTTAAAAAATGAAGAATATCAATTATTAGTTACTTCACCAGTTCCTTTAGATCTAGAAAAGTATTACAAAAGCGAAGATTATATTTCGCATACGAACTCAAAGAAAAGCCTTTTAGACAACGTCTATCAAAGTGTCAGAAAACACACTGTAAGAAAAAAACGGTTGCTTATTGACTCTTTTCAAACAGCAGAAAAAAACCTTTTAGATGTTGGTGCAGGCACAGGAGATTTTTTAAATACATGCAAAAAAAAAGGCTGGACTATTTCTGGAATAGAGCCGAATAAAGACGCTAGAAAGAGCGCATTGGAAAAAGGAATACAGTTAGAAGAAGATCTATTTTCTTTACAACCAGCTAGTTTTGATGTCATCACGCTTTGGCACGTATTAGAACATGTTGTTCATTTATATAGCTATATTGAACAATTAAAAAAACTCTTAAAACCAGACGGTATATTACTTGTTGCGGTTCCTAATTATAAAAGTTATGACGCCTCTTATTATAAAGAACATTGGGCGGCTTATGATGTGCCAAGACACGTGTGGCATTTCTCTCAATTTTCTATCCAAAAACTTTTTAATGAAGTTGACATGCGTGTTGTAAAAACCAAACCCATGAAATTTGATTCGTATTATGTTTCCTTGTTGAGTGAAAAATACAAATCAGGATACATGAATCCGTTCAAAGCTTTTTACATCGGATTACGGTCCAATTTAAAAGCAAGAAGAACTTCAGAGTACTCTTCTTTGATTTACATGATAAAAAACCAGTAAACGAATTTCTGTATTGATTTTAGGAAGAATTACCAACACACGAGTAAAAGCTACTAGAAAAAATTTAAACCTCTCTTAAAACGACTGTTTTAAGAGAGGTTTAAATAAGCAAAACTTATTCATTTTGTTTTAAAGAATAGATTTTATTTATGAAACGTTTTTTTTAATGACTTAAAAGATATACGCCAAAAATAGTGGTTATAAAATACACAGCCAAGGTCATTGCTCCCGCATAATCTTTTGCCAATCGTTGTCCTATTAATAAAAGAATCAATGTAATTGCCGCCAATTCTGTTCCTAAAAGCGCAGCTTCTTTGATTCCCTCAGTTGCCAATTGATAGATCCCGAAAATCATTAAAGCACTTGCCGCCAATTCTAAGATTAAAATAGTTCCCAACAATAATGGAACACTATTTTTTAATGGCGAGTTTTGGAAATGGCTTTTTATAAAAGAAAGGTTTCCGTTCCAATCAACAATTTTGTCAATTCCAGATTGTAAAAAAGTAACAATTAAAAAAAGTAAGATTAATAGTTCTGTTGGGTAGTTTTGTAATAGAGACATTTTTTGTTTTTTAAATTTATTTTTCTGTTTTAAACAACAGATTCTTTGGCGTGTAATAATCGTGTGAGTTTGATAGAAAGGTCTAACAAAATAATCTTTGCATTTCCATTTCTTTCAATATGATATAAGGCTTCATTAACTTCTTTTTCGATATTTAAAATATTCCCGCTATGAATAAAAGGAGCAAACTTTTTTAAGTCAAAACCAGGAGTTTGTGTTTCTAAAAAAACAAGTGCTTCTGATTGGTAGTTCAACAACATTGCCTGTCTAAAAAAGTGTAAACAATAGGCTAAAAAGCGTTTTTGAGTTTCTCTTCCGCTTTTTGAGATGACGTCACTCCAGGCAACCAATTGTTGAATAACCGTTGCATTTCCTTTTGCTTTAAATGCAGCCCTGATCCAAGTAATAAACCATTCTTCAAAAACAAGATCACTAGAATCGTTTTGTAAAAGATGTAATGCTTTGTTGTAATTTCCTTCAGATTGATGAGCCACTTTGACTGCTTCATTTTTAGAAACATCAAAGTTGCTTATAAGAGATGTAGCAATTTCTTCTTCAGACAGTACCGGAAAATAAATTGCTTGACAACGAGATTTTATAGTTTTAAGAATTTGTTCTTCATTCTCGGTGACTAACAAAAACACCGTTTTTTCTGGCGGCTCTTCAATGAGTTTTAATAGTTTGTTTGCTGCAGAATTATTCATTTTTCCTGCCATCCAAATAATTAATATTTTAAAACCTCCTTCGTATGATTTTAATTGCAACGACTTTACAATGTTTTCCGCTTCATCAACACCAATCAGCCCTTGTTTGTTTTCTACACCAATAAACTGTAACCAATTATACATACTTCCATAGGGTTGTTCTTTTAAAAAAGCCCTCCAATCCGTCATGAACAAATGGCTAACAGGGTGTTTTTTTACAGTATCATTTGTGGTTACAGGAAAAGCAACATGCAAATCAGGGTGTGCAAAATTTGCACATTTTAATTCGCAAGCAGCGGCATCGTTAGAGGCGCCACATAATACATATTGCGCATAGGCAATTGCCATTGGCAAGACTCCGCTACCCTCTTTGCCAACAAATAATTGAGCATGTGGAATTCTTCCATTATCAGCAGAAGTTTTCAGGTGATTTTTTATATGTTCTTGTCCTATAATTTGATCGAAAAGCATGTCACAAATATATACATTTATATTTTCGAAACCGATTCCTTTATTTTTGATATTTCTATTTTTTGTACCGTTGATAAATAAGTACATTTGTGAAAACTCATATGTAAATGCAAACACTCAATAATTATAATTTTAAAAATAAAAAAGCACTTATTCGAGTAGATTTTAATGTCCCTCTACGGGATGATTTTACAGTTGCAGACACCACCAGAATTGAAGCAGCAAAATCTACCATTATTAAAGTATTAGAAGACGGAGGGAGCTGTGTATTGATGTCGCATTTAGGACGTCCAAACGGTGTTGAAGATCAATTTTCATTACGTCATATAGTTGACAGTGTAACAGAAATTATGGGAGTTCAGACTCAATTTATAGAAGACTGTATTGGAGAAAAAGCAGAAAAAGTAGTTGCTGAGTTAGAGGCAGGAGAAATTTTATTGTTAGAAAATTTACGTTTCTACAATGAAGAAAAAAAAGGAGACAAACACTTTGCCCAACAATTGTCTAAGTTGGGAGACATCTATATAAACGATGCTTTTGGAACCGCCCACAGAGCCCACGCATCGACTACAATTATCGCACAGTTTTTTCCAGAAAACAAGTGTTTTGGAAACTTGTTAGCAAGAGAAATTCAAAGCATAGACAAGGTTTTAAACAACAGTAAAAAACCTGTTTTAGCAATTTTAGGAGGCGCAAAAGTATCGTCAAAAATCACTGTAATTGAAAATATTTTAGATAAAGTAGATCACTTAATTATTGGAGGGGGAATGACTTTTACCTTTATCAAAGCGCAAGGAGGAACGGTTGGTGATTCTATTTGTGAAGATGATAAAATGGCCTTGGCCTTGGAAATTTTAAAACAAGCAAAAGCGAAAAATGTAGCCATACATTTACCAGTAGACGTTCTTGCTGCAGATCAATTTTCGAATGATGCAATGACGCAAGTAATTGACGTAGATAAAATACCAGAAGGTTGGCAAGGGTTAGACGTAGGGCCGAAATCAATAGAAAATTTTGATGAAATTGTACAGCAGTGTAAGACCATTTTATGGAACGGCCCTTTGGGTGTTTTTGAACTAGAATCTTTTTCAAAAGGAACCATTGCATTAGGAAATTCTATTGCAGAAGCGACTAAAAATGGCGCGTTCTCATTAGTTGGCGGAGGAGATTCTGTTGCTGCGGTAAAACAATTTGGCTTTGCCGATAAAGTGAGTTATGTTTCAACCGGTGGTGGAGCAATGTTAGAAATGCTAGAAGGAAAAACATTGCCAGGAATTGAGGCGATATCAAAATAAGCATACAAACCTAATAAACACAAGAGAATGATGAAATACACCACGCTTCCGAATACGGATTTAAAAGTGAGTAAGATTTGTTTGGGAACCATGACTTGGGGAAATCAGAATACAGAAGCTGATGGACATGATCAGATGGATTTAGCGTTAGAAAAAGGAGTAAACTTCTTTGATACAGCAGAGCTGTATGCTGTTCCTGCGACACCAGAAGCGTATGGATCAACAGAAAAAATAATTGGATCTTGGTTTAAAAAAACCGGAAATAGAGATAAAGTAGTATTGGCTTCAAAAATTGCAGGAGCTGGAGCGTATACAGAACATATTCGTAAAGATGGGTTTAGTAAAAGAGCGCTTATTGAAGCTTTAGAAGGTAGTTTAAAGCGGTTACAAACAGATTACATTGATCTATATCAGTTGCATTGGCCAGAAAGGGGCGTGAACTGTTTTGGCCTTCGTGATTATCCTTTTCAAACAGCAACAAAAGAAGCGGAAAATCACTTAGAGATTTTAGAAACGCTGAATGGTTTTGTGAAAGAAGGAAAAATTAAACACATTGGGTTGTCTAACGAAACCCCTTGGGGAACGATGAAATATTTGCAAACAGCAAAACAGCATAATTTACCAAGAATGTCTACCATTCAGAATTCATATTCATTAATTCATAGAGCTTATGAATACGGAATGTCTGAAGTTTCTATGAGAGAAAACATTGGGTTATTGGTGTATTCTCCTTTGGCACAAGGTGTTTTATCTGGCAAGTATTTAAACGGAAAAACTCCCGAAGGAGCAAGAGGGACATTGTTTCCTCGTTTTACTGCTCGTTATATGTCAGAAGGTTCTTTAAAGGCAGTTACAGAATATCAAAAAATTGCAAAGGCACATAATTTAACACTTACACAAATGTCTTTAGCTTTTATAAATCAATTACCGTTTGTAACGAGTACTATTATTGGAGCAACAAATACAATTCAGCTAAAAGAGAATATAGATAGCATTAACATTAATTTATCAGAGGCGGTTTTAAAAGAAATAGAAGCGGTTCATAAAATGATTCCGAACCCAGCGCCTTAAAAAAGGTTAATATCCGATTTTTGAACGGACTCTTTGCAGCACTTCTTGTGCAACTTTTTTAGCTTTTTTAGCCCCTATTTCCAATGCCGCATCAATTTCTTTGGGATTGTTTATATAATGATTGTACCGTTCTCTTTCTGTAGAAAAATTTGTAATAATTAATTCGTACAGGGCTTGTTTTGCGTGTCCGTATCCATAATTTCCTCCTTCATAATTTGCACGCATTTCAGTTATTTGTGCTGTTGAGGCTAAGAGCTTATAAAGCGCAAAGACATTGTCTGTATCAGGGTTTTTTGGACCTTCAAGCGGAACACTATCTGTCTGAATCCCCATAATTTGTTTGCGTAATTTTTTATCTGGCAAAAATATATTGATGATATTATCACGAGATTTACTCATTTTTTCACCATCAGTTCCTGGAACCAGCTCGGTGTGTTCTTGTATTTTTGCAAGAGGAGGAACTAAGGTTTCGCCAACAATATGATTGAATCGATTTGCCACATCACGAGTCATTTCTAAATGCTGTAATTGATCTTTTCCCACAGGAACAATTTCTGCATCATATAACAATATGTCGGCCGCCATTAACATTGGATAAGAAAATAACCCGCTATTAACATCAGACAATCGATCGGCTTTGTCTTTAAAACTATGCGCCAATGTTAGTCGTTGGTATGGAAAAAAACAGCTCAAATACCAAGAAAGCTCTGTAACTTCAGACACATCACTTTGTCTGTAAAAAACAGAACGGTCGATGTTTAATCCACAGGCAAGCCAAGTTGCAGCCGTACTATATGTGTTTTCTCGTAATTCTTTTCCGTCTTTAATTTGAGTTAAAGAATGCATGTCTGCAATAAATAAATAAGCATCATTTTTTGGATCATTTGCCATGGCTATTGCGGGTAAAATAGCGCCTAATAAATTGCCTAAATGTGGTGTTCCTGTGCTTTGTACGCCGGTTAAGATTCTTGACATGTATTGCTTTCTTCTTTAAAATGATTCCCTCATCTCTGATGAGATTATAAAATCTACTGTGCACACAAAAATACAGTTTTAAAGAAGAAAACCTAAAAAGAATAGAAATTACTACATTTGGCATCTATGAAGTTATTTAAAAATATATTTCGCCTTGTTTGGCGAGCATGGTTTTACGTGTTGTTTACGGTTTCTATATTGATATTGTCGCCTTTTTTATTGGTACTTACGTACAAACAAGAATACTATCCTGTTTTTTGGAAGCTGATTAGAGGTTGGTCTAAAATGTTAATCTTCGGAATGGGCTTTTATGTAAAAAAGACGATTGAGCAACAAATAGACCGAGAGAAAAGCTACATGTTTTGCCCCAACCATACATCCATGTTAGACCCGTTTATATTAATAGCAATGTCTAAAAACCCGATTGTTTTTGTAGGAAAAAAGGAACTGGTTAAAATTCCGGTTTTTGGTTTTTTTTATAAAAGAGTTGTTATTATGGTTGACAGAAGTAATCCGAAAAGCAGAAAACGGGTTTACGAGATGGCAAAAAAACGTTTACAAAACGGAACAAGCATGGGAATTTTCCCTGAAGGATTGGTTCCTACGGAAGATGTTATTTTAAGCCCGTTTAAAAATGGCGCATTCAGTTTGGCTATCGAATTTCAAATACCCATTGTTCCAGCAACATATTACGATTGTAAGCGCTTATTTTCTTGGGATTTTTTTAAAGGAAGTCCAGGGAAATTTAGAGTAAGGCAACATGAGTTTTTAGCGACAAAAAACTTAACACAATCCGATGTAGAAACATTAAAACAACAAACTTTTGACATTCTCTACAAAGAATTGGAGAATGATACAGCATATATGAAGGACACTGAAAACGCAACGAAATGAGCAAGTTAAATTATAAATATAGTAAAAGTGAAGAACGTTTAAATGTAGCAACACACGCGTTTGGCCTTTTATTGAGCGGGATTACTTTTCCTTTTTTGATTTTAAAAGCGATGGATTTTAACGGTTTTTGGAAACCCGCAAGCATCATTATTTATGGATTGAGCTTATTAATTTTGTACTCGGCATCTACATTTTATCACGCGGCGAAAAGACCAAAAACAAGAAGGTTGTTAAATATTTTTGATCATGCCGCCATTTATGTTTTGATTGCCGGAACCTATACGCCTTTTACCATTATTACGCTAGAAGGAACCACAGGTTGGATTATTTTTGGGCTGACATGGGTTTTTGCGCTGGTCGGTATTGTATTAAAGCTTTTTTTTACAGGAAGGTTCGATAAACTTTCGACAATCATGTATGTGTTAATGGGCTGGCAAGTTGTATTTGCAATAAACCCTTTGCTAGAAAATTTAGCCATAGAAGGATTGCAATTGCTTTTTGCGGGAGGCATTTTTTATACCATTGGCGCGATTTTATATTCAATTAAAAAGATTCCCTACAACCATGCAATTTTTCATGTTTTTGTTCTTTTAGGAAGTTTCTCTCACTTTTTATCAGTGTATTGTTATGTATAGTCTTGTTTTAAGCTTCAAAAAACTTTTAAGAAGAGGCGTTAAACACCCTAAGGCCGTGTCCAGTTTTTGAAAGGATTTTTACTCAGAGAAGAATTATAGTACACTTTATTCCCCGTAACTTCTTTGCCCAGCCAATTCGGTTTTTCAAAAGGTTCATTTTCAGAACCCAGTTCTATTTCTGCAATTATCAAGCCTTTATTCTCTTTTAAAAACACATCTACTTCATATGTGTGATTTCCCTTTTTAATAAAATAACGATTTTTTTCTACAGCGCCTTTTTCTGCTAAAAGCAGTAAAGATTTTGCCTCTTCAAGTGCAATTTCTTTTTCCCATTCAAATCGAGTCGTTCCTTGTTTATTTGATTTTCCTTTGATTGTTAAAAACCCTTTATCATCTAGTATTCGAACCCGAACAATACGTTCTTTATCAGTGTTTAAAAAGCCTTGTTTTATATAACTTTTACGAAACACTTCGTTCATAAAATCGTTGCTTTTAACTAAAAATTTTCGTTCAATTTCAACACTCATTACTTCTGTTTTGAATTTTGTACTAATGTATTGTTTTTTATCGTTATTGTTACAATTATTAAATACCTTTGATAGGTTTATATTTTTATATGATGAGAAAAAACATGCTGTTTTTTTTATTAGTATTCCCTCTTTTTTTAATCGCTCAAACAGATTTTAGCGATCGGTGGGAGGATTTTTATTCGTACAATAATGTCAAGGATTTTATCAAGATCAACAACGTGATCTATGCCATTTCAGACAATGCTGTTTTTAGATATGATATAAGTACAGAAGAAATTCAAAAGCAATCTTCTGTCAAAGGGTTCTCTGGAGAAACAACGTCAACAATTCACTACCATTCTGCCACAAAAAGATTGATTATTGGGTATGAAAACGGCTTGATTGAAGTGCAGGATGAAGACGGAACAATTACCATTTCTGCAGATATTGTTAGCTTCAATCAATCGGGAGAAAAAGCGATACAGCACATTAGCGAGCACAGAAACAAACTCTATATTTCTACACCTTTTGCAATTGTTGTGTATGACATCGAAAACTTAGAGTTTGGAGACACTTATTTTATCGGCCCTGTTTCTACCTCAATACAAGTGAATGCAACGATTATTTTTGACGATCAAATATATGCGGCAACAGAAGCGGGTCTTTTTGTTGCAGACATTACAAACCCCAACTTGATAGATGCTGCGAATTGGAACCTTCTCTTTGTAGGAAATTACACAAATGTTGTTGTGTTTGATGGAGGTGTTTATAGTAGTAAAGGGAAAGAATTGGTTGAAATAAAAGGAACAACACTAGCGGTAAAGAAAACCTTCTCGAGTTCAATTCTTACACTAAAAAGCACCTCACAATTTTTATCGGTAGCGATGAAAAAATCTGCAATAGTACTAAACACTAGCTTGTCAGAAATAGCAGAAAGCACTGCAACAGCAATCCATGATTATACCTTACATACGGCGTTTTCAACAGATAAAACTCTTTTTTTAGGAACCGAAGAATTTGGAATTTTAAAAGCATCTTTTTCTAATGTTCAAAAATTTTCAGAAATTCATCCGAAGGGACCTCTTTCTAACAGTATTTTTTCGATTGCGACACAAAAGAATAATATTTGGTTTGTATATGGCGGATACAATGATGCATATGTGCCTTTGGGAACTCGACAAGGATTTAGCCATTACAACGGAGAAGATTGGATAAATACAGCATTTAATCCAATGATTCCTGTCCTTGATTTGGTAGATATAACGATGGATCCCAATCATGATAACCGTGTTTTTATCAGTTCTTTTGCACAGACGGATTCAGGAAATATTTTCTCTGGAGGAGGATTACTGGAAATAGTAGATGACGAGATAAGCTCTTTTTATTCCTCTCAAAATAGCCCGTTAGAAGATCTATTTCCAACGGATCCTAATCGGATAACCACTAGGATTAATGGAACTGTATTTGACACACAAGGCAATTTATGGGTGACAGACGCTTTAGGGGTGAACAAATTAAAAAAACGCACACTAAGCGGCTCTTGGAAAAGTGTTGATCTACAAAGTTTACAAACCAATAAGGCAGAAGAGCTAAATACAATCATCATTGATAAAACAAACAGCTTGTGGATTGGAACGAGAAGAAATGGCGTGTATGTGTACAATGAAACAGGAGATCGAAAAATAGCATTGACAACAACACCTACAAAAGGAGGGCTTCCACATGCAAATGTTAGAACGGTTGCAGTTGATCGAAATAATAGAATTTGGATAGGAACACAATCTGGAATGGTGGTTTATACGAACGCCAGCGGTGTTTTCGATGCTGCAATTTATGACGCAGCACCTATTATTATTTTGGACGATGGGATTCCCAAAAAATTATTAGGAGATCAAACCATCAATACCATTGCTGTTGATGGCGCTGATAATAAATGGTTTGGCACAGACAAAGGAGGTGTTTTGTACACAAATCCAAGCGGACAAAAAACACTGGCAAGTTTCAATAAAGACAATTCTCCGTTGCCTTCAAATACAATTTTAAAGATTCGCGTAGACACTTCAACAGGAAAGGTTTTTTTTGCTACAGACAAAGGAGTTGTGGCGTACAATAGTAAGGTTCTTCCATTTGGAGAATCGTTGGGAGATGTGTATGCATATCCAAATCCAGCATTAAAAAACCATTTAACAATTACTATTGGTGGTAGAAATGGAACCCATCTTCCGAAAGGAACCAATATAAAAATACTAGATGTTTCTGGAAATTTAGTCTATGAAACAAATGTTGTTGAAGGTCAAGAAATTTATGGAGGAAAAGCTGTTTGGAACAAAAGAAATTTAGCAGGAAATAAGGTTGCGTCTGGAATTTACATTGTTTTAGTATCGAACGAAGATGCTTCAGAAACAACAAGTACTAAAATAGCAATTGTGAATTGATGGCAATAGTAAGCACCAAAGCAATAGTTTTAAGCGCCATTAAGTACGGCGACACAAGCTTAATTGTCCGATGTTTCACCTTAAAAGAAGGGCTGAAAACCTATTTGATAAAAGGGGCTTTAAGCTCTAAAAAAAGAAAACTAAAACCGG
>Ga0209035_10000480_pt1 | contig 15655 bp, 12 predicted proteins | sample MarorgKNORR_S2LV_6_FD_188220 | JGI IMG/M metagenome (GOLD analysis project Ga0209035, IMG submission 188220) | Marine microbial communities from the Southern Atlantic Ocean, analyzing organic carbon cycling - AAIW_A/KNORR_S2/LV (SPAdes) (version 2) | ecosystem: Environmental > Aquatic > Marine... | reverse complement strand
GATTTTTCTTTTAAAAAGCGTTTATATTTTAAAAGTAATGACGGGGCGCAAGGCGCTTTTTGTTAGGTTTTTACTGATGCTGCCGTTAAATAAATGAGACAATCCACTTCTTCCATGTGTGCTTAAGGCAATCAAATCGGCATTGATCTCTTTGGCGAAATTCAAAATCCCTTTTTCAATGGAAACATCATTGTAAATATGGAGAGTATGTTTAGCGGTTGGAAAGTCCTTTAAAAAGTTGGCTATTTTTTCTTTTGAAACACTCGTTGTTTCAAACTTGCCAATTGTGTTTATAATTAACAAATGAATATTGCTTTCAAATGTTGTCGCAAAGTCTAAAAACATCGCAAAAGATTTTTTACTTTCTTCTTTGAAATTTGAAGCGAAAATAAGTTCTTTTATTTTAAATGTATTCGGGCTGTTTTTAACAACGAGTACAGGAACTGGAGAGGTTCGTACCACTTTTTCTGTGTTAGAGCCAATCAAGATTTCATCAAAGTCAGAATCACCTTTAGAGCCCATGACAATTAGATCGGGTTCAATTTTTTCACTATAACTTAGAATGCCCTCATGCGGGTTCTGAAAACGAATGGCATGATGAACACTGGTAGTCGTGTTAAAAAGATCGCTCTCCATCTGTATCATTTTATCTTTCACCATCCGAAGGTACATCATGCTTTCTGGAATGCTGAAATTACTTCCGGCCCCCATGTCCACAACGCCAGAAGGCAACTCTACCATGTGCAATAAAAACACTTCAGCAGTGGTTTTTTCTGCTATTTTTGAAGCCAATTCTGTAGCGTATTTTGATTGGGTTGAAAAATCTATGGGAACAAGAATTTTTTTCATAATAGGCAGATTTAATGATGGTGAGAATGGGATTCTAAATTTACAAAAAATATTTCATATACTCTCATTTGGGTATTCCTAAATAAGTTTATATATTTGCAGCGAAAATAACGTAAGGAAGAAGAAGGGGACTAGACGTCCCCTCTTTTTATATTATAAAATGGATAAACAGAAAGTACAGTTTTTATTAGAAGAAGCATTGGCAGAAAACACGGCATTGTTTTTAATTTAATTGGCTTTCTTATCAGGGAATAAAATCCATGTAGTTGTAGATGGAGATGCAGGGATTTCTTTAAAAGAATGTATGCGAATCAGTAGGGATATTGCGCATAATTTAGACAGAGAAGAAGAAGATTTTGCCTTAGAAGTAACATCTCCTGATATTGCAGAGCCTTTAAAGGTACTACGACAATATCAAAAGAACATCAATAGAATTCTAAAGGTGAAAACGAATGATGGTGTTTTAGAAGGAACATTGACCGAGGTAACCGATGCACATATTGTGTTGGTTTGGAAAGCAAGAGAGCGAAAGCCAATTGGGAAAGGAAAAGTAACTGTAGAAAAAATAGCTACGATAGCTCATAAAGAGATAATAGAAGCAAAAGTGAAGATAATTTTTTAATACGAAGAGTGGAATGGAAAATATAGGTTTAATAGATTCATTTTCAGAATTTAAAGACATTAAAAGTATAGACAGAGTAACATTGATGTCTATTCTAGAAGAGGTTTTTAGAGCTGCATTAAAACGTAAGTTTGGTTCAGATGATAATTTTGATATCATTATCAATCCAGATAAAGGAGATTTAGAGATTTGGAGAAACAGAGTTGTGGTTGCAGATGGAATGTCTGAAGATGATAATGAGGAAATCGAATTGACAGCAGCACAAAACATTGAGCCAGATTTTGAAATTGGTGAAGATGTGTCTGAAGAAGTGAAGTTGGTAAATTTAGGAAGAAGAGCTATTTTGGCCTTGCGTCAAAACTTAATTTCTAAAATTCAAGAACACGACAGTACAAATATCTTTAAGCAGTTTAAAGAACTGGAAGGAGAGATTTACAGTGCAGAAGTACACCATATTCGTCACAATGCAATTATTTTGTTAGATGATGAAGGCAATGAATTGATTTTGCCAAAAAGTGAGCAAATTCGTTCAGACTTCTTTAGAAAAGGAGATTCTGTAAGAGGTATTATCAAAACTGTTGAGCTGAGAGGAACGAAGCCAGCAATTATTTTGTCTAGAACTTCACCAGAATTTTTAGTAAAATTATTTGAACAAGAGATTCCAGAAGTGTTTGACGGTTTAATTACCATTGAAGGTGTGGCAAGAATTCCAGGAGAAAAGGCAAAAGTAGCGGTAGATTCTTATGATGACAGAATTGATCCTGTTGGAGCATGTGTTGGAATGAAAGGATCTCGTATTCACGGAATTGTACGTGAATTAGGAAATGAAAATATTGATGTGATCAACTATACAAAAAACGAACAATTATATATTGCTAGAGCCTTAAGTCCAGCAAAAATTGTATCGATGGAGATCAAGCCAAATGAAGAAGTAGTAGACGGTAAAAAAGGACGTGTAGAAGTGTTCTTAAAACCAGAAGAAGTATCTAAAGCAATTGGTAAAGGTGGTGTTAATATTCGCCTTGCAAGTCAATTAACAGGATATGAAATTGATGTGCAAAGAGAAGGTATTGAAGATGAAGATGTTGAATTGACAGAATTTGTGGACGAAATAGAAGACTGGGTAATTCAAGAATTAAAGAAAATCGGATTGGATACGGCAAGAAGCGTATTGGAAAAAGATGTGGCAGAATTATTGAAGAGAACAGATTTAGAAGAGGAAACTATTTTAGATGTTCAACAAATATTAAGAGAAGAATTTGAAGATTAATTTTTTTAATCTTAGATGAAATAATTAAAAGAAGAGCATAACTATACCTTTGGTATAAAGTGTGTTTTTTAGAAACAAAAAGGCGAAACAATAAAGTATATGGCTGAAGGCAAAACAATGAGGCTTAATAAAGTTTTAAGAGAATTAAATATTTCTCTAGATAGAGCGGTAGAACATTTGTCAAAAAATGGGCACGAGATAGATGCACGTCCAACTACCAAAATATCTGATGATATATATCAAGTACTACTTGAAGGTTTTCAAACAGATAAAACTAAAAAAGCAGCTTCTAAAGAAGTAGGAGAAGAAAAGAGGAAGGAAAAAGAAGCCATTCGTTTAGAACTAGAAGTTAAGCTAGAAAAGAAAAGAGAAGAAGAGGAAGCTAAAAAAGAAGTTTTAAAAGCTAGAGCAGAAAAGCTCGAAATTAAAACAGTAGGTAAAATTGACATCGATGCGCCTGTTGTTAAAAAAGAGGAGAAAAAAGAAGAAGAATCAGCTCCAATTGTTGCAGAGTCCGAATCCGAAGTGCCAGCAAAGGAAGTTGTTGTTGAAAAGCCAGTAGAAAAAGAACCAAAAGTAGCTGTTAAAAAACCAACGGTAAAAGCTCCAATTGAAAGGGAAGCTACTAAAAAAGTTATTTCTAAGAAAGGGAAAACGGCATCAAAAGAAGAAGAGGCTGTGGAAATGTCGGCAGAGAATGCTGAAAAATTGACGACGCAGTATAAAAAATTAAACGGTCCAAAACTTACAGGAACTGTAATTGATTTAAAGCAATTCGAAAAACCTAAAAAGAAGAAGCCAGAAGCTAAAGTAGGAGCCAAAAAGGCTACTGATGATGCTAAAAAGAAAAGAAAAAGAATTGTAAAGCCTGCCAACCATAGAGGTAATGCAGGAAGAGCTAATGTAGGAAGGCCTAATACAGGAAGAGCTACTACAGGGTTTAGAGGAAGAGGGTCTCGTCCGGTAGTTAAAAAAGAAGAGCCTACAGAAGCGGAAGTACAAAAACAAGTACGTGAAACCTTAGAAAGATTACAAGGAAAATCATCTAAAGGGAAAGGCGCAAAATACCGTAGAGATAAAAGAGATCAACACCGTCAACAAACAGAAATAGATCAAGAAATTGCAAACGAAGAAAGTAAAGTATTAAAAGCTACTGAGTTTGTAACGGTTAGTGAAGTTGCAACGATGATGAACGTTCCTGTAATCGATATCATTTCTGCATGTATGTCTTTAGGAATGATGGTAACAATGAATCAGCGTTTAGATGCAGAAACATTGACGATCGTTGCAGAAGAGTTCAATTACAAAGTAGAGTTTGTAGGTGCGGAAGTAGAAGAGTCAGTTGTAGAGATTATTGATAAAGAAGAAGATTTAGAACCGAGAGCTCCGATTATTACAGTAATGGGTCACGTAGATCATGGTAAAACATCGTTGTTAGATTACATTCGTAAAGCAAATGTGATTGAAGGAGAATCAGGAGGAATTACACAGCATATTGGCGCCTATTCTGTAGAAGTTGCAGACGGTCAAAAAATAGCATTCTTAGATACGCCAGGGCACGAGGCCTTTACGGCAATGCGTGCACGTGGAGCTCAAGTTACAGATTTGGTGATTATTGTAGCGGCTTCGGATGATGATATTATGCCGCAAACAAAAGAGGCGATTAGCCACGCACAAGCTGCTGGAGTGCCAATTATTTTTGCCATCAATAAAATTGACAAGCCAAATGCAAATCCAGATAATGTGAAGACGCAGTTAGCAGCAATGAATTTGTTGGTTGAAGATTGGGGAGGTAAAATTCAATCTCAAGATATCTCTGCAAAAACAGGAGAGGGAATAGATGAGCTGTTAGAAAAAGTATTGTTAGAAGCAGCCATTTTAGAATTAAAAGCAAATCCGAATAGAATTGCTAATGGAGCCGTTGTAGAAGCGTTGTTAGATAAAGGAAGAGGGTATGTGTCTACAATTTTAGTGCAAACAGGAACCTTAAGAATTGGAGATTATATGTTGGCGGGGAAACATAGTGGAAAAGTAAGAGCCATGTTTGACGATGCTGGGAATAGCCTAAAAGAGGCTGGTCCTTCAACGCCAGTTTCTATTTTAGGATTGGACGGTGCACCACAAGCTGGAGATAAATTCAATGTGTTTGAAGATGAAAGAGAAGCAAAACAAATTGCAACTAAACGTTCACAGTTACAACGTGAGCAATCTGTAAGAACTCAGAAAACATTAACCCTTGATGAAATTGGACGTAGAATTGCCTTAGGAGACTTTAAAGAGTTAAACATCATTTTAAAAGGAGATGTAGATGGTTCTGTAGAAGCACTGACAGATTCTTTCCAAAAATTATCGACAGAAGAAATACAAGTAAATATCATTCACAAAGGTGTTGGAGCAATTACAGAGTCTGATGTATTGTTAGCATCGGCATCTGACGCCATTATCATTGGGTTTAATGTACGTCCGCAAGGAAATGCAAGGTCTATTGCTGATAAAGAAGAGGTAGATATCAGAAGTTATTCGATCATTTATGATGCAATCAATGACTTGAAAGATGCGATGGAAGGCATGTTGTCTCCAGATATGAAAGAAGAGGTTACAGGTAATGTAGAAATTAGAGAGGTGTATAAAATCTCTAAAGTAGGTAACATTGCAGGTTGTATGGTGGTTAACGGTAAAATCTTTAGAAACTCGATGATTCGAATTATTAGAGAAGGAATCGTTGTTTATACAGGAGAACTGACTTCACTGAAGCGTTTTAAAGACGATGTAAAAGAAGTGGGTAAAGGATTTGATTGTGGACTTCAGATTAAAAACTACAATGACATTAAAGAAGGAGACGTTATAGAAGCATATGAAGAAGTAGCAGTGAAGAAAAAGTTGAAATAATACAATTTCGATAGCATAAAAAAAGGAGCGATATATCGCTCCTTTTTTTATGGGTTTTTATGGCTGTTATCTGGGAACGACAATTGCCGAAGAAAAACGTTTTTTAAATAGATTTAACGCTTTATCTGCTTCTAGTCGTGTTTTATATTCGCCCACAAAAGCCTTCCAATAAGGCTCGTCATATTTAATCTCTGTTGGTGTCGTAGGATAGGTGAATTGAAATTTCTTTAGCGTTTTTCTGATTTCTAGCTCTTCTCCATAAAGTAATTGAACCCTAAAGCCAAATCCGTTTTTTTTGTTATACGCTCTTTTCTTTTTGATTAAACCAGTAACCTTTTCGCTTTGAGTTGTTTGCGCGTTTGTTTGGAAAGATCCGATACATGTAATAAATAGGAAACTTAAAAAAATAGAATAAATTTTCATGCGGTACATTGTTTTTGACAAAAGTAATAACTTGTTCTATAACAGTTTAGTATTTTCATTTATTTAGAATTGATATAAATTAGAAGTTAACATTCTATTAGCATTTCAAAATTTATAGATATGTAGTACTTTTGTGTCGCTGTTCAAGAAATGATTTTGGCGTTTTTTGAACTTAAAAAAGTACCAAACTAGATACAAAATTTATATTTTATAGTATGAAAAGTGTGGATAAACACAGTCAATTAACCGGATTACTACTAAAAAGTTTTACATTTCTTTTTATTTTTTTATTGAGTTTCTCTGTTCAGGCACAAGATGCCGTGGATGCTGCTCAGCAAAAGGAAGGTAGAAAATTATTTAAAACCCTTTGTTCTTCTTGTCATAAGCTTGATAAAAAGTTTATCGGTCCAGCTCTTGGTAATGTAGCTGATAGAAGAGAAGCAGATTGGTTAAGCCTATGGATTAAAGACAATGCTGCTTTAATCAAATCAGGAGATAAAGATGCTATTGAAGCTGCAGACTTTAGTCCGTCAGCAATGACCTCTTTTCCGCAGTTGACAGATAAAAATATCGAAGATGTTATTTATTACACCACTGTCGGAGACCCTGTAAAAGTAGCCGCTGCAGGAACTGTAACCGCTGCTGCAGAAGAAAAATCACCTTGGTTGGCCTATATCTTAATAGGAATCATTGCATTGGGACTCTTGATTATTGCGAATTTACTAAAGGTAATTAGCGAATTAAAAGGAGCTCCAAAAACACCAAGTCTTGCAGGTAATCTAAACGAATTATGGGTAGGCTTTAAACGAAATTCATTTTTACATGCCTTATTAGTTGTCTTTTTCTTATTGACCACAGCGTATGTGCTATTTGGAACCTTGTTTAAAATGGGAGTAGATACAGGATATCAACCAATACAGCCGATTGCTTTTTCACATACCATTCATGCTGGAGATAATAAAGTTGATTGTGAATATTGTCACTCATCAGCAAAGCATAGTAAAACATCTGGAATTCCATCAGCAAATGTATGTATGAACTGTCATAAAAATATTTCTGAAGTAGCAGATGATACCAAAATGGTATTAGACGGAGTTACTCTTGGAAAGACGGAATTGGATGCAGAGATTCAAAAGCTATATACCGCTGCAGGTTGGGATGCTGAAAACTTAGCATATACAGGAAAAACACAACCTATCAAATGGGTTAGAGTACATAACTTACCAGATTTTGCATATTACAATCACTCGCAGCACGTAACTGTTGCAGGGTTGAAATGTCAAAAATGTCATGGTCCTGTTGAAACAATGGATGAGGTTTATCAATTTTCTCCACTAACAATGGGTTGGTGTATCGACTGTCATAAAGAAACGAAAGTGGATTTAAGAGGGAATGAGTATTACACAAAAATCCACGAGCAGTTGTCTAAGAAGTATGGCGTCGATCAAGTATCAGTAGCTCAATTAGGAGGAAAAGAATGTGGTAAGTGCCACTATTAATTAAAGAATTAAAAAAATTAAAAGAACGAATATTACATATTCAATCTTTGAATTATTAAATACACACATATAAATGGCTTCAAGCAAAAAATACTGGCAAAGTGTTGAAGAACTTACAGGAAGTTCTGTTGTTGAAACGCTGAGTAAAAATGAATTTGTAGAAGAAATTCCAACAGATGAATTTTTAGGAGATAAAGAAACATTAGAAGCGTCTGGAACATCGAGAAGAGATTTCTTAAAATATGTAGGATTTACTACTGCAGCTGCTTCGTTAGCCGCCTGTGAAGGTCCTGTAAGAAAATCGATTCCATATCTTATAAAACCAGATGATGTTACCGTAGGTGTTGCAGATTGGTACGCAACTACCATGGCAGATGGGTACGATTTTGCAAACATTTTGGTAAAAACTAGAGAAGGTCGTCCTATTTTAGTCATGCCAAATAAAGAGGCAAATGGAGCTACAAATGCTCGTGTACAAGCTTCTGTATTGTCTTTATATGATAGTCAATTACGTTTAAAAGAGCCACAGGTAAAAGGGGCTCCCATTTCTTGGTCAGATGCTGATAGCCGAATTGAAACAACATTAAACGAATTAAAGAAGTCAAATGCCCCTGTTGTATTATTAACAGGAACCTTGGCGAGCCCATCAACAGAAAAAATAATTTCAGAATTTATTGCAGCGTACCCAAATGTAAAGCATGTGGTGTATGATGCGGTTTCAGAATCTGGAGCGTTAGATGCTTTTGAAGCGATGTACGGAACACGTACGTTGCCAACGTATCGTTTAGATAGTGCGAAAGTAATCGTGTCTGTTGGAGCAGATTTCTTAGGAGATTGGCAAGGTGGGTACGAAAAAAGTTATGCTGCGGGAAGAAAACCTGACACAGGAAAGATGTCTCGTCATATTCAGTTTGAGTCAAACATGTCACTTACTGGAGCAAATGCTGATAAGAGAGTGGGGTTAAAACCAACCGATCAGATTTTTGCGTTGATCAACTTATACAATGCCGTTACAGGAAAAAACCTAACATCAAAGAAAACTCCAGTTGATACTGCTGTTAAACAAGCTGCTGCACAATTGAAGAAAGCAGGTTCTCACGGAGTTGTTGTAACAGGATTGAATGATAAAAATGCACAAATCATCGCGCTTGCTATCAATAAAGCATTGCAAAGCGAAGTGTTAGATACCGCTGTAACAAACAATACCAGACAAGGAAATGATGCTGATGTTGCTCAAGTAGTTGCAGATATCGCCTCTGGAAAATTAGCAGGTTTAATTACGTACAATGTAAATCCAATATACTCATTGGCTTCGGCTAAAGGTGTAAAAGCTGGATTGAAAAAATTAAAATTATCAGTTGCTTTATCAGTACAAAATGATGAAACAGCGACTGCAATGGATTATGCATTGCCAATGTCTCATTATTTAGAGTCTTGGGGTGATGTTTCTATGACTGCAGGAACTTACGGTTTAACACAACCAACCATACAGCCTTTATTTAATTCACGTCAATTGCAAGACGTTTTATTAAAATGGTCAGGAAGTACAGTATCATACTATGACTATTTAAAAGCATTTTGGTCTACTTCTATATTGAAAGGGAAATCTTGGAATCAAGCATTGCACGACGGAACTTTTACAAAAAAGACATTAAAAAAATTGTCTGCAAAGACTATTTCTGTTGCTGATGCTGCTTCTAAATTGGTAACAGCAACAACACCATCTGATTTTGAATTGAACTTGTTTACTTCTATTGCTTTAGGTGATGGTCAACAAGCTAACAATCCATGGTTGCAAGAATTACCTGATCCATTAACAAGAGCTGCATGGGATAATTACATCACCATGTCTTTTGCAGATGCAAGAGCATTAGGATTCTCAAATCCTATTAAAGACAATGGAGCTATTGATGGAGATTATGCAAAGCTTTCGGTAAACGGAGTTGAAATTGTAGCACCCGTACTTATTCAGCCAGGTCAAGCAAAAGGATCTTTTGGATTGGCATTAGGATATGGAAGAACACAAGGATTGAAAGATGCAATGCAAGTAGGTGTAAATGCCTACCCATTATATAGCAATGCAAACCATATACAAACAGGAGTTTCTATAGAAAAAGTGAGCGGAACGCATAAGTTTGCATGTACACAAGTACAAAAAACACTTGCAGGAAGACACGAGATATTAAAACAAGCTTCTTTAGATCAGGTAGTAAATGCGCCTGTACATGATTGGAATAAGCCCGCAATGGCTTCTTTAAACCATAAAGAAGTTGTCGCTAATTCTGTTGATCTTTGGGAAGCACATAATAGAGAAGTAGGACATCACTTTAATTTATCAATCGACTTAACATCTTGTACAGGATGTGGCGCTTGTGTGGTTGCATGTCATGCAGAAAACAATGTTCCTGTTGTCGGTAAAAGAGAAGTAAGAACGGGTAGAGATATGCACTGGTTGCGTATTGATAGATATTATTCTTCTGAAGTTGAAACAAGAGAAGAGGCAAAAGCATTAGGTTTAAGCGGTGGAGATTTATACAAAGCCATTGAAACAGAAGCAGAAAATCCAACGGTTGCTTTTCAACCAATGATGTGTCAGCATTGTAACAAGGCTCCATGTGAAACAGTGTGTCCAGTAGCGGCAACTTCACACGGACGTCAAGGTCAAAATCAAATGGCATATAACCGTTGTGTAGGAACACGATATTGTGCAAACAACTGTCCATATAGAGTGCGTCGTTTTAACTGGTTTAGTTACAGCAATAACAACGAGTTTGACTTTAATATGAATGACGATTACGGTAAAATGGTATTGAATCCAGATGTAGTTGTTCGTTCACGTGGAGTGATGGAAAAATGTTCTATGTGTATTCAAATGACACAAGCAACCATCTTAACAGCGAAAAAAGAAGGTAGAAAAGTAAAGGCAAATGAATTTGCAACCGCATGTTCAACTGCTTGTTCAACTGGCGCTATGGTTTTTGGAGATGTAAACAACTCTGACGATACAGTTGCAGGTTTAAAAGAAGATAAAAGAGCTTTTCACGTGTTAGACGCAGTTGGTACAAAACCAAATGTAGTATATCAAGTAAAAGTAAAGAATACAAACGAAGCGTAGTTATAAAATAAAATACATATATAAATTATGTCGTCTCATTACGAAGCACCTATAAGGGAACCATTAATATTAGGAGAGAAAAGTTACCATGATATTACGGTTGATATTGCAAGACCAATAGAAGGAAAAGCAAATAAAAATTGGTATATCGCATTTTATATAGCCTTAGCAGCAATGCTATGGGGATTTGGATGTATCTTTTATACCGTAGGAACCGGAATCGGAACTTGGGGATTGAACAAGAACATTGGATGGGCTTGGGATATTACCAATTTTGTATGGTGGGTAGGTATCGGTCACGCCGGTACATTGATCTCAGCAGTATTGCTGTTGTTCCGTCAAAAATGGAGAATGGCCATTAACCGTTCTGCAGAAGCCATGACTATTTTTGCAGTTTTTCAAGCAGGATTGTTTCCAATTATTCACATGGGAAGACCTTGGAATGGGTATTGGGTATTGCCAATGCCAAATCAATTTGGATCGTTGTGGGTAAACTTTAACTCCCCATTATTGTGGGATGTATTTGCAATTTCTACCTACTTATCTGTGTCGTTAGTTTTCTGGTGGACAGGTTTGTTGCCAGATTTTGCAATGATTAGAGATAGAGCGGTAAAACCTTTTCAAAAGAAAATATATTCTTTATTGTCTTTCGGATGGTCAGGTAGAGCAAAAGATTGGCAACGTTTTGAAGAAGTATCTTTGGTGTTAGCAGGTTTGGCAACGCCACTAGTACTTTCTGTACATACCATTGTATCGATGGATTTTGCTACTTCTATCAACCCAGGATGGCACTCAACCATTTTCCCTCCTTACTTTGTTGCCGGAGCAATCTTTTCAGGATTTGCCATGGTACAAACCCTATTAGGGATTATGCGTAAAGTAACCAATTTAGAAAATTACATTACACGTTTGCATATTGAGTATATGAATATTGTAATTATCCTAACGGGAGGTATTGTAGCTGTCGCTTATGCAACTGAATTCTTCATTGCTTGGTACACAGCATCTCCGTATGAAAATTACACCTATTTATCTGTAGGGGCTGCAACAGGACCTTATAAATGGGCATTTTGGTCATTGATATTCTTTAATATATTAACACCTCAATTGTTGTGGTTTAAAAAGATTAGACGAAGCTTTATATGGTCATTTATCATTTCAATAGCCATTAACATCGGAATGTGGTTTGAGCGTTTTGATATCATTGCCATTGTATTGAGTAAAGGACATTTACCATCTACTTGGTGGCGTTTTGAACCTACATTTGTAGACATTGGAATTTTTATTGGAACCATCGGTTTCTTCTTCGTATTATTTTTATTATACGCGAGAACCTTCCCAGTAATTGCACAAGCAGAGGTAAAGACGATTTTAAAATCATCAGGAGAGAGTTATAAAAAATTAAGAGACGGAAATCATGAGCAATAAAGTTATACATGCATTTTATAATGATGATGAAATCTTGATGGATGCCGTTAAAAAGGTACGATCAGAACACCATCATATTGAAGAAGTATTTTGTCCTTTTCCGGTTCACGGATTAGACAAAGCATTAGGCTTGGCACCAACTCGACTTGCCATTGCATCATTTATGTATGGATGTGTTGGTTTGTGTTTTGCAATTTGGATGACCAATTATATGATGATTCAAGATTGGCCACAAGATATTGGAGGGAAACCGAACTTTACTTGGTGGGCAAACATGCCAGCTTTTGTGCCCATTTTATTTGAAATGACTGTATTTTTTGCAGCGCATTTAATGGTAATTACCTTTTATATGCGTAGTAGAATTTGGCCATTTAAAGAAGCTGAAAATCCAGATCCAAGAACGACAGATGATCATTTTTTAATGGAAATTCCAGTTCATAATAACGAAAAGGAATTGACAGCCCTATTAAAAGGTACTGGAGCAGTAGAGATTAACATAGTAGAAAAGCATTCATAAAGAGATCATGAAGAAATTAAAAAAAATAAGTATCGCTTTAATTGTATTGGCAACGGTAGTTTCTTGTGGAGACAAGCGTACCCGAAGCTTACAATATATGCCAGATATGTATGTAGCGGTTCCTTACGAGCCGAATGGCGTTGAAGGTGTAAACGGAAATCCGTCAAACTTAGAGCCAGTTGCTGGGACCATCGCAAGAGGTCACGTTCCTTATGAGTATGCAGATACAAACAAAGGATATGAGTCTGCAAAGAAGACCTTAAAGTCACCATTAGAAGCCTCCGAAAAAAACATGGAAAACGGTAAAAAAATGTACGGTATTTACTGTGCGGTTTGTCATGGTAAAAAAGGAGATGGAGATGGAATTTTAGCACAAAGAGAAAAATTTAATGGAATTCCTAGATATGATGATGCAGGAAGAGCTATTACAGAAGGAAGTATTTACCATGTAATTATGTATGGTAGAAACCTAATGGGATCTCACGCATCTCAGTTGACAACTAAAGAACGTTGGCAAGTTGTACAATATGTACAACTGCTAAAAAACAATTTAAAATAAGTTTTTAAAAGATATGTATCAATTCTCAGGTAAATTAAAAACACTCGCACTTGCTCTCATAGTTATTGGAGCATTAGGCGTTGCATATAGTTTTTACAATGGTTCCAATACAACATTGGAGGATGCAAAAGAAATTATTGCAAATCAACATGATACTCACGGAGCTGTTGCTGAAGTAGCAACTCATACCGCTGATACACATGAAGAAACAGCACATACCGAAACAAAAAGTACAGAGCATGCTACAGATACTCATGCAGATGAGGCTCATGCAGAACATGTATTGCACCAGTTGCAAAACAGACCTTGGGCAGCATTTTATGTCTCCTTATTTTTCTTTTTAGGGATTACATTATTGGTCTTGGCTTTTTATGCCATACAACGAGTAGCGCAAGCAGGTTGGTCTATTGTGTTGTTTAGAGTAATGGAAGCAATTACGGCAAACTTACACTATGTAAGTGTTATTATGTTGCTCTTCTTAATCGCGTGCTTTATGCACATGAATCACTTATTTCCGTGGATGGCAGAAGGAGTTTTCGACCCAGAAAGCGCAAATTTTGATCCTATTGTTGATGCCAAGAAAATGTGGTTGAATACACCAGGATGGTTGATGAGAAGTATTGCGTATTTAGTAGGATGGAATTTATACCGCTTTTTTATTAGAAAAAGCTCAATTGCAGAAGATACAGCAGAAGGCGTAAAAACCTACAGAAAAAGTTATCATGCATCAGTTGTCTTTTTAGTGTTCTTTATGATCACAGAATCAATGATGTCTTGGGATTGGATTATGGGCTTAGATCCACACTGGTTTAGTAGCTTGTTTGGATGGTATGTATTGGCTTCTTTATTGGTAAGTGCCATTACAGTAATTGCATTTGTAACCATTTATTTAAGAGCAAAAGGCCATTTACCTTTTGTAAATGACAGCCATTTACACGATTTAGCAAAATACATGTTTGGGTTTAGTATCTTTTGGACGTACTTATGGTTTGCTCAATTTATGTTGATTTGGTATGCAGATATGTCTGAAGAGACCGTGTATTTTATCGCTAGATTTGAAGACTATAAATTGCCGTTTTTAGGAATGGTGGTCATGAACTTTGCATTTCCAATATTGCTATTAATGAATAGCGATTTTAAAAGAGTTCCTTGGTTTATTGTTATTGGAGGATTGGTAATCTTATCGGGACATTATATTGATATTTTTGTAATGATCATGCCATCTACTGTTGGTGATCAATGGTTTTTTGGAATTCCAGAAATGAGTGCTTTATTGTTCTTTTTAGGAGTGTTCATCTACGCAACGTTTAGCTCATTTGCGAAAGCAGTACCATTGGCAAAAGGAAATCCATTTTTACATGAAAGTGAACACTTTCATTATTAGTAGGTAAAGAAGATAAATAAATTTAATAGTAAAAATTAATTCAGATAAATAATATGCTAGCTCTATTTTATATTTTTATAGCTGTTGCAATAGGTGTAAGTTTTTGGCAAATCACTAGAATTTTAAATTTAAGAAGTGTGATTGCTACAGATGATGATAATAATACACAAGGAAAATTATTTCTTGTTTTTATGGCAGCATTCTATGCATTGATGATTTATTGTTTGATTACATTAAACGTTGTAATGTTACCAGAATCTGCATCCATAGAAGGAGAACATGAAGATATTCTATTCAATATTACCTACTGGTTAATTGGAGTTGTTCAGTTTATAATGCAATTTTTTATCTTTTACTTCCCTTATAAATATAGAGGTAAAAAAGAAAATAAAGCCTTGTTTTATGCAGACAGCCATAAATTAGAAATGATTTGGACAATTGTACCTTCGGTAGTCTTGGTAGTTTTAATAAGTTACGGATTATGGCAATGGAACAATATTATGGATTTATCAGATGCAGAAGATCCATTAATTGTAGAAGTATACGGGAAACAGTTTAGTTGGGACGTACGTTATGCAGGAGAAGACAATGCCTTAGGAAGAGGAAATGTGAACTTTATCAAAGGAATCAACACCATGGGTGTTGATATGACAGATGTAAATGCTGCCGATGATAAACAAGTAACAGAAATTCATTTACCAAAAGGACGTAAAGTTATTTTTAAATTCCGTTCTCAAGATGTATTGCACTCTGCATACATGCCTCACTTTAGAGCACAAATGAACTGTGTTCCAGGAATGATGACTCAATTTGGTTTTACACCAAAATTCACCACCGAAGAGATGAGACTCAATGAAGAAGTAATTGCGAAGAACTTAGTCATTAATAAGATTCGTAAAGAAAAAGGGGAAGACCCTTATGAGTTTGATTTTTTACTGTTATGTAATAAAATTTGTGGATCCTCTCACTATAACATGCAAATAAAAATTGTAGTAGAAGAAGAAGAAACTTTTAATAAGTGGCTTGCAGAACAACCAACATTAGCAGAAGTTATTAAATAAGATATTTTAAAGTACACATAAAAAATAGAATATGTCAGA
>Ga0209035_10000478_pt1 | contig 15697 bp, 11 predicted proteins | sample MarorgKNORR_S2LV_6_FD_188220 | JGI IMG/M metagenome (GOLD analysis project Ga0209035, IMG submission 188220) | Marine microbial communities from the Southern Atlantic Ocean, analyzing organic carbon cycling - AAIW_A/KNORR_S2/LV (SPAdes) (version 2) | ecosystem: Environmental > Aquatic > Marine... | reverse complement strand
CTAGCTCTTCCAGCTCGAAAGGGATGAGGAGAACATTCTGTTCTTTGGCTAAGGCGGGATAAACTGCGGCAAAGGCTCCAGTATAACGACGACCATAATTGGGCGGGATACGCATGCCAAATAATATAGGCACAGCTTTTTTCTCTCGACATAGTTCGATCATCGAACTTAAGTTTTTTTTCATTAGACTGAGAGGATGTCCGCGCAAACCATCATTACCACCAAGTTCGAGCACGACGAAGTCAGGCTGAAACTTCTCTAAAAGCAATGGCAATCGCTCTAAGCCACCACCAGTAGTATCGCCACTTATACTGCCATTGACTATTTTGTGCTCAGGGTGCAAGTCATTTTGAAGAAGGTTTACCCAGCCCTTTGCAGGATTTATACCGTATCCTGCACTCAAGCTATCACCGAGCACGAGTATGGTTGATCCATAAGTGTTGGCGCCGAGTAAAAGAAACAGGCAACATAGGCTCTGGAAAAAAAGTCGCATAAATTATTCTCTAATGTAATTTTTTAAATTTGTCTCTGGCAGTGTAAGGGATTACGGTAATAATGGAACAAACCGATGATTGAAGTTCGCAATATTAGTAAACAGGTAGCCACAACAGAGGGTACGTTGAGGATTCTTGATGGGATTAATCTGTCAGTTGGGGATGGTGAATCTATAGCGATTGTTGGCCCTTCGGGCTCAGGGAAATCGACATTATTGGGTATATTGGCTGGATTAGATCTCCCTAGTTCGGGAACAGTGGCCCTTAATGGTAAAGATATTACCGCTATGGACGAGGAAGGTCGTGCGGCTGTGCGAGCCAAAGACGTTGGTTTTGTGTTTCAGTCATTTCATCTTCTGCCAGGATTAACTGCATTAGAAAATGTTGGCTTACCGCTTGAACTTAACGGTGATTCAAAGGCTATGGAAACAGCCCATTATTATTTGGAGCGAGTGGGCTTAGATCACAGAACGACCCATTATCCCCGGCAGTTGTCTGGAGGCGAGCAACAGCGGGTTGCCGTAGCACGCGCCTTTGCTTGCAGGCCGACTATATTGTTTGCCGACGAACCCACTGGTAATCTTGATACCGGTACTGGCCAGATTATTAATGACTTGTTATTTGATCTTAACCGGGAAGAGGGTACTACCCTGGTACTTGTTACTCACGAAATGAATTTAGCGGCTCGATGTAATCGTACGCTGCAATTACAAGCGGGACGTCAAGTAGATGTGGCCACTAAAAATGCCATGGAGATGGTGCCTTAATGCTTTCTCTAAAGATGCTGCTACGCACCTGGCGTGGTGGAGAGTTAGGCTTGATTCTCTGGTCCCTTGTGTTGGCTGTGGCTGTGGTTACCTCGGTATCTCTGTTGGCAGAGCGCATTGAGCGAGCTCTAACGGACGAATCCAGTAGCTTTCTAGCATCAGACTTGGTGGTGAAAAGTAGCAAAGTAACTAATCCTGATTGGCTTTTGGAAGCGAAGAATAAAAAGGTTTCTACGGCTCAGATGCTGAGTTTTTCATCTATGGTATTTAAAGATGAAGATATGCATTTGGCTTCAATTAAAGCAGTCGAGCCTAATTATCCATTGCGTGGTTTTATCAAGCGTTCGACCACCGCTTTTACCAGCGACATAAGTCTCATTGAAGAGGTCGATTATGGCCCACCTCAGGGTGAAGTTTGGGTCGACGCAAGATTACTGCCGTTACTTAATATTCAGCTGGGCGATGAAATTGAGCTAGGCGATACGTCCCTTAGGGTTAGTCATATTTTGGTGGAAGAGCCAGACAGTGGTGGTTCTTACTCCTTTTTCGGCGCGCGAGTGCTGATGAGCTTTGCCGACATTCCTAGTGCTGGAATTATCCAGCCGGGTAGCCGTGTCACCTATCGATACCTCATGGCGGCGGGGGCAGGCGCAGAGGGCCAGTTTGCCGAATATGTAGACTGGTTAAAACCTCAGCTCGACATTCACGACCGATTGATCACCCCAGATCAGGCCCAGGCCAGCATTGCGGACACGATGGACAAAGGTAGACGGTTTCTTCTTTTGGCAGGTAGTATTGGTGTTGTTTTGGCCGGCATTGCGCTGGCGCTAGCCAGTCACCACTTTGCCAGCGGTCAAACCAAACAGGTGGCGCTGTTTAAAAGCTGGGGAGTTTCAGCTTATCGTGTGCGAAGCATGTATTTTCAACAAAGTGTTTGGATGGGTCTGGGAGGCTCATTGGTCGGTCTAGCAGTCGGATTTTTGTTCCACTTATTGCTGCTATTTATTGTCAGCGAGTGGCTGCCCATTGAACTGCCAGCCGCAGGGGTAAGGCCCTGGATAACAGGCCTGGCAACAGGGCTGCTTTGTTTGGCTGGATTTACTTTACCTGCTCTATGGCACTTACCGGCACAATCGCCTCTTGCCGTGCTGCGGCAAGACGTGGTGCTAAAGCCCCTTAGCTCTGTAGTGCGAGTAATATTTGGTGTTGGTGCCATTGCTGGATTATTGTTGTGGTATAGCAATAATCTTTATTTATCTCTGGCTATTTTGGCCGGCTTTGGACTAACCGCTTTATTTTCAATTTTGATTGGCTTGTTTTTACTGCGCCTAGGGAAGCAATACGGTCAACGATTGGGGAGTATCTGGCGCTTAGCCCTGTCCAATTTGTGGCGTCGCAAGGTGCAAAGTTTAATTCAAATGGTCGGTTTTTCAGGTGCAATTGCGTTATTAATGATCATGGTGGTGGTGCGAACTTCTTTAATTGATGAATGGCGATTTCAGTTAGCTGAAGATGCACCTAACCACTTCTTGGTAAATGTGGCCTCCTACGAGTTAGACGGTGTTAAGCAGCTGGTCAACGATCAACAGTTGGATACGTCGGGCTGGTACTCAATGGTGCGTGGCAGAATGACCGCGATTAATGGGGCATTGATTACCGAGGCACAAAAAGACAGTCATGAGTCCTTTAGGCGTGAGCTTAATCTAAGTTGGACTGCTGAGCTGCCTGAGGGCAACAAAGTCACCCAAGGAGAGTGGTGGGACTCCTCCGTAGTAAAAAATCTTGCGACTGCTGAGGATCCTGTGGGGCAGATAGTCGCACCCTTATCTATTGAGGACGAGTTAGCCGGCGAGCTTGGATTAACGGTAGGAGATCGCCTGACATTTAGTGTTGGTGGGTTGACGTTCGAAGCCCAAGTGACCAATGCGCGCAGTCTTAATTGGGACAATATGACACCCAATTTCTATTTTTTATTTCCTGAAGGGTTATTGGAAGACTACCCTAGAACTAGTATGACTAGCTTGTATATTCCACCGCAAAAGAAGTTACTAGTGAATGATTTATTGCGCAATTACCCCACGGTTCAGGTCATTGAGCTAGATAAGATCATTGAGAGAATACGTACTATTGTTTCTCAGGTGACGCGTGGACTTGAGGTGATGACTTTGCTTATTTTGGGCTGTGGCGTACTGGTGATGTTTGCTGCTGTTAGCTTGTCTATGTCTGAGCGCCTGCAGGAGAGCGCTATTCTGCGAACCTTGGGGAGTTCTAGGCGACTTATTCTTGGGATTCAGTTGATTGAATTTAGCGCTTTAGGCCTGATGGCAGGCCTGCTCGCCAGCGCCGGGGCTGAGTTGACTGTGGCAATGCTGCAGCGGTTTATGTTTGATCTGCCATTCTCGCTGCACTCCTGGTTGTGGTACACAGGTCCAAGCTTGGGCGGCCTTTTGGTGGGCACTCTGGGCGTGGCTTACAGCCGTAAAGCGGTTGTTCAGCCGCCTCTTGAGGTGTTACGGAGTCTTTAGTTTAGTGTTGGTTATTTGATCGGCAGCTGAATACTAAAGGTAGTACCCTGATCTTCATCTGACATCACAGCTATTTGTCCGTGGTGTTGCTCAGTGATAATAAAGTGAGTAAAAGATAAACGCTGATCAGCATCTCGCTGGCTATTAGTCTCTTCCGTCGTTGTGAAAGACTCGAACAGATGCTGTTGGTCTTCGGCGCTGATAATTGCCCCATTATGCTGAAAGCGAACCCATAGATCATCATGGAGTTGAGTCACCGTAATACGAATAGTTGGCTTGTAGTTATCATCTTCGATTCTGCCCAGCGCATTACACGCGTGCCGAATTAAGCTCAGAAAAACTTGTTGTAGTTCGGTGGTGTAGCAAGTAAAGTCAGGAAGCCCTTCGGCATAGTCGATGTTAACCTCGATATCTTGAAATCTGAGTCCTGAGGTGACGGACAACACGTCTTCGGCTAGCTCAATACTGTGATCAATGATTTCAGAGATATTTTCTTGAGACTTGGCGTCACCGCCAGAGCTGGAAAATGCCATCAAATTTTCAATGACTGATCTAGCCTGTTGGCCTCGAATTACACTATCTTCCAGAATCTCTTGCAGGGCGACCGGGTCGAATGGTTCATCGGTGAGACCTTGACGAACAGCCTTAACTGACTTTAGCATCGCTCTTAAAGGTGAGTTAATGTCGTGGGCCATATCCGAGGCCATTTCACCCATTAACGACATTTTATCACGCTGAATAAGCATGGTTTCACTTTTTACTTGCTGGGTTACATCATCGATAAGAATGACAACACCAGTCTCGGTCTGGTCGGTCAGTGGATAGATGGTAATATCGAAATGATATTGCCCACGCTGGCTATACTTTATAGTCACGGCGGACTTTTGTTCTAAGGCCTGTGCAATCTGCCCTGCAGTAACGGTGATTTCTGGATAAGCCTTCCATAAATCTGTACCAATGGCGTTTACTGTTGAGACACCGCTGATTTCTTCGGCACGATGATTCCACTGCGTGATTTTGTTTTTGCTGTTCAAACCAATCAACATTAGCGGCATTGAACTTAAAATTTCTGTGATGTAAGACTCAGATCGCCGCAACCGGGAAGTGGTGGAGAGATGTCCACTAATCTCTATTTCCAGTGCTTTATTACTGCCTTTTAATAACTCGTTAGCTTCGTTCAACGTTGCTGTGCGTTCTTGCACTCTAACTTCTAACTGAGCTTTTGTTTCTTCTAATTCACGGTTGTAGCGGTGGGATTGTCGTCGGCTGAAAAACAACCTCACGATGGTCAATGACAGGGCGATAATAAAAATACCACTAGAAAAGTTAGCTATCCATTGCCAGTTGGTAGACCCGTCAGCTTCTCTAAACACCCGAAATATATCAGCCGCGGCCAACTGGGCAAAAAACAAACAGGAAAGTGCGATAATTTTTTTCATGTAATCCATTGCTGTAACAGAATTTCAAGTCAGTAGAATGCCACATAATTGAAATAAAATCTCTATTCCTATATCTACATTTGGTCAGCAATAGTAAAACGACTAAGACCTTATGAAGAACAGCTGACCGAGATAGTTTCAGCCCAATTTGGGGGTAGTCCAGCATAGTGTATTGCTTGTGGGTGTTCATTATAGGGGTTCTGTAGGACTTCAAGTAATAGATTAACCCCTGAGTAATCACCTTGCTGGGCTTGCTCTATTGCAGCTTGAGCCATGTAATTACGTAGAACATACTTGGGGTTGGTGGCCAACATTTGCAGGCGTCGCTCTGCATCAGTGACAGGTTGCTGGATTAATCGGTGGTCATATTTTTCAGCCCAGATATCAAACCCTTGGCGGTCGATAAACATGTCGCGGACTGCCGTCCTGTTTTTAGAAAAGTGACAAAGGTGGCGAAAAAACAATGTGTAGTCGACGTTGTTTGCGGTCATCAGCTCTAATAATTGATTAATTAAATCTTCGTCAGTGTCATTGTAATGGGACAAGCCTAACTTGGCTGACATTAAGCCTCGGTAGGCGGATAAAAATGTTGGTTCGTAGGTTTTCAGGATACTTACTAAAGTCTCAGAGGATATTAATGTCATCAGAGACGTGGCCAAGGCGTTAAGATTCCATAGGCCCACCGACGGTTGATTTTTAAAAGAATAACGTCCGTTGGTGTCGGAGTGATTACAAATAAAGTCTGGATTGTAGGTATCTAAAAATCCAAACGGGCCATAGTCGATGGTGTCGCCCAATATCGACATATTGTCGGTATTCATCACCCCGTGGGAAAACCCAACTGCCTGCCAGTGGGCAATCATTTTGGCGGTTTCAGTTACTGAGTGTTCAAACAGTTTTGCGTATTTTCTTTCATCATCTGACCAATCTGGAAAGTGTCGGTCAACCACGTAGTTGGCCAGAGCCTTTATCGCTGCCGGTTGGTTGCGGTAGTGAAAGTGTTCAAAGGAGCCAAAGCGGATATGGCTGCGTGCCACACGACAGACTGTTGCTGCGGATTCCACTTCCTCACGATAAACCGGCGTTTTACTCTCAATCAAGCATAGGGCTCTAGTCGTAGCTATACCCAAGCTATGCATTGCTTCGGAGCAAAGATATTCACGAATACTTGAACGTAATACTGCACGTCCGTCAGCAAAGCGCGAATAGGGGGTGGTCCCAGCACCTTTAAGCTGAATATCCCAGAGCTCTGGTGCACCAGTAAGGGTATCTTCGACTTGTAGTTCACCTAGAGTCATAGCTCGACCATCACCTAATTGCCCAGCCCAAACGCCGAACTGATGTCCTGAATATACCAGCGCAATTGGCTGCAGGTTTGCGGTAGAAAAATCTCCAGCCATTAGTCTCAGCATGGTTTCGCCTGCTACATCGTGAGGCTTTAAACCAAGGTCTTTGGCCAATCGATCATTACTACTAACCAGTACTGGACTGGATAGTGGGTTGGGCGCTACAGGGCTGCAATGCAAATCGCCCTGATCTTTAAAAGCATCAAAAAAGGTATTTTTTAAATCCCTCGTCAAAGGAAAATTGGAATCAGTCATAGTTTTATTCAACGCCTTCAAGGCCGACATCTTGCCAGTTGATTCTAGCTAGGTTGTCTGCATGTAGACTACTAATATAAAGCCAATCGTCGGTTTCCAGTGCACCGGTATTGGTGTGATGCTTGCCATCTGGGTCTTGCAATGAAACCAGTATCTCGCCCTCTCCAGTCATAGCAAACACATGGCTGTAGGGTGCTGCCTGAGGGCGCATGAACGGAGGTAGTCGCTGGAATATTTTTCGCAGAAGGGGGGAGGTAGATAAATCATCCAGCGGTTTACTGCGGGGCGATACCAACCCTACCCAAAAGCGGCCATCGTTACCACGGACAACGTTGTCTGGAAAGCCTGGCAGATTATCGATTAATACCTCTGATTGACCAACCTTGTCACCCTGCAGCCAATACTTGTGAATACGATAGGAGCCAGTCTCGTTGATCAGAACAAATTGACTATCAGCATCAACCGCAACACCATTGGCAAAGTTCAGGCCATCCATTAACATTTTTGTTGTCTGATCTGCGGGATCATACACAAGAAGACGGCCATGGCTTCCGTGCTCCATAGTATCTAAAAGACTTGCTGCATAGGTCCCACCATTGGTTTGTGCGCCAAATTTGGTTGATGCATCACTAAAGTAAATTTTACCATCGGCAGTTACATCAAGATCATCGGCGTAATTGATATCTGAGCCATCCACCGTGCGGGTTAGCAGCGAAATCTCTCCAGCAGGAGATACCTTTAATAGGCCTTTGTAGGCATCGGCTATTAACAGGTTGTTATTCGCATCAAAAACTAATCCTAGAGGGCTTCCTTGAGTATTCACCCACTTAACTTGCTCTCCGGTGTCTTGGTTATATCGCACAATCCAGCCTTCACGAGTGGCGGCGTACACTTCATTATCTAGCAGGGCGAGACCTTCTGGTCCATGAGTGTCGGGTAAATTAATAATCTCAATAGCATCTAGTCGCGAGTTTTGTTCAAAATCGCCGACAAATCCTTTGTCCTCGGGAGCGTTCCAGCTAACAGGTTCCACTGGGACAGGCCATAAAAGTAAATAGCCAGCGAGAATTGCGATAACTAATAACATTTTTTGTAACATAACCAATTCCTTTTTATCGTTATTTTATTGGCATTATGGTGCGCTACTGGACGTGGTTAATCAACCTCGTTAGTTTCGCTTGGTGTGCTGTCGCTGGTGAGGTAAAATGCGCGCTACGCTAATCCAGCAATCGTTCATAAGGTAGTTAGTAAACCCCATGGAAGTTAACCCCCTTTATACCGCTTTAGATGACCTTCAATCACGCACCGACGTGCTAAGGGGGTACCTTTGACTACGAAAATCGAAAAGAACGCCTTGCTGAGGTTGAGTTAGAACTAGGCGAACCAGATGTCTGGAATAAGCCTGAGCAGGCTCAGGAATTGGGTCGTGAACGCTCCGCTCTAGAGCTTGTTGTAAAAACCATCGAAGATTTAGATTCTGGCGTTGCCGATGCTCGTGAATTATTGGGTATGGCGGTGGAAGAGGATGATGAAGATACGGTGTCCGATGTTGAGACTGAAATGGCCGACCTTGAAACCCAGTTAGCTAAACTAGAATTTCGTCGTATGTTCTCTGGTGATATGGATCAAAATAACGCGTTTTTAGAGATACAGTCTGGTTCGGGTGGTACCGAGGCCCAAGATTGGGCTGAGATGCTGTTGCGAATGTACCTTCGCTGGGCCGATGATAAAGGGTTCAAGTCTGAGTTAGTAGAGTGCTCTTCTGGCGATGTGGCCGGTATTAAGAGCGCCACCGTTGAGGTGTCTGGCGAATATGCCTTTGGCTGGTTGCGTACTGAAATAGGTGTTCATCGCTTAGTGCGTAAGTCACCCTTTGATTCTGGTAATCGACGCCATACTTCATTTGCTGCGGTGTTTATCTCTCCTGAAATCGATGACAATATTGATATTGAAATTGATCCCTCTGATGTGCGCACTGATACTTATCGGGCCTCGGGCGCGGGAGGTCAGCACATTAATAAAACTGACTCTGCGGTGCGACTTACCCACGGGCCCAGTGGTATAGTGGTGCAAAGCCAGAGCCAGCGATCTCAGCATCAAAATCGCGATAAATGTTGGAAAATGTTACGCGCAAAACTCTACGAATTAGAGGTGAGTAAACGTCAAGAGGCGGCTCAGGCGACAGAAGACACTAAGTCTGACATTGGCTGGGGCAGCCAAATCCGCTCCTATGTCTTAGATGATGCGCGGATTAAAGACTTACGCACAAATATAGAAACGCGCAACACACAGGCAGTATTGGACGGAAAGCTAGACCAATTTATAGTTGCGTCGCTTAAAGCGGGGCTTTAAAAATCACAACTAAGATACAGAGTAACCATGACTGATCAACACGACGAAAATAAACTGATTGCTGAACGCCGCGCGAAACTTGATGTATTACGAACTCAAGAGGGCGCCACTTTCCCTAATCAGTTCCATCCAGTTCATAACGCTAATGAATTACAAACAGGCTTTGGTGATCAATCCAAAGAGCAGTTAGAGGGCTTGGGTAAGGTGGTTAGTATTGCGGGGCGAGTGATTCGTAATCGTGGTGCCTTTATTGTGGTGCAAGACAGTTCTGGTCAAATTCAGCTGTATGTGACTAAAGAAGCACGACCTTTTGCCAAGTCATTAGACTTGGGTGATATTGTTGGTATTACGGGTGTACTGCATAAGTCAGGTAAGGGCGATCTTTATGTGCAAATGGACGAGTATCTGTTACTGACTAAAGCGCTACGTCCTCTGCCGGATAAGTTTCACGGACTTGCTGACCAAGAAATGCGTTATCGACAGCGTTACGTTGACTTAATCGTCAATCCTGATGTGCGCAACACTTTCCGTATTCGTTCCAAGGTGGTGGACTTTATTCGACGCTATCTTAATGATGCTGATTATCTTGAAGTTGAAACTCCGATGTTACAGGTGATACCTGGTGGCGCCGTGGCGCGACCTTTTGTTACCCACCATAATGCGTTGGATATCGACATGTACCTAAGAATAGCGCCAGAATTGTATCTCAAACGTCTAGTTGTCGGTGGCTTTGAGCGGGTTTATGAGATTAATCGTAACTTCAGAAACGAAGGTCTTTCAACACGCCATAACCCTGAATTCACCATGCTCGAGTTCTATCAAGCCTACGCTGATTTTAATGACTTAATGAACCTGACTGAAGATATGTTGCGTAAAATGGCCACCGAGGTGCTGGGTTCGACTAAAGTAGTGAATACAGTTAGAGACGCTGAAGGTGAGATTCAGCGTGAAACGCATTATGACTTTGCCGACTCTTTTATTCGCTTGTCGGTGTTTGATTCTATATTAAAGTACAACCCTGAAATAACAACCGAACAGCTTAGTGATGAAGCTGGCGCACGCAAGATTGCTACTGACCTACATATTCCTCTAAAAGATATCTGGGGTTTGGGTAAGGTGCAGATTGAGATATTTGAAAAAACCGTTGAGCATCTATTGGAGCAACCGACGTTTATCACCATGTATCCGGCAGAAGTCTCGCCTTTGGCACGACGCAATGATAATGATCCTTTTGTTACTGACCGTTTTGAATTCTTTGTTGGCGGCCGCGAAATTGCTAATGGCTTCTCAGAGCTCAACGATCCAGAAGATCAAGAAGCTCGCTTTAGGCAGCAGGTAGCAGAAAAAGATGCGGGTGATAATGAGGCGATGCACTTTGATGCGGACTATATTCGCGCCCTAGAGTATGGCATGCCCCCTACTGCGGGGGAGGGAATCGGCATTGATCGACTGGTGATGCTTTTAACTGACTCTCCATCGATTAGAGATGTATTATTGTTCCCTCATATGCGACCGGAGTAGTTTCCGTCACGAAGACTGTATTGGTCTGCTGTGCACCTCCACAGACTGATCCCTAATTAGTGAAATAATTAGCTTTCATTTTTCAACGGTTTAGCCATATAAATAAAACTATATAGTTATTTGTATTCACATAGATTGTAAGTATCTCTTGATACTGCTTATTTAAAGAGTACTCATTATTATAACGCCTACATCATTCGATAGTATCGATTGAGAGCGTCATGGACGATCAAAATTCTGGAGGGACCAGGCGTTGAGAATGACTGTGTTAGCTGTACTTTTACTGATTGCTCCGGCCTTTATTGAGGTCAAAAGTGATGATTTTGGCTCGGTCGAGTATTCCTTCGTGGCCATACGCTCTGAAAAATTAGTAGGTACGACCATTAGTGTAGGGGAAATCTCTCTAGTAGTTTCAGCAGCAGACCTTATCGCGGATAAGCACCAAAATCAGGGTCTGGAGATGGTTGTCTTTAAGGTTTCCGCGGGTATGCATGCTGTCACTATAACTGATGCCGGCCGGCCCTTATTGCGGAGCAGAGTTAATGTTTATTCAGGACAGTCCCGAGAATTACGCCTTAGGCGATAGGCGTATTACTACGACTTGCATCCCTATATATGCTCTATCAATAGGTTTTCGATCACCCCACAAATCTAGTTGCCCGATGGAATATCCTTAAACGCTAGTCCTTTATCGGCTCGAGGATCTTGGGGCAACCCTAGTACTCGTTCGGCTATAATATTCCTCAATATTTCGTCTGTGCCGCCAGCGATACGTAATCCAGCAGAGCCAAGCCAAGCATCGTGAAAACTGTGTACATCGGCATCGTCAGTTTTTAGCATGCCCGCCATATCTAGAGAGTCGATACCGAAATTACCAATGGCTTGTAGTTTATTGGCACTGACCACCTTGGTGATTGAAGCCTCAGGCCCCGGAGTATCACCTTTAGAGAGGGCAGACATGGTTCGCAATTTGGTGTTTTTTAAGCCGCTGGCCTGGCAGTACCAGTCAGCAATGGATTCGCGCACCGCACTGTTTTTAATCAGAGGTTGGCCGTGATCGTCCTGACCTTGGGCCCACTCAAATGCTTCTTTGGCGTCAGCACCGTTGGCATCACCCACAGCAAGACGTTCATTCATCAAAGTAGTAATCGCGACTCTCCAGCCATCACCAATAGCCCCTAGTCTTTGGCTGTCTGGGATGCGGACATCATTAAAATACACCTCGTTGAAAGACGAGCCACCCGTGATCTGTTTGATCGGTTTGATATCAATGCCAGGTGATTTCATATCAACAAAGAAAAAGGTCATCCCTGCGTGCTTTTCGGCATTGGGATCATGCCTAACTACGATTATGCCGTAGTCACAAAAATGAGCACCTGAGGTCCAGACTTTTTGGCCATTAATAATCCAATCATCACCATCTTGAACCGCTTTACTGCGTAAACCTGCAACGTCAGATCCGGCTGAGGGTTCTGAGAAGAGCTGGCACCATATTTCTTCCCCTGCCGCCATCGGAGGTAGATATCGGGCTTTTTGTTGGTCGGATGCATATTGCATCATCACCGGACCAGCCATACCTAAACCAATTTCATAGACACCACGAGGCACATTAAATTTGGCTTCTTCCTGGCCCCAAATAATTCTCTCAATAGCTGAAGCTTCTAGGCCTCCATAGTGTTTTGGCCAATGCAACATTGCCCAGCCGGCATCAAATTTCTTTTTTTGCCAATCTTTGGCAGAATTTAGGAAATCCCGTTCGTCCGCTTTGCCATACCGATCGTCATTACCCGCACCGGCCTTAAGTTGGGCATTTTCTTCCAACCAAGCTCTGCATGTAGTTCTGAATTCGGCTTCTTGTTGAGTATCTTTGAAATCCATGTGCGCCTCTTAATATTAACTATTTAGATTAGATCTTTCTAATCCGCTGACGAGTTTTTCTTTCCATGCTGCAAGGGATCCTATATTCAATGATAGTAACTTTGATCGCCTATAAAACAGATGACAGTCGTATTCCCAGGTAAACCCGTTGCCGCCGTGGGTTTGTATGTTTTCTTTAGAGCAAAACTGAAAGGCTTCTGTTGAACTGACTCTAGCAGTGGCTGCGGCTACCTCTAGCTCAGTAGAATCATTCAATAAGGCCCAAGCAGCATAGTAGGTGTTTGATTTGGCTAGAGTAAGTCCGATATACATGTCGGCAAGTTTGTGTTTTATGGCTTGATAGGAACCAATAGCTCGTCCAAAGGCAAATCGCTGTTTGGCGTACTCACTGGCCATATCGAGTGTCGCTTGGGCGCCGCCAATTTGTTCAAAACTAAAGAGCACGGCAGCTTGATTAAGAATGTTTTGCAGAAGGGCCCAACCATCTCCAGTTTCACCCACCAGTTGACTATTGGCATTGCTAAACTCAATTAAAGAGTGGCCCCGGCTATTATCAATAGTGTCTTGGTCATGTACTTCACAGTTATTATTAATTAGATCAACCAGTCTTAAGTCGATGCCTGCCTTGCTCTTACAGATAACCAGTGCATGAGTTGCAACGCTAGCGTCGGGGACGGCTATTTTTGTTCCAGTTATTTGGTTATTTTCGACGTTGACCTTAATGTTACCTTCGGTTGGCGCGAATAAATCTTCAGTGATGGCTAGGGTGCCTACACATTCCCCAGATACTAACTTGGGTAATATCTCATGTTTGATCTTTTCATTGGCGAATTTTATGATGGCCTCTGTAAACAGATAAACCGATGATGAAAAGGGCACTGGAGCCAGTGATCGTCCTAACTCTTCGGCAATAACGCAGAGTTCTAAATGGCCCAACCCTAAGCCCTCATATAGTTCAGGGATGCGAATACCTGTCCATCCCATTTCCAGCACTTTTGCCCATAGATCTTTATCGTACTGCCGCTTGGTATCAAGAACTGATCGACTTTTTTGTATGGATTGTTCTTTTTCAAGGAATTTACGAGCTTCGGATTGAAGAAATTTTTGGTCATCTGAAAAATCTAGATTCATAGTTTTATACTTTTTTCAGTTATCTTGTTATTGTTTAAGGGCCCTAGAATATAGTTTTATTTGACCTAAATGCAAGAGATGGTCTTTATTTAATGGTCTAAATGAGCGCGAATAGACTAGGTAAGGGAGGTCTAGAGCTATTCGGGCCGAAGCTACAGCATAGTTTTGAAATTATTGTTCATTCTAAGGAAATAATAATGACCCAACAGCTTAAGACTTTTGTTGATTGGCAAAGCAGTGGCTAATGAACAGGGAGGCGCTGAATAAGGCAACGGCACAGATTTGGTGGGCTGCGGCCACGGGTACTGGGATGTAGAAGATCAAAGTGCTAATCCCTAGAATAACCTGCAGAGTTAAGAGACCAATAAAGCAGTAGATAGCTGGCTTCAATGGGCCTTGAAGGTCAGACTTAAGTGCCTTGTAGCCGAAAGTGGCCACTAGACTGACAATTAAGTAGGCAAACATTCTGTGATTGAACTGAATGGTGAGTATATCCTCGAAAGCTGACAGCCATACTGGTGTAAGGCTATATAAGCCTGGAGGAATAAAGCTGTCGCCCATTAGCGGCCAGGTTGGATAGGGCACCCCAGCACGTGTTCCTGCGACTAAACCGCCTGAAAGAATCATCAAAAATATTAATCCGCTTAGGGTGTAAGAAAAACGTTTGAGATGATTGGGTTGATATCGCCTAACTGCAAGAAGGTCCAGAGCGGTCCAGATAATAAATCCGTAGACAAATACGGCTAAACCTAGGTGAGCGGTCAGACGGTACTGGCTGACATGGGGGTTATCGACCAAGCCGCTTTTAACCATGTACCAGCCCAGTAGACCTTGGCTACCACCTAATATCAGCATAACCAATAGCCTAGGCGTTAAACCTGGCGTGATGCGCTTGGTAAAATAGAAGAACAAGAATGGCAACACAAAAATAATACCAATAAAACGCCCTAAGACGCGATGTAAGTATTCGTACATAAAGATTGGTTTGAACTCTTCAAGATTCATAGTGAAGTTGGTTTTTTGGTATTCAGGATATTGCTGGTATTTGAGAAACATTTCTCGCCAGTCGGCCTCAGATAAGGGGGGAATAATACCCACTAGAGGTTTCCACTCGACCATGGACAGGCCGGAATTAGTTAGGCGCGTAACACCACCCAGCAGAATCATAGCAACAATAATGGCAGCACAGGCGAGCAACCAATATGCGACCTGACGATTGAATTGAAGCTGTTGAGGTAACGCAGAATGTAGAAGCATAATTAGGATTGCGTGCTAGTAGTAGGATGGCCTTTTAACCAAGCTTTCTTGCGAAAACGGCGCATGTTTAGACTTGATTTTATTGAAAAATCAACCAGAGAGGTAGCGTATAGCCAGACTACATCCACACCGATTTCAACCATTATCCAAGGCGCTATAATACGTGTTAGAGCAATACTGAATATGGTTACCTTCATAGGATACCGAGTATCACCTGCGCCTCTAAGGGCGCCAGCCATACTAAATTCGATAGCCATTAGAGGCAGGCACGCGCTTAGAATATAAGTGAACTGTACCATGTGGTGAATAACGAGGGGGTCAGAAATCATGAAGGTGGCTATTTCACGAGCGTACCAACTCATCAATACACCACCGGAGATCATTACGTACAGGCAGGTACGCATAGTTTTCCAGCCCGCGTCATAAGCACCTTGGTGGTCACCTGCCCCTAAATGCTGGCTAACCAGAGTGGCGCTTGATATAGAGAAGCTAAATGCAATGACAATTACTATGCCGAGTATCGATAGTCCTATGCCATAGGCGGCAAATGGTTCGTTGCCATAGCCGGCTAAAAATACCATAAAGATGAGCAGACCACCCTGAAAGAATGCTTGTTCGAACGCGGCGGGCATACCAATATTAACGAGCGTTTTCCCATTGGCGAGCAAGTCGGGTATTGGGTTTGTAGGCTTAAGCTCGAATACGCCAAAGATCCAGATCACTAAAAACAGG
>Ga0209035_10000472_pt1 | contig 15800 bp, 15 predicted proteins | sample MarorgKNORR_S2LV_6_FD_188220 | JGI IMG/M metagenome (GOLD analysis project Ga0209035, IMG submission 188220) | Marine microbial communities from the Southern Atlantic Ocean, analyzing organic carbon cycling - AAIW_A/KNORR_S2/LV (SPAdes) (version 2) | ecosystem: Environmental > Aquatic > Marine... | reverse complement strand
AACTGCTTGGAACTCTGCCCCCCTCAATTGACCATTCATTACAGGGTCTTGACTTTCCAAATGCGATAGTAATTTCAAGATTCCATTACAGCCAATGGTCTTCAAAGCATATGCGGAGTAGACTCCGGGGAAGCCGTTTAGATGCTGGATAAACAAACCTGCATCTTCAACTAATAACATATCTTCTTTATTGGGAAGGTGGGGTAATGCTTGAGTTATTTTAGCTTGGGCTACCGAATATAAATCATCTGATTGTGGCTCTGAAATATCTTCATCAATAATCAATTGCTCAACTTCATAACCTAATTTATGGAGATGTTGTTCGGCCTCTTTGACTTTACCCAAATTGCCGGTTAGGAACCAAATCTTCTTGCCCATGTACAATGGCTTAGGCAGGGGGGTATTGATTACACCGCCTTGATGGAGGGATGATGAGGTGATTTCAAAGCAGTGAAGTTGGAAGGGGGGTTATGATGCAACAGTTTGGGTTAGTCGCCCTCGGGGGAGCAATCGGCGCTGCTCTTAGATACAGTATTAGCCTATATTTGTCAGGTGATGGTTTTCCATGGGCAACACTCAGTGTCAATATGATCGGCTCGCTATTGTTAGGAATTATTGCGGTAGCTCTAACTCAAGAATTAATTTCACAAGATGTTGCGTTGATATTAGGGACTGGAGTTCTAGGTGCGTTCACAACCATGTCTGCATTCTCAGTTGAAACTTTGAATATGTTTCAAAATCAACAACCATCCTCTGCAATAATCTATATCGCAATGACAATGGTAATTTGTCCAATACTTGCCTTTTTAGGCTGGAAAATCGGTGAACTTTTCATTGCATGATGATGTTAACCGTGATATCGAACCCTGCTTCTAACATTTTCAAATCTCTCTAGTACTTCTTCGGCTGTAGGCACTAATCCACCACTTTGCTCAGGTGCTGTTCCAAGTCTTTTCTCTTCTTCTAGATACTCTGAAAGTACCAAATCTATTGCACCATGATGATTAGGATGAGATGCTGAAAGTATCTCGTCAATAACATGTAAATCAATTCCAAAACGTTCAACTTCATAATCGATTACGGCTAATCCGAAGTCGATTAATACGGCATTACCTTGCTCATCGATTAGAATATTGTTGCTCGACAAATCACCATGAGTTATTGCTTGGCGGTGGAGAATGCGTATTGCCGCTCCTGTACTGCGTAGTGCCTTGATGACCAATTGTTCGGAAGTTTCAGCATTGTTAAGAATTTCAATCAATGGAATCCCCGGCATTCTTTCGATTATCAATCGACCTCCTGGTATATCTAAATCCCAAACTTGTGGAACCGTTATACCTGCGTTATGTAATCTCATCAAAATTTTGGCTTCACTAACCATTCGGCGTGTTCCAAGTCTCTTGTCCAAATTTGGATGCCGCCATTGCCTACTTCTCCTCTGCTTTGAAACAGCCGAGCGTCCCATCCATGATCCCGACCAAACTTCCGCCTCGGCTCCGAGATGAAGACGCTTATCGGCAATAAAGACCATCATCTATGCGAATTACCCAGCACTTATCAATCCGCTGTAAAAGAAATGCATTAAAAAGGGGCGAGAGATTCGTTATACTTGAGGCCACATGACAATCTCACTACCTGCGTGTTCCGTGGATTTCATGGATACAAGTTTGTCTCCTGAAGAACAGGATATAGCCGAAAGGATCACTGAATTAAAACAACAATTAGGTGATGATTTATTAATTCTAGGACATCACTATCAGAGAGATAGTATTGTCATGCATGCTGATTTCTTAGGTGACTCGTTCATGCTTAGCCAAAAAGCTGCTGAATCAACTGCCAAGTATATTGTATTCTGTGGAGTACACTTCATGGCAGAGTCTGCTGACATTCTTACCACTGAGGAACAAATCGTAATATTACCAAATATGAGAGCAGGGTGTTCTATGGCGGATATGGCAACCTTTGCTGAAGTTGATGTTGCTTGGAAAGAAATAATCGAACAATCGGGATTATCAGATCCAATCAATCGCGTCAACCCTGACTCTCCGGTTGAAGAAGGTCAGTCGTTTTTAGTTCCTGTAACCTACATGAATTCAAGTGCTGAACTCAAAGATTTCGTCGGACGTCATGGAGGAATAGTCTGCACCTCAACCAATGCCACTGGTGTATTGGATTGGGCATTTGAAAGAGCGGGCAAAGATGGAGCGGTTTTGTTTTTCCCGGACCAGCATTTGGGTAGAAATACAGGTACTAAGATGGGAATCGCTGCGGAAAAAATGCCAACATGGATTCCTAATATTGGCTCTATGGGCGAAGTAAAGGGTTCTCGAATCATATTGTGGCATGGATTCTGCTCTGTCCATACTAGATTCACAGTTGAACAAATTGAAGATTTTAGACAGCGTTATCCTGAAGGAACTGTTGTGATTCATCCCGAGACGCCGATTGAGTCAGTACGACTCGCTGATGCTAGTGGCTCAACTCAATTTATTCGCAACTATGTCGCAGACTTACCCTCCGGAAGTGCTGTTGCTATCGGAACAGAAATCAATATGGTCGCAAGATTAGCAAATGAACATCCGGACAAACATATCGAATGTCTTGACCCTGAAATTTGCCCATGCTCAACAATGTATATGATTCATCCAGCATACCTAATGGATGTCTTGGAAAGAATTATTGATGGTGAAAAACCAAATCAAGTAACTGTACCAGAAGAGATTCAGCAAGGATCACTACTAGCACTCAATAGGATGCTATCTATCCTTAAGTGAAATCAAGCGGTTAGCAAACGAAGTTCTTCGAGGGCTCGAAGTTCCATCATACAAATTTGTTCAATTGAATCAAATAAATCCCTATCACCTGCATCTTTCAGTAAATCCATTACTGCAGTGTAGGCTTTTGCTGCGATTTTTTCAGTTTCGTATGCCTCATTCAACATTATTTGGTAATCCGTGGTATGGATAATCTCTTTGGTATTTCTCTCAGTAACTGGTACTCCACCCAACTTGACAACACCTCTGCGAACAAAATCTGCATGAGTAATGGATTCAGATACTTCTTTCGAAAAATATGGTGCAAGTTGCATACGATTTATTCCCATTACTGTTGCACTATAATGTGCATACATGTTAATCGCACGTAATTCCAATGCTAGCGCATCATTCATTTTATCAATTAGATTTTTGTTAGACATTTTATCAACTCTTAGGGAATACGAAACTTTACAATTACCTTTTTCCCTTAGATGTAGCAAATCGTTTCAACTAAATAAAACCCTGTAATCTGATTATTACTGGGTTTTTGCTCTTTTAACTTCTAATTGACGTTGATAAGCGTTAATGAATACTAACAATATTGCAGCCAAAGTTCCCACTTGCATGACAATATTAGAATATAATTTCAACTCTGGTTGCCATGAATGAATTTCAATTGTTACTGTGCCTTCATCATCCATTTCAAAATATACCAAATGGTTTTCCAACACACGTGGAGACCATTGATCAAGTTCATCTGAAGTCAATGTCTCCGTAATATTACTTTCTAAATCAGTGAAATAAATTTCACCATCTAAATATTTTTGTTGTGGATTAGTAGGATTGAGATGGTCCTTCACCGACCATGCCAAGATTCCATGCCCAAGACTCGGGTCTTTTACAGGGTATTTGGCATCACTTGCTAACCATTGATTTCCACTATCTCTATCAAACAGCACAAGACGGTCGGTTGCAGTTACATTGACGGTCGCTGCAACATAATCATAATTGAATACAAGATTTGTTATTTTGGCATTACTCATATTTACTGGAGTTCCCCACGATTCAAGCACTAGGTCTTGTTCGGGTGCTGCTTGTGCATTAATCTCAATCTGAAGTGCACCAAGATTTCCGATTCTAGCGACATATACTGTTGTTGGATTATCATTTGTGACATACGCAATCTCGCTACCTGCAGTTCTTATCATGGTGATATTATGAATTTCAGGAGTTGGCATAAATAATTGCTCACCTTCTATGTTAAAACCTGAAATATCTCCATCTTTAAGCATGATTATCGCAGGACCTGAAGGGGTATTTGCGATTATTATTTGTTCTGGAGAATCAACTTCCACACTTAGAATAATTATTTCTGGATTTGTGATATCTACTGCCATCAACGTAGTTTCATTAGACATTACCAGTAAAGTATCTGAAATTGCATAGGGTGAATCTAAATTCATAATTGGTTGTACAACATCGATTGCAGATGCTGAATTTATTGAAAGATCATGAACCAACAACAATGCTCCTTCTACTCTATCGTCCATAGTTACCATCCAACCGTCAACTGCCTCAACACCTTGAGGTGCCTCAACTCCACCTGCTGGCAACGATTGGTGGGTTAGATCCCAAGTGATTATTGAAGTTATCAAAATTAATATGACTATTACAAGAACCCCAGTTTCCCTACTAGTTGGTGTTCTGTATTGCTGGATGATAGCTTTGATTTTTCCATTGACAATAGACACTGCTTTGCCAGGATTTGTTAGTACTGTAACCAATCTGGAATTAATAGTTCTCTCATCAAAAACTTTCCACCATGGTCCTGCTGTTCTTTCTGCTAAACCTACTGCTGCAACGGCAACAAGCATTCCACCGATGATATCTAGGAACCAATGGATTCCGAGATAGACGATTGAAAATGAAGTTAACAAAACATATGCTAAAACGAGATGACGATAACGATTCCACCGTTTATCTTCATCGAATCTAGTAATACACAACCACACAGCAAATGGTACGCCAATGTGTAGACTCGGCATCGCATTAGAAAATGGGTCTATTCTTCTAAACCAATCGTTAATTTCCGGAGTTAATGAATATGCCAATGTTTCCATTTCGGGAATTGTGTCCCCTGTGACTCTAACATTGAAGAAAAGATAAAACGGAACTGCTAGCAAGTATACCCAAGCGATAGAAAGTGTGATTCTATCTGCCATCCATCTATCATCAAAATAAGCAAAATAGAAGATTGAAACATAACAAATAAACATAAATCCTGCAACATAAAAATGGGTCAAGAACGTAGTCAATGCATCGTTTTCAAACGTTTGTTGTACCCAAAGCACCATATTTCCTTCAATGGCATAAATCCATGGAGTCATATCCAGTCCTGCTGAAGCCATCAGAATTCGATCAACTTGATCAAGGAAATCTTTAGCATTATAGATCATAAAAACGATTGTTATATGAATCCAATATCTGCGAACAAAATCCACAAATGTTGGGATTGTTATAGTGAACCAAGGTGGTTTGAAAACAGGTAAAAGCATGACTCCTAGCGCTAGTGCACTAATCATCCAACTCAAATAAACCCCGTCCATAGCTTAACCTCCAACCCCTATGGGGTTGGTTTTAGATAATCAAATGATTGATGACAAAATTGTAATTTAGGTCAATTACAAACAGAATATTATGACTCACCACGCGCCATGCACGTATGGTTTGCCATTATCTGGGTCACGGCGATTTGCTAATGCCCAAATTCTCTCAAATCTAAAGATTCCATTTGAACAACCATTCTGCCATATGAAATTAAGAGCATAATGTCCAACTGGGTTAACACTTGGTTTGTGTAATTTGAACGATTCTACTTGTTCGCGTAGTTTTAGGCTTGTTTCGTCTTCATTCCTTAGCGGTGAACAATTAGCACATGGGCATGCATGGCGTAAATCATGATAGGTTACCGAGAACTCTTCCTCGTTGTCATAAGTCAGATGAAAATCTGATTCACGCCGTTCAATACGTACTAAAGTTGGCATCTGTTCTGCCATAATAGTCCCTCAAATTATCTCCAAGGACGAAGCAGGCTTATCCGAAATTTGTGCTTGAACCGCTTTTACGATTGCAGAGAATGCGATACTACTAGCCCCTTCTGGATCGCTAACTATTTTGTGAACGCCATCATCTCCACCGCGAACGAAACCTGGGTCGAATGGTAATGCTCCCAAGAACGGCACGCCGAAGTCTTCAGCAGTTGACTTTCCACCGCCCTTTTTGAAAATATCAAGCGTTACTGAAAAGTTTCCATTTTCATCAGATGTTGATTTAATAGTTTTACCACCTGGTCCAGCGATTTCAACTGAGGAGTTAGCTGCCGTTACACCATTGATTGTATATCCAGACATGTTTTCGACAACTCCGAGAACAGGCACTTTGAGTGATTCCGCGAAGGTGATGGACTTTCTACTATCCAACAAAGCAACCGATTGCGGAGTTGTGACTATTACCATCCCGTCAATATTTGGAAGTGATTGTGATACCGTCAAAGGTTCATCTGATGTACCTGGAGGGAAATCGATGATGAGGTAATCCAAATTACCCCACTCAACATCACCAATGAATTGTTGAATCGCTCCTAACTTGATCGGTCCACGCCAAACAACAGGTGTATCAGGGTCTTCCAATAGGAATGCCATCGAAATTACCTTGACTCCAAGATGCCCTTTAGCAGGATGGATTCTACCTTGTTCGACATGAAGTTTATGACCGTCTAAACCCATCATTTTTGGAACATTTGGACCTGTGATATCAATGTCTAAAATACCAACTTTGTGACCTTGTTGAGCAAGAGATAATGCTAGCCCTGTAGAAACTGTTGATTTACCAACTCCTCCTTTGCCAGATAATACCATAATCTTGTGTTTGATTTTCATCCCAATCTCTTGCATTGACATTTTACGCTTCATTTGGGCGTAATTTTGCTCCATTTCTTTCTTTTGTTGTGGAGATGGTGCTACTGGCCCTTGCTCCTCATTTTTAGGGTCATGTGTGGTGATTGGTGATTCTGCCATGAGCCAATCGTGGTGCGAGTAATACTTCAACCTGTGCGGTGAAAAATAATGCCAAAAATTATGATTCTAATAATTTCAATCTACGTTCAATTTCTTCGGCTGTTGTTTTGTAGACTTCGTATTCCTGGTTGAATGGGTCATCTAATCCCCAATCCTCATCAATTTCTATTTCGGGGCAATAAACTCCACAGCCCATTGAAATAACCATGTCATAATTTTCAGCGGAGAAATCGTCAACTGATTTTGGCACCATTCCATCTGTATTAATGCCTCTTGAATTAAGATATTTTTGAGCATACGAAGCAATTGTTGCCGAGTTCGGATGAGTTCCTGCAGAATCCGCAGTATGCCCCATTGAACGGGCTAATCCTTGTGCAATCTGAGAACGGCATGAGTTGCCGACACATACGAATAATAGACGCATAACTAATCGATGAATTGACCACATATGAAGTTCTCGCCTACATTTTAGATTGAGAACTATTGGCATTGTTATGGAGTGGCTTAGTAAGGATGGATACTGGCGCGGAATATTGCTTTCTGCTTCGCTGTTCGCATCTCTATTTCTGATCCACATATTACTAGCATCAAATGGCTATATGGCCTTATTCAAAATAGTTGCAATTCTAATAACGATTCAACTAATTGCTGTTGGACCAACGATTATCTTATTTGGACAAATAAATAATTTACAAACAAAAATAGTTGCATTAAAAATTGGTCTTATTATTGCAATCCCACTCAATATTGGTTTGGGTTGGGCTTATGCTGGAATGACGATTTCTATTGCTTGGATGGTGGCTTTTCCAGTACTAACAACTGTACTACATTTAATCGCTATTCAGCGTACTAAAGCCCTGTAATCTCGTTAGAATGCGAGCGCCGGGACTCGAACCCGGGTTCAAGCGTTGGCAACGCTCGGTGATAACCACTACACTACGCTCGCAGCAGTAGTTGACCGATTGGACAGGGGTATAAACGGTTGCCGGCCTGACTCTTTGCTAATTGCTGAGTAGATTCATTGGAAACCAAAGCGGTCGCCACCAGGATTAGATTTATCACCTTCTCCGCCTTGTTTCCTCATTACAAACATTACCACAATTGCTCCCACTATTGCAATAATTCCGAGTGCCATTACCAACGATGAAGATGAGATTCCACCACCATCGCTAATCAAATCGGATTTCTGTTCTAATGTTACAACAATTGGTACTTCTCCAGTTGCTTCACCGTAAATATCAGATGCTTGCAAGAATATGGTATGCGTTCCATCCGGTATTCCGCTACGAATTGATAATTGAAGAGAATAGATTCCATCTCCTGCAACTTTATCTCCATTGGAGCCATCATCATAGAGTTTAGACCAATCTTCATTTTGGGTTATTGGATTGAATATTCCTAATCTTGCACGAACTAACATTACACCATCTGCATCGCTAACTTCGGCCTCCAGTAGCGCAGTTACAGCACCATCACCTCGTATAATTTCAAGTTCTTCTACGACTATTTGTGGAGGCGTATTGAGTACTGAAATTGTAGTTGGTATCTGTTCTCCGTCAGGAATCCGGTATGGTGTTGCAGCATCGGGTTGAGCGCCATTGTCAATGCTGATCCAGTGTCGTAAAACTTGCTTGCCGCCGATAGAATCCGTAACGATGAATGGAATATCATGTGAGCCAGGAGTCATTCCATTTGGTAAAGTGAAATTTCCTGCCCAAACATCACTATCTAGCAATAATAAATCGGTTAATTGTCCACCGAATATCCGCATATCAATTTGTACTGATTCAACACCATGGCCATCAAATGCCTTAGCATTAACAATAATCAAATCTCCTCGCTTAGCAATATGTGGGACAAATTCAACTGAAGTGAGACGTGGTGCGTCATTTACAACTTGAATAATTCCCGTGCCTTGTGTTATCGCTCCGAAGAAATCAGTTATTGTCACATTTAGGGTGAAGTTTCCAACTTCTAGACCAGGAACTATCAATTGAGTTGTATATCTATCATCACCAATCGCATTATCTCCTGACAAGCCTTTGTCATTTAATGTCACAATCGAACCACCTAAAACTGTCAGATCAACTGTTACAGAATCAATATTCCATTCATCATCAGTAGCATGTGCAACAAGATGAGCTAAAGAAGCACCTTCACCCACTACCAATCCTTCTTCCAAGGTTAAGCTAACTAACACTGGGTCGGTATTTTCTTCAGATGTGACTATTGAAGGTGATAAGATCCTGTCAATATATTGAGTTTCATTGAGGAATGCTGATTCGTTATCAACACCATAATCAATTTCAAAACTTCTAGTGACACTTGAGACTAAACCTCTTAGTGGCCCTTCATCAATAATCGAACCAAAGGCTGTACCTGATCCTTCTGAATCACCATAAAATCCGGTCCATTCTATAACATGGAAATTGTGATTATCTCTTGGGTCATTTCCAACAGAATTAGCGACTATTTCTAGAACTATGCCATCTTGACCGTTCAATCTAACATTATCGCCAATCATCATTGGAATTGGCACTAAGCCAGTTTCTCTTCCAACTGTGATATTACCAAGCGCTTGTTCCATTTCCGGTTGAGTTAGATTATTTTGAATTGGAGAACGTTCAGGTCTCTCATCTCCACTACTAGCATCTGGGCCTGTTTCTTCCCAAATAATTCGAACTGTTCTATTGTCCCAATGGCTGTTAACACTTTGATAATTCCAAGTGTTATTGTTGTATGCGCCAGCACCAGCGCCATCAAAGAAATTACCACCATTGACCCCAGTAATATTGAACCAAGATTCTTCGTGAATTACATTTACGTCGAATTCTTCACCGGAATAATTGCTCTCCATCCCTGAAACCTCAATGCCCTTGACTATCCCAAAACTCCCCTGAACATCACCGGAAAGTGTTCCATCAATGTGGATATCATCGGTTACAGTTTGTCCGTCAACAATATCAGTTTCCAAATTGAAAATAGTTCCATTGATGACCATTGTGGCGTTTTCATCTTGATCTTCTGCACCAAATGTTCCATGGCCACGAATATTTTCTCTGTGTTGAGTACGATTTCCATCTTCCCATCTTTCAAGTATTTCTAGACCATCAAGAGAGATATCCATTCTAAACCCATCATCAATAAGAATGAAGTCTCCCAGTGCTTCAATTTGATTATGACTAAGTTTTCTGACACCGTTTTCATCCCATGTTTCAAACAAAAACACACTGAGCTCAGCATCTATGTCAATTGTGGAAGATGATTCATTGGTCGAATCAACTTGCATTGAACCTCCTGCTTCTAAGCGGATTCTTTCTGAATTTATTCCGTCTATCATGCTGTGGTTAATCCAAGCATCACTAACATTAGCAATTATTTGAGTTACTGTGTCATCCTCTTCGGTTGTTATCACGAGGTATCCCCAACCCCTTGCATCAATAACTTGAGAGGTTAACAATCCGGCTGTAATGGTTTCATTTTTCCAAATCGAATCTAATACAAAGGACATGTTTGTTGATTCGCCTTCAGTATTCTCTTCGGTCACCATCACGCCATCTCCCAATTCCCATGAATTGAGGACATCACCGACTCTCTGTTGCCATCCATGGCCATCAAAATTCAAACTGAAATATTGTTCTCCGTCCTCTGTGGTATAATTTTGCAATAGATCCCAAGAGGTAGTAAGTGTAATTTCATGATCTGCCATCGGTTGATTCCAAGTTCCGATATCCATACTTCGTGTGAAAAAATTATTGCCAGTAGTCGCGATGGAATCAATTGAATCAACTGTGACATCAATCGTTACTTGATCACCCCATTGCAGGGTTGAATTCAACAGTAAGTGAGCGGTTCTAACACCATCCTCATAGCCCCATGTTGTAAAAATACTAACTTCTAATTGTGTTCCATTTTGAAGATGTGTTACTTCGGTAGTGATGTCGAATGTTGAATTACTTGAGAATTTTAACAAGTATGCGTGGTTATTATCAGTTCCACTTTGACTTGTCCAAGCTGTTGTAATTTCAACATTTAATGGGTCAACACCATCTGCATAAACAGAAAGTGGCGTGAGCAAAAGAAGCCCAATCAGCACAATGGGAGTGGTGCGTTTGTTCCCAGACATGAACATAGGATTCTCGCACTCCCATTCAAAGCCTTTGTTGATTTGTGTTGAACAATAGTTCAGATATCTAAAATATAACAGAACATTAGCGGAGCAACAATAGTGGCATCGCTTTCAATTACAAACTTCTCCGTCTCAACCGAAAGTTTGCCCCAAGTAATTTTTTCATTGGGTGGAGCACCGGAATATCCTCCATAGGAAGGAGTTGATTCCGATATTTGGCAGAACCAAGACCACAAAGGGGCATCTTTTTCCAAGTCTTGATTGAGCATTGGTACTACGCAAATTGGGAAATCTCCAGCGATTCCACCACCTAATTGCAAGAATGCCAATGGATTATTGCATTGACAATACCATTCTGCCAAACTAGTCATATATCCAATTCCACCAGTGATTGTTTTCTGCTCAACTTTACCTTGCATTACTCTTGCAGCAAATATATTGCCCAATGTTGAATCTTCCCAACCAGGTACGACCAATGGCAGATTTACTTGTGCTGCTGCTAATAACCAAGAATTCTCTGGTAATGCTTGATACTCTAATTCATCTTCTAACAAAATATCATAAAAGAATTGGTGTGGTAATTTTGATTGTCCAAGTTGACTACTTTGTTCCCAACGACCCATTAGATATGATTCAATTTTTCTAAATGCTTTATCTTCAGGAATACAAGTATCTGTCACCCGATTCATGTTATTATCGAGTAAATCGGCTTCATCTTGTGCTGATAAAGAGCGCCAATCATCAATCTTTTGATAATGGTTATGAGCGACCAAATTGAATAAGTCTTCTTCCAAATTTGCACCTGTACATGAGATTGCTGCAATATGTCCCGCTCTGATCATAGGCGCAATACTGCGTCCGAGTTCAGCCGTTGACATCGCTCCGGCTAAAGTTAAAAATATCTTACCGCCAGATTCTAGAAATTGAAGTAATGATTCACTCGCTGATGCTAATGAACCGGCATTAAAATGGCGGTAGTGCTCTTTGACAAACGTTCTCACGGACATTCTTCACTCCTCCGTATTTTCTTCTTGGTATAGGAATCTGTCATGATTAGATTTTTTAATCAATTGAAGGTTAGGCATTACTCGTTCAAGGGCCATATGAATTTGGTCAACTATTGTCTCCGGGTCGCATTGTCCGCAAGTAAAACAATCGATTGCAAGCCAACCTTTTTCTGAATAACAATGCGCAGTTACATGTGATTCATCCAACAATACTACTGCTGCAAAACCAGGTGGTGAAGTATTGCCATCAAATTGTTCAACATGGGAATGTACTTCCTTAGCTTCACTATTTATTACAGCATCTCGCATAATTTGTAACATCCAATTACCATCGTCTTTATCAATAGGTGAATAACCTGTATAATCAACAAAAATATGGCTTCCGTGTGACTTTAAATTGTTCATTGCAGATCCTCCTTTTGGAAAAATATTGAATCACCAATTGTTCTGTTTTTACCTATTTGCTGACTCATTGGAGCCCATCTGCCTTGGTCTTTAGCGTTAATATGATTAGCAACTATTTTTGTTGCTAACATCGCTGCTGTAAATTGGGTCAGTGGTGAATCTATTTGCGGTACGATCTCATTGACATCGGCAGAAATTACTGTTGCTTTTTTTGCATTGAATAAAGATTCGATTGTTTCTACTGCTTGCCAATATGATAGCCCACCTGGTACAGGTGTTCCAGTTGCAGGTACGATGGACCCATCTAAGCCATCTATGTCGATACTTAGGTGAACAGGACCTTCTATCTTTGACAATGTATCTAGCCATTGTTGCCATGCATCTCTGCCTGTTGAATGATTTTGTGTATCCTCAGCGAAGAAAGTAGTGATTCTATCATCATTAGAAATGGTTTCAAATTCTTCTTGGCTATATGCCCTAATTCCGACTTGTAGTAGTCTTCCCACGCCTAGATCAAGGCTACGTGAGGCAGCGCAAGCATGCGAATATCTCTCGCCATCTAATTGGCTACGAAGGTCTGCGTGGGCATCTATTTGGACAATGGTTAATTTGGATAAATCATTATTGACGAGGGGGTGATTTTTGGCAGCATTAACCAAGGGTGGTAAGATTCCGTGTTCGCCACCCAATGAGAGCGGGAAACAATCTCCGGCATACCATGGTTGAAGGTAGTTGGAAATGCCATCTAATTGCTGTAATAATGAATTACCTTCACCATTCCATGGTTGATTGGTGTGAATTGCATTACCTTTTGGTAAATCAGTTCCAAGTAGCGGGTCGAATAATTCAACTTGCCCACTTGCTTCAACACAAGATTTTGGTCCTTGGGAAGTTCCTTGGCCGTAAGAAGTGGTTAATTCATATGGAATTTGTAAAATAACGACGTCAACAATTCCGTCATTTTCGGGCAAGCCTAGGAAGTTGCCTTCTACAAACATGCCACTCACCGAACTAATTCAAATCAACATTGCTTAAAAAAAGGACGGACGCTAAATCTCTCTCCCTGGGAGTAATATTGAACTTTCTTGCTGTCAAAAGTAGTTAATATCGGTCGATTTCATGAAAAAACAGCGAGAAGTTAATATGGGTTGGAATACAATACATAAAGGTAGTCGGGGGAGATTATCGGCAATGCCGTATCAATCCTGCGCGGAGGAATCATTATGGGAATGACAATGGGAGAATTGACAAGAGCCATTCAACAGCACATCGATATCGAGATGGATTCGGAAGTTGCACAAGGAATGGCCGAACACGCTTTAGGATTCTTCGGGTTCTATAATAGGATTATTGATAACGCATTAGAACCTACAGATCGCAACTTGTTTTACATGTTCCAAGATTATGACTTGCTCACTACTGAGTCTGAAGAAACAACACTTTGGGATGGCCGAGAATGGAGAATCCACTATTGGAAGTTCAAGCCAGATTTACGTGAGCGTGTTGAAGCTTACATGCAACGTGATCTAGAACCTGAAGTAATCGACCCGTTCGCTGATGTTTATGGCGGCAATGGTGCTGCAATATGGACAAAGGAAGCAGAAAGGGTCAAAAATCCTAATGCATTCAATGCAGAATGGTAATCAAGTTTACCACAATTCCAATTAGGTGGAGACTAGAGGAGATTTTATGCGAGGTATAGCATTGGTAGCGATTTTATTGCTGGCCGGTTTTACTCCTGCTCTGGGAAATTCTACAGCACAACAACCAGACATTGTTCAGGAACATTGGTACCATTCTTATCTGACGCTGACTCTTGATGTACAAGCATGGGCTGAAGATTATCCTGAAATCGTCTTATTGACCGTTGCTGGACAGACCGAACTTGGAAAAAATCTATGGGTTGTTCAAATATCTGATTGGACTCAAGATACCAAACCAGATGGTACACAGAAAGAAATTGTTTACATCGATGGTGGGCATCATGGAAATGAGCACCTAGGAACCGAATTGGCATTCTTAACCGCTGAATATTACATCGAGGGTTGGGGAGCTGGAGATCAAGATGTCATTGATGTTCTTACCACAACTGAACTACACATTCTCATTATGTTGAATGCAGATGGCAATGATATTGACACCCGCTGGAATATCAATCAAGTAGATTTGAATCGAAATTACGACCATTACTGGAATACCTGCCCAACGACCCAACCAGGTAGTAGTGCATTCAGTGAATCTGAAACTCTCGCGAATTCTAATTACATGAACACGGTAGTTCCCGATGCAGATCTGTATGTAACAATGCATACCGGGGTTTGGATTATGCTCTATCCTTGGGGTAAATGGCCAGACCAGCCTTCCGATTGGGAATTATTCCACGGAATAAGGGATGAAGTTCACACAAATATCTCAGATATTCCAATTCAAAATGCAAATCAAGGATTATACCCAAATTGTGGAACCAGTAGAGATTATGGTTATGGGACTATGGGTTTTCCTACATTCACATTTGAAACTGATGATGAACAATGGTTACTTGGTACTGTCGAGCCTTTGTCAGATAGACTTGGAGAAGAATTAGATGTCATGAAATATTTGATTGACAATGTTTGGTATTGGAGAGCAAGATTAACGATTGAAGAAATCACAATAGAAGATGATGTAGTAAATTTCGATGTTGTCAATGATGGAAGAGCTTCTACAAGGAATGCTACACTACAATATCTAAATGAAGAAACTGATGAAATTCTTTGGCAATCAAATAATTTCACAGTTAATACTACAAATAGAACCAGTGTTTCGACTAATGGATTTGATTATGATAATGGTGTCTGGAGGCTATCATACCAAAAACGAATTATCAACAGTGCACAGTGGGTAAATGAAACAGTGGATGAATCACTTGTTTCAATCATCAAAGTTGAAGATGATAGTTTCTTACTCGGCTATGGCCTGTTTAATCCTTTATCTATGATAATGGCACTCTCTGTTGTAGCAATTCTCAAGCCCGAATTAAGTGAAATCGAGACCTCTGAATAGCGGCTCACCATCTAGAGCCTTAAACGCCTCAACTATGTTTGTTTGAGGTTCACTGTTGAGTCTCATCGCCCCACCAAGCAGTCTGTTCTGGTTGAGAGGCTTGCTCGACAGAAGGCTGTTGTGCGGTTGGCGGAGTGATAGGGGTAACCGGAACTGCTGCTGGTTGAGAAGTTTGTTCAACTGGAGGTTGTTGGGTTAGCGGTGGAGTAATTGGCGTAATCGGGACTGCGGCTGGTTGAATGACTTGCCCAATATGAGGTTGGTTGATGATTTGTGCCATTGGAGCTTGTCCAGTAACAGGAGTTTGATATGTTACTTGCCCGCCAGGAATTTGTCCGGAAGTCAATGCGACATTTGGTTTATCATCTAAGGTTAAGGCAAGAAT
>Ga0209035_10000468_pt1 | contig 15898 bp, 14 predicted proteins | sample MarorgKNORR_S2LV_6_FD_188220 | JGI IMG/M metagenome (GOLD analysis project Ga0209035, IMG submission 188220) | Marine microbial communities from the Southern Atlantic Ocean, analyzing organic carbon cycling - AAIW_A/KNORR_S2/LV (SPAdes) (version 2) | ecosystem: Environmental > Aquatic > Marine... | reverse complement strand
CAACAGGAGATACTTATGAATATTTCAGATATGATTATAGAATTATATGCATTTGAATCGTTGGTTTTGAGGTGTAATAAAATGTATTTAAATAATCCAGATCCTATCCTTTTAGAAATATCTAAATCATCGATGTATGAATCTACTAATAAAATATATTCTTCCGGTTTTGAAGGGTTATGTAATTTTTTAGAAGCTGAGGAACTTGACTTTATGATAAATGCATTAAAAGATTACACAAATTATGAATATTTTAATTTAAAAGATTCTAGAAGAAAAGTTGCTGATCATTTTATCAAAAAAGGAAATTACAAGCTCTTCAATATTTTATAATGAATAGAGGATCTTTTAATTCAAGATTAGGTTTTATTTTAGCAGCTTCTGGTTCTGCAGTAGGATTAGGAAATATTTGGAAATTCCCTTTTGAAGTTAGTAATGGTGGAGGTGCAGCATTTTTATTAATGTACTTATTTTTTTGTTTTGTTTTATGTTTTCCAGTAATAGTATCAGAAATTGCAATTGGTAGAAGTACGAAAAGAAATGCAATTGGTGCTTTTAATAAAATGGGATTTAAAAAATGGAACTTTATTGGTAAAATGGGTGTATTGTGTGGTGTACTTATTCTATCTTTTTATACTATTGTAGCGGGATGGGTTTTAGGTTATGTTATTGAGATGGTAAATGGGAATTTTGATATTTCTAATAATTTCGGATCATATGTAAACAATATTCAAAATGTTTTTTTTTACTCTTTCATATTTATGTTTTTAACAGCATTCATAGTTTCTCGTGGAGTTGAAAAAGGAATTGAAAAAGCTGCTAAAATATTAATGCCTTCTCTTATTTTTATAATTATTTCATTAATTATATACGCATTAACATTACCAAATGCTATAAATGGAATTAAATTTTATCTAATTCCTGACTTTTCTCAAATTAATTTAACTATTGCAGGAAATGCTTTAGGTCAAGCATTTTTTTCCTTATCCTTAGGCATGGGAATGTTAATTACTTATGGAAGTTACGTAGATAAAAAAAATAATATTATTAATTCTGCAGCATTAATAACATTAACAGATGTTGGAATAGCTTTTCTTTCAGGTTTAATAATATTTCCATTCATTTTTTCTTCTGGCGTAGAAAGCAATGGTGGTCCAGGTTTAATTTTTGAGGTTTTTCCTAAAATTTTTAATTCTTTAGGTGATACCACTGGCATTTTTGTTGGGTCAGTATTTTTTATATTATTATCATTTGCAGCTATTACATCTACTGTTTCACTACTAGAAGTACCTGTCTCATATTTAGTTGATGAATTTAAAATTGAAAGAAAATATTCAGTTTGGATAGTTGCTTTAATTATTCTTTTAATTGGTATTCCATCTGCATTAGCACAAGGTAAAAGTGAATTCTTTACAAATTTCATTACTTACTTTGGAGATAATAAACCAATAGATTTTATGACTTTTATTATTGATGTTTCTAATGACACTTTATTACCTCTTGGTGGATTTTTAATTACATTATATGTTTCTTATGTATGGGGAAATACTAATTTATCGACTGAAATTGAAAGTGGTAATAGATCATATAAAAATTCATTAGTGGAAAAATATATTAATTTTTCATTATCATATATATGTCCTTTAATATTAGGATCTATTTTTATATTAACATTTTTAAATAAGTTTTTTGGTTTTTCTTTTTAAGATTATATTATTCAAATCTAAGTGATTCAATAGGGTCTAATCTACTTGCTTTTCTTGCTGGTATATAACCACTTCCCATACCTACAACTGTACTAATAAAAATACCTAAAAATACCCAAATCCAAGGCACTATAAAACTACCTCCTATAAACCATGAAACTACATTTCCAAAAATTAAACCAAATAAAACACCTCCTAAACCACCAAATTGACATATTAATATAGATTCAATTAAAAATTGATTTCTAATTAATTTAGGTGTGGCACCAATGGATTTTCTTAATCCAATTTCTCTTGTTCTTTCAGTAACAGAAACTAGCATTATATTCATAAGTCCTATACTTGCTCCAATTAAAGTAATAAATCCAATTGTAAAACCTCCAATTTTTAAATACCCTTCAATTTCATTTAATTCTGAATCTAGTGATTCATTCTTTTCAATTTTAAATGATAATACACCTCCTATTGGATCTTTTCTTAATATTTTAAACAGATTAGTTGAGTAATCCATATCATTATCTATTATGCTTATATCTTCAATTTTAACAGTAATGTCATAGTTTGACGTAGGTCTTAGCTTTCTAGCAGTTTCTACAGGAATAATTATTCTATTATCTCCTCCTCCTCCAAAAGAACTACCCTTCTCTTCTAGTATACCTATAACTCTAAATTTATTTCCTCTTGCAGTAATATATTTATTTATAGGATCTTCATTGTTTTTAAAAAGAGCAGATTTAATTTTTGATCCTATAAGAGTTACAAAGATTCCACTTTCATTTTCAATTTTTGTAAAATTTCTTCCTGTCTGTAATATGATATTTTCAACTGATAAAAAGTTTTCATCTCCAGCTTCAACAAAAACATTAGGATTTGTTGTTTCTGATTTATATTTTAATTCAGCCGTGCCAGTAACACCAGTACTTATAGTTGGAGTTCCTTGACCCTCATATTTTTTTATAAATTCTTTAGCTTCTCTATACCTTATTGGGGGTTGATTTTTTTTTCTAAGACCTGAGGATCTACCTCTATTATTTCTTTCGCTTTGTATTGTATAAATATTTGATCCTAAATCAGAAAAACTATCTGAAACTGAGCTTTTAATTCCATCTATGGAAGTTAAGATTCCAACTAATGAAGATATTCCTATGGAAATGATAGCAGCTGTTAAAAAAACCCTTAATTTATTAGATTTTATAGACTCCAGTGCTTCAAGAAAAAGATGTAAGTAGTTCAAAATTTTTTTACAAATATAAAAAAAAATTAAAGAGCAGCTTTAGTTGTTGAAATTATTACAGAAGCAATTCTATAAGGATCACCGTTTGATGAAGGTCTTCTATCTTCTAATCTACCCTTCCATCCATCTTCTACAGTAGAAATTGGTATTCTAATAGATGCACCTCTATCAGATACTCCATATGAAAACTCATCAATAGATTGAGTTTCATGTTTACCGGTTAATCTTTGTTCATTATGTGCACCATAAACTGACATATGTTTTTTAATATTTTTTCCAAATTCATCACATATTTTATTAAATTTTTTTTCATCACCACAATTTCTAAGAGTATTATTAGAAAAATTAGCATGCATTCCTGATCCATTCCAATCTCCTTTGATTGGTTTAGGGTGAAGATTTATACTTAAACCATATTTTTCAGCATTTCTTTCTGCTAAAAATCTAGCAACCCAAACTTGATCACCAGCATCTTTAGCTCCTTTAGCAAAAATTTGATATTCCCATTGTCCAGCTGCTACTTCAGCATTTATGCCTTCAACGTTAATATTAGCTTCTAAGCACTGATCTAAGTGTTCTTCAACACAATCTCTTCCAAATGTATTTTTAGATCCTACACTGCAATAATATTGTCCTTGAGGAGGTAAAGAACCCTTAGATGGAAAACCTAGGGGTAAATTTGTTTCTGGATTCCATAAAAAATATTCTTGTTCAAAACCAAACCAAAAATCATTGTCATTATCATCAATTGTAGACCGGCCATTAGAATCATGTGGAGTTCCATCAGAATTTAATACTTCAGTCATAACTAAATAACCATTTGATCTATCAGGATCAGGAAAAATTGCAACTGGTCTAATTAAACAATCAGAACTACTCCCTTTAGCTTGTTCAGTAGAGCTACCATCAAAATTCCACATTGGACAATCTTCAAGTTTACCTGTAAAAGCCCTTTTTACTAAAGTCTTACTTCTAATACTTTGAGTAGGCTCATAACCATCAAGCCATATATATTCTAATTTTGATTTATGCATAATTTTTATTTTAAATTAATTAAATAAAAAATATTATAAAGGCTTATAGTATAATAAATATGGAAATGACTGTAGATTTTACAAATGTTATTAAAAAATTATAATAATTTTATAAATAATATAATGAAATTATTATATAGGTTAAAAATTTTTAAAATTTATAATTATTTATTCTTTAAAACCTCTTTAAAGACCTTTTTAAATTTTTCTATTTTTGGAGATATTACATAAGAACAATAAGCTTGACTTGGATTAATTTTAAAATAGTCTTGATGATAATTTTCAGCTTTATAGTAAGCTTCTAGTTTATTTATTTTTGTAACTATAGGACTTGACCATGATCCAGATTTATCTAACTTTTTTAAATATGATTCAGATAATTCTTTTTGTTCTAAATCATGATAAAAAATCACTGATCTATATTGAGTTCCAATATCAGCACCTTGTCTATTTAATGTAGTAGGATCATGAGTTCTCCAAAATATTTCTAAAAGTTTCACAAAAGTTACTTTATCAGAATTATACTTAATTCTTATTACTTCAGCATGATTTGTATTTCCTCTAGAAACCTCTTCATATGTTGGATTAAGAGTATTACCTCCAGAATATCCAGACTCAACATCAACAACCCCATCAACAAGTTCGTAAATTGCTTCTGTACACCAAAAGCATCCTGATCCAAAAGTAGCATATTTAATATTCATGGTGTTAATATTTAAAAGTGATATTATTATTATAAGTATATACATATTAATAGCAATATTTTTTTTTGACTTTTATTGCTTCCTCATTTTTTAACGATTCAGAAATAGAAAAGTTTTTACAAGCTTTCTTATCATCCTTTAACTTTAAATATACTAATCCTAAATAATAATATGAATTTGAATAATTCTTATTGATTGAAATAGAAGTTTTGAAAGCTTTAATTGCATCTAAGAATTTTCCTTGATATTGTAGTGATCTACCTAAAATAAAATATCCTTGATGAAGATCTGAATTAGTTTTAATTACTTTATTTGAATACAATTCAGCAAGTTCATAATTTGAATTTCTAATATGATGGATTGCAATACTTAGTGCTGCATTTGAATTATTTTTATCTAACTCTAAAACTTTATTATAATCCTTAAATGCTAGATTATATTTTTTAAGTTCTTCATATGATCTTCCTCTTCTATATATGGATTTAATATCATTTGGTTTTAGTTTAATGACTTCATTATATAATTCTATTGCTTTTGTAAAATCATCAACTTCATAATAATTATCAGCAGTTCTTGATTCCTCATTTATACACGAAGTTAAAATCAAAAATATTATTAAATACTTTTTCATAAGTTTCAAATAAATTGTAATTTAGCCGTGTCTAAAAATATAATTTGTTATGCCTAATATAATTTTAACTAAGTCAGAAGAAGACTATATTAAAGCAATATTTAATTTATCAGAATTTGGAAATAAACAAGTATCTACTAATTCTATATCAAAGGTATTGAAAATTGAACCAGCTTCAGTTACTGATATGATAAAAAAATTATCTCATAAAAAACTTATTTATCATCAAAAATATAAAGGTTGTAAAATTTCAAAAAATGGGATGAAAATTGCATTGCAGATAATTAGAAAACATAGACTATGGGAAGTTTTTTTACATGATAAACTAAAATTTAAATGGGATAAAATTCATGATATTGCCGAACAACTTGAACATATTAGTTCAAATAAACTAATTGATAGATTAGATGACTTTTTAAATTATCCAAAAATAGACCCACATGGTGACCCTATACCAAATAAACTTGGTGTTATTGAATCAAATGAAAAAATTTCTCTTTTTGACTTAGAAAATTTTGATAGTTGTATTGTGGCTAGAATAATTAAAGAGGATCAGAATTTTTTTAAACTTTTAAAAAAATTAAATATAGAAATAGGAACTAAAATCAAAGTACTTGAAAAGTTGGATTATGATGATTCTTTAGAAATTATTATTGAAAATAAAAAAATTCTTATATCTAATAAAATTGCATCAAACATTAAAGTATCAAAAATATAATTAATGAAAGAAATTATACAATTATTTGAAAATATGGACCCTATTCTAGGAGCCTTTATTGCAACTATGTTTACTTTCCTTGTAACTGCTCTTGGTGCTTCTTCGTCACTATTTTTTAAAACTATTCATAGAGGAGTTTTAGATGGATTACTTGGATTTTCTGGAGGTGTTATGATAGCCGCTAGCTTTTGGAGTTTATTAGCTCCTTCTATTGAAATGTCTTCTGGTGAAGGCTTCACTAAAGTAATGCCAAGTGCAATTGGCTTTACTTTAGGTGCTATTTTTTTATTTACTATGGACAAACTCCTACCCCATCTTCATATAAATTTTAAAGAAAGTCAAAAAGAAGGTATTAAGACATCTTTACACAGAACAGTTTTATTGGTTTTAGCTATTACCTTACATAATATACCTGAAGGTTTAGCAATTGGTGTATTATTTGGTGCCGTAGCTTCAGGATTACCAGAAGCATCTATTTCTAGTGCAGTAGTTTTAGCAATTGGTATAGGTTTACAAAACTTCCCTGAAGGTATAGCTGTATCTATGCCTTTAAGAAGACAAGGATTAAGTAGATTAAAAAGCTTTACTTATGGTTCATTATCAGGTGTTGTTGAACCTATAGCTGGAGTAATTGGAGCTTTTGCTGTAACTTTTTTTACTCCAATCTTACCATATGCATTATCATTTGCAGCAGGTGCAATGGTATTTGTAGTTGTAGAAGAAGTAATACCAGAAACTCAAATGGATAAGTATACTGATATCGCTTCTTTAGGTTTTATTATTGGTTTTGTAATAATGATGACTCTGGATGTGGCTTTAGGTTAATTATGATAAAAATATCCCCAATAAGTTCTGAAATAATAAAAAAGCTTCTGTTTTATACAGTCATTTTAATTTTTTTCTCACATAATGTGAATGCACAATTTGGAAATATTCAGGGTAAAGTAAAATTAGATCAAAATTATGCTGAATATGTAACGATTTATATATTAAACAATTCAAGTTTAGGAGCATCAACAGATTCTAAAGGATTTTTTGAGATTAAAAATATTCCTTATGGAACTTATGAAGTATTTGCTTCATATATCGGTTATCAAAATGAATACAAAAAAATAGTATTAAATAATGATAATCAAATGATAGAGTTAGATTTTAATCTCTTAGAGATTTCCAATTCTCTTAATGAAGTAGTTATAACAGGAACAAAAACATTTAAAAATCAGAATGATTCACCAATAATGGTAAACGTTTTAAATAGTAAAACTCTTAATGATGTTCAAGCATGTAACTTATCAGAAGGATTAATTTTTCAAGCAGGATTACGTGTTGAAACAAATTGTCAAACATGTAACTACACACAACTTAGGATGAATGGATTAGCTGGTGGTTATTCTCAAATACTTATTAATGGAAGACCAATATTTAGTCCATTAACAGGTCTATATGGGCTAGAACAATTACCCACAAACATGATAGAAAGAATAGAAGTTATTCGTGGGGGTGGATCTTCATTATATGGATCTAGTGCAATTGGAGGAACAGTTAATGTGATTACAAAAGTTCCTAAAAAAAACTCTTATGAAATAAATTCATATATTCAAAATATAAATAAAAAAGTAAATGATAATGTAATTAGTGCTAATATTTCATTAGTATCAAAAAATAAAAATTCTGGAGTATCATTATTTTATAATCATAGAAATAGAGGTTTATATGATCATAATAATGATAATTTTTCTGAATTACCTAAGTTAAACAACAACTCAGTAGGAATTAATTTATTTATTCTTCCAAAAAAAAATCAAAAACTTGAAGTTAATCTTAGTAAGATTAATGAATATCGTTATGGAGGAGAAATGGTTAATAAACAAGTTCATTTAACAAGGCAATCCGAAGAAAGAATTCATAATATTTGGATGGGAAGTCTTGATTATCAATTAAATATTAATAAAAATTTATCTTTTATTACATATTTAGCATATCAAAATACAACTAGAGAACATTATACAGGCATTTTACCAGATGATAGTTTAGAAATACAAAAACATATTTTAAATCCTCCTTATGGTAGTTCAAAAACAAAAACAATTCAAGGTGGAATACAAATTAATCATACAATAAATAATTTTTTATTGGGTCTTAATACTTTAACATTTGGTTCTGAATATGTTTTTGATGATGTTTTTGATGAAATTGGTTCCTATAATTATAAGATTAACCAATCCACAAAAAATTTAGGTTTGTTTTTACAAAGTGACTGGGAAATATCATCATCTTTTACTTTATTATCAGGAATAAGATTTGATTATCATAATTTAGTTGATAATATAATATATAGTCCTAGGACTACATTATTATATAAGCATAATGAGAATACTCAATTTAGAGTTAATTATGGGACTGGGTTTAGAGCTCCTCAAGCATTTGATACTGACTTACATATTGCATTCGCAGCAGGTGGAATATCCAGAGTAGTATTATCTTCAGATTTAATAGCAGAAAAATCTAAAAGTTTTAGTGCTTCTATTAACTATGATAAACCATTAGATAAATATATTGCTGGTTTTACATTAGAAGGATTTTATACTCAATTAAATAATTCATTTATATTAAATCCAATTGGAAATGATGAATTTGGACAACTTTTTGAAAAAAAAAATGGTAAAGGAGCTAATGTTGAAGGATTAACATTAGAACTTAGAGGTAACTATAATCAAAAAATTCAAATAGAAACAGGATTCACAAAACAATCAAGTTATTTTAATGAAAAAGTAGAATACATAGATGGATTAGATGGTTTAAAAGAATTTGTAAGAACTCCTAAAAGTTATGGTTATTCAACTATATCAATACTTCCAAATGGAAAATTTAATGCTAATTTAAACTATGTATATACTGGAAAAATGAAAATACCACATTTCTCAGGTTCTCCTAATCAGCTAATAGATGAGATAATTACTTCCAAACCCTTTTCAGTAGTTAATTTAAAAATTGGTTATCAGCTCAACATTAATTTTATAAAGTCGAAAGTAGAAGTCTATTCAGGAATCAAAAATATTTTAAATTCTTATCAAAACAATTTTGATATTGGTAAAAATAGAGATAGTAATTTTGTTTTTGGTCCATCAATACCAAGAACCTTATATTTTGGAATAAAAATTCAATCAAACTGATTGATTTTAGAAAATTAATTACTTTAATATTCTATAGTATGTAGTTAATTGTTGTCTTTTAGTAGTTTTGCTTTTAATGAAACTTCAAGATACTATAGTTGCACAATCTACTCCTCCAGGTAAAGGTGCAATAGGTATAATTCGCCTTTCAGGAAAAAGCTCTATTAAAATAGTTAATTCTTTATTCCCATCTAAAGATCTATCTAAAGTTGATAGTCATACAGTTCATTATGGGAATATTGAATATAAAGATTCAATTATTGATGAAGTTCTTGTTTCAGTTTTTAAAGAACCTAACTCATACACAAAAGAAAACATCGTAGAAATATCTTGTCATGGTGCAGATTTTATAATAAAAAAAATTCTTAGACTTACCATTAATCAAGGAGCAAGAGTCGCTGATAAAGGTGAGTTCACATTCAGATCCTTTTTAAGTGGAAACATTGATTTATCACAGGCCGAAGCTGTATCAGATTTAATTTCATCTAATTCAGAAAACTCTCATAAAATAGCTATTAATCACATAAAAGGTGTGTTCTCAAACAAGATTAAAAAGCTAAGAAAAAATTTGATCAATTTATCAAGCTTACTTGAACTTGAACTTGACTTCTCAGAAGAAGATGTTGAATTTGCTAATAGAGACCAATTGGAAAAGCTATTAAATGAAATTTTATCATTCAATAATTTACTTCTTAATAGTTATAAGTTAAATAATGTAATTAAAGATGGAATAAATGTTCTTATTCTTGGAAAACCAAACGTTGGAAAATCAACAATACTTAATGGACTAATTGAACAAGATAAAGCTATCATATCTGATATTCCAGGTACAACCAGAGATGTATTAGAAGATACTATTACAATTGGTGGTAATTTATTAAGATTTATTGATACTGCTGGAATAAGAGAAACGGACGATAAAATTGAAAAAATTGGAATCGAGAAGGCATTAAATCAATTGGAAAATGCATCCCTTGTATTATATATTTTTGATTTAAACAATACAGATTTTAAATCTTTAGAGTCTGAGAGAAATTCAAAATTTCTTAAAAATAAAAATGTGATTTGTGTTGGAAATAAATCTGATCTCAAAACCAAAAAGGAAATTAATACTTATTTTAAGAAAAATGATTTACTAATGATATCTGCTAATAAATCTAATGATTTAAGTTATTTGAAAAATAAAATAGACGTATTTATATCTAAAAACTTAGTCAATGAAGAATCTTCTGTTATGATAAACGAAAGGCATTTTAACTCATTAACAAATGTCAATAATTCTATAAATAGTGTAAAGAAAAATCTCAATAATAAGTCTAATACTGATTTACTTGCAATGGATATAAAATATGCTCTTAATCATTTAGGTGAGATTACAGGAGAAGTTACAAATGATGAAATTCTTGGTAACATCTTTTCAAAATTCTGTATCGGAAAATAATTAAGGTCATTCAGAAGACTAAAATATTACTTTAAACATATTTAAACAAACTTTATTGTATTTGCACTCTATATATATTGGTCGTATATCGTGTCAAAAGAGTAACTCCAAAGTAACTCGTAAATTGACTTTTATTATTTAATAATATTATTTTAATATATCTAATTTATTTAAAATATTATTTTAATATATATAATGTATTCAGAACAATTTGTATGTTTAATTGCTAAAAATAAAATAAATTACTAAATTCTATGTTATAACCAAACTTTTATTAATATGGATTCAATTATGAAGCAAGTTGGTAGTGTCGTAACAGGCCTTACTGGCTTATTAATATCCTTTATAGGCTTAGCGGTTGCAGGACAAGTAGTTTTCGGTCAAATAATGAATCTCGATGTTATCGGGAACATTACAGGTATCGTAGATCAATTGACTAGCGGCGGCTTTGTTGGACTTGTTGTTTTACTTATCCTTTGGGGTCAAATGAAATAATAATATTCCAAAATATTAAGTTTGATATTAAAACCGCCTACGGGCGGTTTTTTTTCTCCTTATTAATAGATTAACCCATGAATAAAATTATTGAGATTATTAGAAAAAAATTAAAGCCTATAACAAAACTTTTTATAGCTTTTGTTTTAACAGCTATACTTTTTCAGGTCATAACTGATGTTAAATTACTAAATATTGATATTGTAAATAATGTAAATAATATTATTAATGACATTGGAAATGATACTACAATGGCTATTGTAGCTCTAATAATTCTTCTAAACATATTAGGTAAAAAAGTCAATATATATTAAATATTAATTTTAAGGATACTAATTAGTTTTTATATTGCACACTTAATTTAAAGATAATAATATGCCTAAAAAGAGAAAACCTGAAAGTGAAATGATGTCTTATGGTTATGACCCTCATTTATCAGAAGGATCTGCCAAAACCCCCCTATTTCAAACAAGTACTTTTGTTTTTAAAAATGCTGAAGAAGGAAAGTCTCATTTTCATATTGCATATGGTTTAAGAGAGAAGAGAAAAAATGAAAGTATGTCCTTAGCATACTCAAGAATTAATAACCCAAATTTAGAAATTGCTGAAGAAAGATTAAAACTTTGGGATAATGCTGAAGCTTGTGCTGTATTTCAAAGTGGAATGGCTGCCATTACAACTACTATATTAGAACTCACTAAACCAAATACACTAATATTACACTCATCACCACTATATGGTGGTACAGATCACTTTATTGAGCATGTTCTTCCTAAATATAATATCAAATCTATGTATTTTGATTCATTTGAATCATTAGATGAAATTATTAAACAAAAGGAAGATAAATTTCCGAATATGGATGTGAGTTTAGTATATATTGAATCACCTGCTAATCCTACTAATAGACTTGTTGATATAAAAAAATCTAAAGAAGTTGCTAATCATTTTACTACAGATACTAATAAAACATATGTTGCTATTGATAATACATTTATGGGTCCAGTCTTTTGTCAACCAATTGATTTTGGTGCAGATATCGTATTATATTCAGCAACAAAATATATTGGAGGTCATAGTGATATTGTTGCTGGATCTGCTTGTGGTAGCTCTGAAATTATTAATAGAATAAAAACAATGAGAGTATTTTTAGGTAATATGGCTAATCCATTTACTGCCTGGTTAATGTTAAGAAGTATAGAAACATTAAAAATTAGAATGGAAAAAAGTGCCGAAAATGCATCTAAAATAGCTCATTTTTTAAAAGACCACCCTAAGGTAAATAAAATCTATTATTTAGGATTGATACCAGGAAATTCAAAAGAATATAAAGTTTTTAAAACTCAATATTCTTGTGGTGGTGGCATGATATCATTCGACGTAAAAGGTTCTGAGAAAGAAGCATTTTCTTTTTTAGATAATTTAAAGCTTGTTAAACTAGCAGTTAGTTTAGGTGGCACTGAAAGTTTGGCCTGTCATCCATATTCTATGACACATGCAGATGTAAATGCTGAAACAAAGAAAAAATTTGGTTTTAGCGATGCTTTAATAAGACTTTCAGTTGGAATAGAAAATTCTGATGATTTAATAGATGATATTAAAGATGCTCTTGATAAAATTTAAATTTTATTTATAAGAATCTTTATGAATATTTTTAATTGACCTACCTGAGGGGTCATTCATGTTAATAAATGATTTATCCCATTTCAAAGCTTCTTCAGTACTACACGCAACAGATTTAGATGAAGGTACACAAGTAACACACTCTTTATTTGGAAAATGTTTACTAAAAATACTTCTATAATACATTTCTTCTTTTGTATTAGGTGTATTTATAGGATATAATTGATTTCTATTTTTAAAATCTATATCAGATATAAACTTATCAGTATAATTTTTTAACTCATCTATCCAAGAGTAACCTACTCCATCAGAAAATTGTTCTTTTTGTCTCCATAAAATTTCCTCAGGTAAGTATCCATCAAAAGCATGTCTTAAAATATGTTTTTCAATTTTATTATTTGAAATCATTTTTTCTTTAGGATCAACATTCATCGCAACATCAATAAAATCAACATCTAAAAAAGGTACTCTTCCCTCTACTCCCCATGCAGCTAATGATTTATTAGCTCTCAAACAGTCATATAAATGTAGATTGTTAATTTTTCTAATTGTTTCTTCATGAAACTCTTGAGAATTTGGTGCTTTATGAAAATATAAATATCCTCCAAAAATTTCATCAGCACCTTCTCCTGAAAGAACCATCTTAATACCCATAGATTTTATATATCTAGCCATTAAATACATAGGAGTAGATGCTCTAATAGTAGTTACATCATATGTTTCTAAAAAATAAATAACATCTTCCAAAGAATCAATTGCTTCTTGAATTGTAAACTTTATTTCATGATGTACTGTTCCTAAATACTTAGAAACTTTTCTTGATGCAATTAAATCAGGAGATCCATCTAACCCTACTGCAAATGAGTGAATTTGTGGCCACCAAGCATCTGAATTATTTTTTGATTCAATTCTCTTCTTCGAATATTTTTTTACTATAGAAGCAATGATTGATGAATCTAATCCGCCTGATAATAATACACCAAATGGAACATCAGACATTAATTGCTTCTTTACAGCATCTTCTAGTGATGATTTTATCTTATCTATTGAATTATGATTATTTAATTGTGAGAATTCCATCCAATTTTTTTTATAATATTTTATTGGTTTTAAATCTGAATTTGTCATATATGAACCTGGAGGAAACTCTTCAATTTTAGAGCAATAATCAACTAAACACTTCATTTCTGAAGCAAAATATCTATTTCCATCATCATCTAGACCCATATATAAAGGGATAACTCCTATTGGATCTCTTGCTACAAAAAAAGAATTTTTTTGTTTATCATAAAGAAAGAAGGAAAATATTCCATTAAGATCATTTAAAAAATCAATTCCATAGTTTTTATACAATGCTAAAATAACTTCACAATCTGAGTTTGTTTTATAATCATATTCTAATGTAGAATTATCTCTAAAAGATAAATGATTATAAATTTCTCCGTTAACAGCAAGAATATGTTTATTATCAGAAGATATTAATGGTTGTTTACCAGATTTAATATCAACTATTGATAATCTTTCGTGTGCTAATATAGCATGATTAGAAGTATATATTCCTGACCAGTCAGGACCTCTATGTCTAACTTTTTTTGACATTTTAAGAGATTTTGATCTCATTTCTTTATCAAAAACTATTTGATTATTGTAAATTGCAACAATTCCACACATAAAATCATAAAAATGAAGATGCAATATAATTTCAAATATTTAATTATTCCTATAATGATTATATCAATCTTCTTTTTATACTCATGTAATAATACTGATAAACTTGTATTAGCTGATAATGGGATGGTCTCTTCAGCTCATCCATTAGCATCTCAAGTTGGTGTTGATATTTTAAAAGATGGTGGCAATGCATTTGACGCTGCTGTAGCTGTTCATTTTGCACTTTCTGTAGTATACCCTAATGCTGGTAATATTGGTGGTGGAGGTTTTGCCGTATATAGATTAAATGATGGTACGGTTGGGAGTTTAGATTTTAGAGAAAAGGCACCTTCTAGTTCATCAAGAAATATGTATTTAGATGAAAATAATGAAGTATATAAAAATAAGAGTAAGTTGGGTCATCTTGCATCTGGTATACCAGGATCAGTTGATGGAATGGTTAAACTTCATGATAAATTTGGATCAATAGATTGGAAACTTATTTTAGAACCATCTATAAAACTATCTAATGATGGATTTCAACTTACTAAAAAACAAGCTATTAGTTTAAATGTTGTTAAAGAATCATTACTTAAATTAAACGATAGTAAAATTTCATTAATCAATGATACTAAATGGAAAGAAAATGATTTATTAATACAAAAAAACTTATCTAAAACTTTAAAAAGAATTCAAATCAATAAAAGAGATGGTTTTTATTCAGGTAAAACAGCAGAATTGTTAATTAAAGAAATGAATGAAGGTAACGGAATATTTACTTTAGAAGATTTAAAAAATTATTCTTCTATTTGGAGAAAACCTATAATTGGAAATTATAAAAATCACAATATTATCTCAATGGGACCTCCTTCTAGTGGTGGTATAGCATTAGTTCAAATGTTAAATGGAGCAGAAAAATTAAATGTTAATAATTATGAACATAACTCCAAGGATTATATTCATATGATAACTGAAATTGAAAGTAGAGTTTATGCTGATAGAGCAACATATCTAGGTGATCCTGATTTCTTAGAAGTACCTTCTAAAACATTAATAAGTAATAAATACCTAGAAAATAAGTTTAGCTCTATTACTTTAAATAATAAAACACCATCCTCAGATATAAAAGAGGGTAAAATAGAAATAAATGAAACAGAAGAAACTACTCATTTTTCTATTGTTGATAAATTTGGAAATGCAATATCTTTAACCACTACTATTAATGGTTCTTATGGGTCTAAAGTTGTAGTTGATGGTGCTGGATTTTTACTCAATAATGAGATGGATGATTTTAGTATTAAACCGGGTTTTCCTAATATGTTTGGTTTAACAGGTGGAGAAGCAAATGCAATAGAAGGAAATAAGAGAATGCTATCGTCAATGTCTCCAACAATAGTTGAAAAAGAAGATGAATTACTTATGGTTTTAGGAACTCCCGGTGGTTCTACTATAATTACTTCAGTTTTTCAAACAATTTTAAATATTATAG
>Ga0209035_10000464_pt1 | contig 15942 bp, 16 predicted proteins | sample MarorgKNORR_S2LV_6_FD_188220 | JGI IMG/M metagenome (GOLD analysis project Ga0209035, IMG submission 188220) | Marine microbial communities from the Southern Atlantic Ocean, analyzing organic carbon cycling - AAIW_A/KNORR_S2/LV (SPAdes) (version 2) | ecosystem: Environmental > Aquatic > Marine... | reverse complement strand
ACATATACCAAAAATTTACTTTTTTTGGAACTGGATGTTTTGAAAGATGGCGCTCATAGGTATTTACTATAGGTAAACGCTTATTTATCCATTGAAATATCCCTGATGATTTTTCAGTCACTATGTTGTTCCCTTATCTTCGCCAATGGTTAAAATTTTTCCGTCAAAATAATGTGGAGGAACTTTTAAGTTAGTAGGCGCCGGAACTCCCTTAAAAACTCTTCCGACGATATCAAACATAGATCCATGACATGGACAGAAAAACCCGCCAACCCAGGACTCATCCCAGGGCTGAGGTTCAATATCAGGAAAATATTTTGGAGAACACCCAAGATGAGTGCATACACCAGCAATAACTGTGTATTCATCTGAGGTAGACCTTGTTGGATTTATGGACCTGTATGGCTCGTCAATTTTCTCGGAATTAGGGTCATCTAATTTAGAAACGACTTTAGATAAATTTTTGAGAGCCTCTTTGCTATGACGAATAACAAATACTGGTTGTTTTCTCCATGCTACTTGAATCTTTTGACCAATTTGAATCTTTGAGATATCTACTGTGACAGGTGCTCCAACTGCCTTAGCTTTAGCGCTAGGGTTCCATGAAGATATAAATGGAGTTGCAGCAAAAGGAATGCCTGCAGCACCTACAGTAGCAGTCATACCAATTAGAACTTTTCTTCTTGTGGTAAGTTTTTCTTCCATTAAGCAGAAATTAACGCTTGGAGAATTGAGAACTTTTTCTTGCTTTCTTTAAACCTGGTTTTTTTCTTTCAACTCTTCTATCATCTCTTGTTAAGAACCCAGCAGATTTTAATTGTGGTCTTAGGCTCTCATCGAATTCCAATAATGCTCTCGAGATCCCATGTCTAATTGCTCCAGCTTGACCAAAACTCCCTCCACCTTTGACCATAGCCTTAATATCAACTTGTTCATCTAATTCAGTAAGTCTTAAAGGTTGCATAACAAGCATTTGGGCAACCTGCCTTCCAAAGTAATGGGATAATTCTTTATCATTAACCATGATCTTACCTTGCCCTTTAGAAAGGTAAACTCTTGCAGAAGATGTTTTTCTTCTTCCAGTTGCATAATGGATAGCTGTGCTCATATTTTTGGTTCCCAGATTTGTGGCTGTTGTGATTCATGAGGGTGATCAGCACCCTGGTAAACTTTAAGTTTTTTAAACATTTGTTTGCCTAATTTATTTTTTGGTAACATTCCTTTGACGGCTTCTTCAATAATATATTCAGGTTTAGTTTCAATCAAATCTTTAAATACTTTAGTCTTTAAACCTCCGGGGTAAAGAGAATGAGTGTAATATTTTTTATTATCAAATTTTTTGCCGGTAACTTTTATTTTCTCTGCATTAATAACAACAACATAATCTCCGCCATCAGTATGAGGAGTAAAAGTAGGCTTATCTTTACCGCGAATCCTATCAGCTAACTTTGTAGCCAAGCGACCTAGGACCTTATCAGATGCATCAACAATGAACCAATCATGCTGGGCGTCTTCTTTTCTAAGAGAAAGAGTTTTCATTAGTTTGTAAGTTATTAAAAATTAGATGCGAATGTTAATGTTTACGTGGTATTTAATCAATATTTTAATTCATTTAGTTTAGTTTTTCTCTAAATTATTAAGATATTTTTTACTAGATATTTGATGTAGTCTGCTAGCAGACCTCGCCCACAAAGCTTTCAATTGGTCGCCATGATATAAATTCTGTAATAAATCTGGTTCAAAAAAGAATTTTAGTTTTTGTTTTTCTTGATAAGCAATATCTATGAAACTTATAAACCTTCTGATTTTATCCATATGCTCATCATTACAATCATGAAACTCACTAATAAAAATCCAATCAAAGGTCTTAATCATGTCGATAAAGTCTTTGTTGCCACAGGGCTCTAAGAAAAATCTTTCAAAGGATAGCCATACTAACTTTTTAGAATAACCGCAACAGGAAAATTCTCTTCCATTCACAACAAAACTTAAGTGATTGGTAAGATTAGAATCAAAAGTTTTCTCAAGAAATAATTTAACGCTTTTATTTGTATGCTCTCCATCTGCTGAATCATCGAATGAAATAATCTCTCTGAGTCGGTAATCTTCAGTACCCAATAAATTAAAAACTCTAAACTGAGACTGGATAAAGTCAATTGTTTTAAGAAATTTATTTCTTTGCAGACCATCTTTGTACAGATTAGCTGGATTAGAGTTAGATGAAATCATCATTCTGACTCCATCATTCACTAAGGATTCAATAAGAACACCAACGATCATAGCGTCTGCAATATCCTCAATTTGAAATTCATCTATAAAAATAACATCGTATTTTTGAGCTATTTTTTTAACAATTTTTTTAAGTGGATCTTTTTCATTCGGCAATTCTGATAAATTTTTATGAACTAGTTGCATAAATTCAATAAAATGGAACTTACCAGACGATGGAAAGTATGAATCGACAATTGCTTTAAGAAGCATGGTTTTCCCCGTGCCTACCGGGCCCCAAAGATAAATACTGCCTAAAGAAAAATTTTTAGAAAAAAAAGAGGGTGGTTTAAATAAAGAATCTAACTCGATAAAGGTCCCTACAAATGATCTTTGAGCTTGATCGAGCTTTATGCCCTGAGATGTTAAATTCTCAAGTACAATTCCTATATCTTTCATAATATTTTTTCATTCAGTATATGAGATTTTTTAATAATAAACTTTCAAGAATAAACTTTCTAATTCTAATAGGCATTCTTACATATCTGATTACAGATTTGTCAAACCAAGGATTTGTCAAAGGGATTGAGAAAGCTGCCCCTTCAGTTATCAATATAATAGCTAGAGAAAACTCTAATGAGCGTATATTTCAAAACCATGCAATAAATAATGTGGTTGGATCAGGAATTATTATTTCTAAAGATGGTTACATTATCACCAATCTACACATTATTCAGGGAAAAAAAGATATAGATGTAGAGCTTGATGATGGGCAAATCAAGCCAGCCCAGGTCATAGGATTTGATCAAAGATCTGATTTAGCAGTAATTAAGGTGATTTATTCTGAGGGATTGATTCCTATTCAAGTTGCAGATAGCAAATCAGTTAAAGTCGGAGATAATGTAATTGCGGTTGGAAATGCGTTTGGACTTGGTAAAACATTCACTAGTGGAATTATTAGTGCCACTGGAAGAGATTATGGAAATCCATACCTTGAACTAATTCAAACTGATGCAGCAATTAATCCTGGAAATTCTGGAGGAGCATTGGTGAATCATCACGGAAACTTGATAGGGATGAATACTAAGATTTTTTCTAAAACTGGCTCATATTCAGGAATTGGATTTGCACTTCCAGCAAACAAAATGATCGATGTGGCATCTGAAATTATTAAGTATGGTTCTGTTAAAAGATCGTGGATAGGAGATTTTAGAGTCAAGACGAAAAGGTTTATTTTAAATAATGAATTAACCTATGGATTAGAAATCTTAGAGTTAAAAGATAGAGGGCCTTTATTTGATAGTGGCAATATTAAATCAGGAGCAATAATTATTTCGATTAATGGTCAAATGGCTACTTGGGAAAACCTAACTGGGGCTCTTAATAATTCATTTCCTGGAGATCAAATAGCACTACAAATTCTTCAAAATAATAAAATAACTAAAAATGAGCTTATTACTATGGCTATGCAAGACTAGTGTGGCAATCTAGTGATATCAGCTCCAAGATAAGATAGTTTTTCTTCAATTCGCTCATACCCTCTGTCAATATGATAAATCCTATCTACAATAGTTTCTCCTTCAGCGCACAGTCCAGCTAAAATTAGACTAGCAGACGCCCTTAAATCAGTCGCCATGACAGGAGCTCCTGTAATAGATTTAACCCCTCTAACGAATGCATTGCTTCCTTTAACAGTTATATCACAACCCATTCGATTTAATTCCTGAACATGCATAAATCTATTTTCAAAAACATTCTCAGTTACTACGGCTGAGCCATTCGACAATGCATTTAATACGCTAAATTGTGCCTGCATATCTGTTGGAAACCCGGGAAAAGGAGCTGTTGAAATATCAACTGGATTGATTGATGAATTTGTCATGGATAGTTGAATCGTATCGTTGCCAATAATGATATTTGCGCCGCTTAATTTTAATTTATCTAGGATATTATTCATTCTATCTGCTTGAATATTTTTTATCGTAACATCTCCAAAAGTTACTGTCGCTGCAATCAGGTAAGTCCCAGCCTCAATTCGATCTGCAGGAATTGCATATGTAGATTCAGAGAGATCTTTAACCCCATTAATAATAATTTCATCGGTACCCGCACCTGTAATCTGCGCACCCATAGAGTTCAAAAAATTTTCAAGATCCTTGACCTCTGGTTCTTTTGCAACATTACGAAGAATGGTCTGGCCCTTGGCTAAGACCGCAGCCATCATGATATTTTCTGTTCCAGTGACTGAAATACCAGGAAAATTAATTTCACAACCGACCAACTGTTTAGCACTTGCTTCAATATAACCATTCTTTAGCTCAATTGTAGCTCCAAGTTTCTCCAGGGCATCTAAGTGAAAATCTACTGGTCTTGTGCCAATAGCGCAACCTCCTGGGAGAGCAATTCTTGCAAATCCATACTTCCCGACAAGAGATCCAAGAACTAAGATCGATGCACGCATTGTTTTTACTAATTCATAGCGAGCCTCAAAATCATTTAAATTAGCAGTAGAAACTATAAAATTCATGTTTTCATTTAAAGTGATATCAGCTCCCATAGAACCTAAGATCTCAAACATAGTAGTAATATCCTGAAGGTAAGGAAGATTCTGAAATGTTACAGGCTTGTCAGTAAGAATTGTCGCTGCAAGCATTGGCAATGCAGCGTTTTTTGCTCCAGAACAAGAGATTGACCCAGAGAGCCTATTACCACCAACTATTTTTAATTTTTCCACAATTTATTCTAATTCGGAGGAAGATTTTGTTATCAAACTTAAGGCATGCAATTCTCCAGATTTAAATTTCTCCTTCAATGCTCCCATTATAAGTTTATGTCTATTTAGCTGAGATAGACCTTCAAATTGATTGCTAATAATTAATAGCTTAGAACTGCAATCTTCTCCCTCAAAAGATATTGTTGCATCAGGGAATTGAATTTTAAGAAATTCTGAAATATTCATTAAATAATTTTTACTAGTGCTTTAAAGATTGGCATCAGAAGTCCAGTTATTAATTACTTTGTCGATATCTCCATTATGCTCTATTGCTAAAGCCTGAAAGTGATTTCTAAAGTTGCGACCCAGATTTACACCATTAACTATAATATTAATTATCAACCAATTTCCTGATCCATCTTTTCTAACTATATATTTAATTGGATACATATTGTTTGATGTAAGTAAATTCTGGTGAACATTTTCAGTTTTTTTGAATATAGTCTTATCTGGAAAAACCGTCTTAATACTTTGATCTCCCCATTGTGCCAAAGTTGAAGAATAGTTATCTAAAAGAGATTTCTTGAAGGTTTCAATAAACCTTTGTTTTTGAGCTTTGGTTGAAACCTGATAATACTTTCTTCCCATTACACTAGCACCAACCCGTCTGAAATCTACCAAGGGCTCAAAGATAGTATTGATTTTATTTTTAAACATCTCAGGATCTGAGGCATGCAAACTTTGATTGCTTCTAATAACATCAACCATTTCTTGAGCCTTGGTATCAAGAAATACATTAGGATTTATATCAGTTACTGCAAATGTTTGAAGACACACAATCCCAGCAAAAAGAAGAATAGATTTCATAGTCAGTTTCATAAAGGTATTATAACATTAGTACAAATTGAAAAATCAGATATGAAAGATAAGAATTTTATTACTAGCGCCCTAGAAGTTATTCAAATTGAGGGAAATGCTGTATTGGCATTATCAAATCAAATACAGGATGATTTTGCGATACTGTGTGAGAAAATCTCAGTAACACAAGGGAAACTTATTCTCATGGGCATTGGCAAATCAGGTCACATAGCTCAAAAAATTTCAGCAACACTTTCAAGCACCGGGACGGCCTCATTTTTTATTCATCCTACAGAAGCAGCGCATGGTGACCTTGGAATGATAGATAAAAAAGATTCTATTTTAATTTTATCTAATTCAGGTGAGACAAAAGAGATTATTGAAATCTTGCCAGCTTTAAAAAGATGTACTGGTAATATTTTTACTCTTACTAATAACGAAAACTCTACGATCGCTAAGGCCGGAGAAATTAGCATAGTTATTAACGCAAATAAAGAAGCCTGTCCTCTTGATTTGGCTCCAACCTCTTCAACGACTATTGCTTTGGTTTTTGGTGACGCATTAGCAATTGCTTTGCTTGAACAAAGGGGGTTTACAAAAGATGACTTTGCCAAATCACATCCTGCTGGGCAGCTTGGAAAAAAGTTAACTACCTTGGTAGATGATCTTGCAATTATGGAGAATAAATCTCCTTTAGTTCTTGAGACCACATCACTCAAAGATACTTTAATGGTAATAACAGAAAAAAAACTTGGGGTTACATTGGTCTCTGATGGTGAAAAGATTACAGGGATTTTTACAGATGGAGATCTAAGGAGGTGCTTGAATAAAGAATTAAATCTTTCAAAAACTCCAATTAAACAAGTGATGACGACAAACTTTAAAAAAATATCAAAACACTCTCTCGCAATAGATGCTGCTGAAATGATGGAAAAAAATAAAATTTTTAGTCTTGTTGTTGTCGATGATGATATGGGGGAAAATAGTGCTGGAATTATTACAATGCATCAACTGTTAGAAGCTGGGATTATTTAAAATCAAAATGGTAAAAAAATTAAAAATTGGCTTATACCTTTTAGCTTTATTTTATTTTCCATTAGCAATATCTATTGAAAATCGAACCCTTCAAGACATTTCAATTACCGCAGACACCGTAAAACTTGATGAACAAAATAATGAATTAATATTTAGTAAAAATATAAAAATAGTCTTTGGCGATCTAATTATCATGGGAAATGAGGCCATGCTTTCATATAACCAAGAGAAATTAATCATAAATGGATCACCAGTTTCCATTGCATCTGAAACAAGAAAAATTAATGGTATAGCTGATCAATTCATTATCTATCCAAATAAATCAATTGAAATGGTTGGAAAAGCACAACTCATTAATGGCGGACGCTCAATTAATTCTGAATTAATTACTTATCAAATTAATAGCAATGACTAAGAAAAAATTAACACTTAGGGGTGTTCATAAAACTATTGCTGGGAAGAAAATTCTTTCCAATATTAATTTTTCTATAGAAAATAATGAGATTGTTGGTTTGCTTGGACCAAATGGTGCCGGAAAGACTACTGCATTTTATATTGCCGCAGGTCTTCTTTTCCCTGATCAGGGAAAAGTTTCAATGGATGGCCGGGAAATAACTAACTTTTTAATGCATCAAAGATCAAGAATTGGATTAAGTTACTTGCCTCAAGAGCCATCTATCTTTCAAGACTTAACTGTATTTGATAACTTGGATGGAATAGCTGAAATCACAACAAATAATCAGTCAGAGAGAAATGATGTTGTTGAAATGATTGTGAGTAAATTTGATTTACGCAAAATTATTGACAAGAAAGGGAGGATGCTTTCAGGGGGGCAGCGAAGAAAAGTTGAAATCGCTCGAACATTAGTTTCCAACCCCAGGGTTATACTTTTAGATGAGCCATTTGCTGGAATAGATCCAATTGCTGTTGAAGAAATTAAAAGTTTGCTTAGGAAGGTAGTATCGAATGATATATCTATATTAATTACAGATCATAATGTAAGAGAAACTCTTAGTTTATGTAATAGAGCAATTATTATGAACGAAGGAGAGATTATTGCAGAGGGTACCTCCAATGAGTTAATTGAAGATGCGCTAGTGAAAAAGACATACTTTGGGAATATGTATTCATCATAAATGGCAATCAAGCTTGTAAGAGAATTTCAGCATAAGCAGCAGTTATCAATTACCCCTCAGCTCAGAAAATCTATTGATTTGCTTCAACTGTCTAGATTGGAAATCATCAATAAAATTAATAGAGAAATAGAAGATAATCCATTTATAGTGAAGAAACCTGAGCAGTTAATCTCTGCAGGCTATGATGATGCGCGATTAATTGAGAGCCTCTCAGAGCCTCAGAGCCTGCAAAGTTCTCTTAACTCTCAGCTAGAGGACTTAAGGCTAAGTCAGTCTGAAAAAAAAATTAGCTCTGTCATTATTCAGTCACTTGAAGAGAATGGTTTGATGTTATCGGATATGAATGAAATGGAAGAAATGATGAGCTATCAATTCTCATCTCAGGAAATCAAAGTTGTTTTGGAGGATATAGTCCAGAATCTGGATCCAGCAGGCATTGGTGCAAGAAATTTTAAAGAATTAGTTTTTTTACAGCTAAAAAGAAAAAAACTTTCAGCGAAAGAAATTGCTCTATCTAAGAAAATTTTATTCAATCCAAAATATTCAAATTTTGAAGATGCTAAAACTGAGTTAATAAAAACTTCCTCTGCACCAGAAATAGAAAAAATTCTGCACTTGATTAAAAATTGTGATTTATCCCCTGGTCTTGACTTTCAAAATGTTCAATTTATTCAACCTGACCTAGAAATTTTACCAATTGATGATAATTTAACCGTCAAATTCATAGAAGCTAATTTTCCTATATTAAGTTTAGATAAAAATCTAGCAAAATTAGTTAAAGATAAAAACAATGATGCAAATAGCCAGCTAAAAGAAAAAGTTAATGATGCTAAATGGTTAATGCGAGCGATTGAGAAAAGAAATGAGACAGTCCAAACTGTCGGTGCATTAATCTGTGAAAGACAATCAGATTTTCTATTAAATCGATCTGCTGAATTAAAGCCCCTAAGCAACTTAGAGCTTGCAAGAGATTTAAAGCTTAGCCCTTCAACAATTTCTAGAATTTTAAGAGCAAAATATATTCAAACTCCAAAAGGTGCCGTTTCAATGAGATCCCTTCTAGTTAGCTCTGTATCTAAGACTAGAGGAGTTACTCCTACTCAGCTCATGGAAGAGATTCAGGAAATTGTTACACAAGAAGTAACGAAGCTCAGTGATCAGAAAATCTCAGATATGCTTAATAAAAGAGGTTTTAACTTGGCAAGAAGAACTATTACAAAATACAGAAAGAAAATTAATATCCCCAGCTCAAGAAAAAGATAAATTCTCATTCCATTGAGTTAGAATTAATTTTATGAGTAAAATCATCCCTCATCAATTTCCTTCAGATGAATTGCTTGCGAGCATTCAAAGCAAAGATGTTGAGTCATCACTAAACCAAATAAAAAGGATGCTTGAAAATATGCATGCATCTGAAATTGCTCATAGCCTTGAATCCCTTCCGCCAAAAGAACGCAAATTGCTATGGTCGATGGTGGAAATAAAAGATGAAGGAGAAATTATTTCAGAATTGAATGATGAGATTCAACAAGAATTAATTGCGGAAATATCAACTGATGAATTAATTAAGATTATTGGTGATTTAGAGCTTGATGAAATTGTAGATATTCTTCAGGCCCTCCCAGAACGAACTACAGAAAATATTTTAGCTGCAATGTCTAATAGGGATAGGCAGAGAATTAAGGAAGCCTTAACCTACCCAGAAGATTCTGCTGGTGGCTTGATGAATACAGATGTTATTAGTGTTCGGCCTAAGCATAATCTTGAAGTGGTGATGCGGTATCTCAGAGCCCAAAAAGAATTGCCAAAAAATACTGATCAAATATTTGTAGTCTCTAGAGAAAATAAATATTTAGGCTCTTTGCCAGTGTCTACAATTATAGTTTCTGAGCCAACAATGAATGTTAGAGAGCTTATGGAAACAGAAACGCAGCCATTGCTGGCAGACCTAAGTGATAAAGACATCGCAAGACTTTTTGAGCAAAATGATTGGGTTTCAGCACCAGTAGTTGATGAAGAGTCTAATCTGATTGGTCGAATTACCATTGATGATGTTGTTGATGTGATTCGTGAGGATGCTGATCAAAATTTTCTAGGGATGGCAGGTATCGCAGAAGATACATTCGCCGCACCGGCTAGAGCTGCAAGAAGTAGGGTTTTGTGGCTTGCTATTAACTTGATGACAGCATTTATTGCCTCTATGACTATTAGCCTTTTTCAAGCAACTATTGATGAAATAGTTTATTTAGCAATCCTAATGCCTATTGTAGCAAGCATGGGAGGAGTTGCTGCTACCCAAACCTTAACTATTGTAATTCGAGGGTTGACTTTACAGCAGATCAATCAATCTAATATCAATTGGTTATTTAAACGAGAATTGGCAGTCTCAATTGTAAATGGTATTTTATTGTCAGTTTTAGTAGGGGCAATCACATATATCTGGTTTGAAGAGATTATTATTTCAATATTAATTTGTGTAGCCATGATGGTTAATCTTATTTGCTCTGCAATAGCAGGTATATTTATACCAATTATCTTACGCAAATTTAATCAGGATCCTGCTATCGCAGGGAGTGTTGTTGTAACAACTGTTACAGATGTAATAGGGTTCTTTTCATTTCTAGGTTTAGCAACTATTTTCTTAACTTAGTTTATTCTTTTAATTTGAGGCTCAGTAATTGTTCCTAATACCTCATATTGATAATTAGATAGATCATCAATGCTATCTTCAAAGATTTCACTAATGACTGCGGAACCAGCCACAGCAGGTAACCCCCCTAAGAGAGCCGCATACCAAGGAATATTCTCTTCAAAGCGCACGTTTAAATCGAGATTTAAATCTAGATAATTCAATTCCCCAAAAGAGTTTTTTCTGATTTGGCCAATCCATTTCATTTTTGCTGCATTTGTTTCAATCAATAAAGGAGATAATAATCTTGCTTTTCTTTTGTTGAATACTAAATCAGCTTCAACTCTATCAAGTTTGGTGGAAGTATATTCATCTATTGAAAGATCAAGATTTGCAACCTTGCCTAAGATATTCTTTAAATTGAATACGCCTAATAAGTTCAAGGCAACTGAACTTGTTGCTCTATTGTCTAAAGTAAGATCTTTAAGGATAAAATTAAGCTCTCCCTCTATATTTTGTAATCTTTTTAAATCTTGCCATTGAAGATTAACTTTGCCATTGAGGTATGAAAAATTAGTGAGCTCACTTAAGAAAGTGACTTTAGATGAATCTTTAATCATAAAATCTCCTCGTAACTTATAGAGTGATTCTGAGCTATCTATTGAGAAGTATGAGTCTAGCTTCTCTGAGTGAGGAGAAATTGAAATAAAGTTTGAACTAAGGTTTATATTATCAAGAGTGAGTGTATTCTTGTTTTTGAGCAGGTAGACATCAAGCAATTTAATCTGAAGATCATTTATTGAGGAATTTTTTACTATAAGTCTAGAATTAATATTAAATGAATTATTAGACTGAGCATTAAGTCTCAAAAATTCTGTATCGCTAATATGGGAATTCTCAAGTTCAATTTTTAGAAAGCCAGTACTGTCTCTTCTAAAGATTCCATTGAGATTAACTCCATTTATAGAGCCACGAACTTCTGATCTATTAAAATTAACCAGGCCAGAAATATCGGTAAAGTGATTGTTATAAATATCTAAATTATTAATTTGAAAAATAAATTCTTTGATGCTATTAGGATCGCTAGACTTGACTCCAGCACTTAGTAATGATTTTAATTCCTTGTCACTGAAAGAATCTAGTCCTACATAAACGCTTAAACCTTTAGATTCTTTTATGTAATAAAATTTAGAAGGTAACTCTCTTCCTAAGGCTATGAAGCCATTGAGATCTTGAAAATTATTCAAAGCCATTTCCAGCAAGTTATTTTTTACATATATTGATGGTTTGGATAGATTTGAAATTTTTATTGATGTGGGCAATAGTTGAGACTTTGATTTAGAAAGAAATGAGAAGTTTGAAATAAGCTTGATATCTTCCAGCTGAGAAAAAAGAAGGAGATTGGCCTCTTTATCTTTTTGAATAGATAAATTAATAGAAAAAGTATCCTTTCCTAAAAAAGTTATTAGGCTGGATGCAGGTACATATTGACTAGGCTCTAAGACCGCTGATGATGAAAAATCTAAAATATAATTTTTAAGTATATCGCGCCCTTGAAGAATAATTTCGAGATTTTGAGATGATAATTTTGCAGGCAAGATTCCGAATATATGATCTAAATTTACTATAAAAAAATTTCCTTTACTGATATCAATGGATGATTTTTCTAAAATGGGTACGGAGAATTTTGGAGTCATTAGAGACGTTGCATTATATGAATGATTGGTAGAAATATTTACTACGCCTTTATTCAACCCCTTTAATAAGAATTGATTAGGTATGTATGCATTAGATTTGCTGATGTTAAAAAATTCTGAGTAATTAAAATTATGGACAGATGAATGTTTAAAAGTTTGCTCCGAGAAATTTAAGTTTCCATTAAAATCTTGGGTTGGTAAGCTATTTATATTTCCCTCTTGAGTATGAACATATAGGTTTTTTTTATTTATTTCTATAAGGCTTTCATACAATTGTGAGCTGAAATCAGGGCTCACATCAAACTGGGAACTCTTAAGAGAAAATTTTAGTAATAGCTTTGAGCCTATTTTGCTTCTGGGATCATGATAATCTAAGAAAACTTTATTTTGCACACTAGTGTCTAGCTTAAGATCAATAAATTCATGAACATAAGGCAATGATCTTGGAATTGATACTAGAATAAATTCCTTAGAAAGATTCTGACCTGCGAGCTTCAAAGAAATTGAATTTTTTATTCCCTTGCCAATTTCTAGATGTAAATTAAGATCACCTATCAGGGGCTTAATTTTGCCTTGTATATCAAAGCCCTGATCAGACCATCCACCCAAAGCATTAATTGAAAGAGGATGGTATTGACCATTGTGATCTTTAATAAGAGAGCTACTGGGGTAAATTTCAAACTTTAAGTCCCCATCTTGGCCTGAGAAGCCTCCAGCGATATCTAAAATCTCATTAAAATAAATATCTTTTAAATCTAAATCAATGACTTTTCCTGAATAAAGCAATGCTTCATCTTTCATCGAAATGAATAGATTGTTTATTAAGAGGTTATTTACCTTGGGGCTCTGCAGTTCTAGAAATTGATTAGATACAAATAATGTAGGAATAATTAAGGTTTTATTTTTTAAGTTAATATGGATAGGAAATTGTTCATCCATAAAAGGGTTGAGAAATTTATTGAAAGAAAGGCTGGCAGATGCTCCATGTGACTCAAATACAAATGATCCAAGATTTTTTTTCAGAACTAATAAATTAAAACTAATTTCTTCATAACTTAAGGAGCCTTGAATAGATGAATGCATAGAATTAATATTTGCTAAGAAATTTATAGAGAAATTTAAATCCTTATAGTTGGAAATTGACTGTCCTGGAATTAATCTTAACCACTTATTTTGATGTAAGTTAGCTAAAATTCTTGAGTTCTTGCCATCCGAGCCTACGGAAAATGTACTGACTTTGTTATTATGAGAAAAACTTAACTGGCCATTAGCAGACCCTATGGAGAGTCCATTTATTTGACCATTAATTATTGTAGATGAATCTTGGTTTATGTAAGAGAAGTTTTTAAGAGATATCTCTATTGCGCGACTAGGAAAGAGCGCGAGACTAGATCTAGTGTTTTGAGAGATATGGTTGCCTACAAATGAGCCATGCTCTATCAAAACTTTATTAATCTCAAACCTTCTGAGAAATATCTGTCGAGAAATAAGAATCCCAATTTTAGACTGATCTGCTGAAAAAATTTCCTTACCATCATGGAAAACATTTATATTTTTAAAAGTAAGAATGGGATTGAGTAGAGTTCCATCGTTTGTTAATTGAGAATATTCAAACTCATAATGGGAAGAACTATTAAATAATTTTAAAGTCTTATCTGGGAAAAAATATATTGCGCTTATTGGAATAATAATTAGCCAGCTAATAAAGCATATTCCAAGAATAAATCTATAAAAAGATTTGATCATGCTTTAGGTAATAAAAAATTTTCTTCTGAAGGAGCGCATAAGAAAATAAACTGCCAGCCAAGTAAGGGCATTTACAAAAAAACTTAAAATTAATAGTGAATATGAATAATTTACTGGGGATAAAATTAGATATTTGCAGGCAAGAAAAAAAGCGCATACAGCTGCAAAAAAAATAGTGAGCTGTAAATAAGAAAATAACCTAAATCTAAAGACATACACATGAATAATATATGAAGTGGCGATAAAAAATAGCATATGCAAACCTATAACCTGACCAAAAAAGAGATCTACCAAAAGCCCATACATGAATGCAGATGAGCTATGTAGTTTTTCTGGAATTGCAAAAACCCAGTAGCAAAAAACTAACAAGCCAATACATGGCTCTACATTAAATGGAATTGTCAATAATGAGATGGAGGCATCAAGCCAAAATCCACCCAAAATAGTAAAGAAAATAATTAAATGGTCAGTTAATTTCATGAGCCAACAAGAATGCCTAAATAATTTTCGTTAAGTGGATTTGCAGCGAGCTTTATCATAATTTCATGCCTCTCTAAAGAGAGTTCTGTAATGCTGCTTATAGTTCCAACCAATACATCTCTGGGGAAGATGCCTCCTAGCCCTGAGGTAAAAATAGGATCATTAACTTTGTTACCATTTAAGTCCTCATGATCATCGGTTATACATGAAATAAAAAGTGGCTTGCCTGCTCCACGCGCATTACAGAATAAGTTTTTTGATTTAACGGGCAGAACATGATCAATATCTGAAAGCATGATAACTTTTATAAGGCTGAAATTTTTTCCTGCTGTTTGCCCTATAAAACTCTTGCCATTTGAAACTGGTAGATTTTGACCTATCTCTAACTTTTGAGGATTTAAGAGATATAGCTCATGAGCTGAACAACATAAGTAATTCTTTAATCCAAAAGAAGCAATTTTAAATATTTTAACATCTATTTTTTTAATTAAATCTTGAAATTCGCCTTCCAGCTGAATTAAGTCATTGGAAATAGAATCTGACTGCCTCTTTAAAAAATCTTTGGTCTGCATCTGCAGCAGCTCCGTTCTTAGCATCTCATTGGATCGCAGTAATGATTTTTTATCTTGAAATGAGGCAATAGTATGCTCAACACTATTCAATAAATTACTAACAATAAGTTGGCTGTAAAGACTGGACGCTTTAAAAAAACCTCTCAAAGGCGAGAATGTTCCATAACTCAAATCACCGACCATTAGAGCCAAAGAAATCAAGAATGCAAGAGCATATTTCCCAATCGGAGTGAATGTAGGCGTAGTTCTCGCCATATTAAATTAGCTATTCAGTGGAAAGAAGATCAATATTGTACTTATCAATAATTTCAAGGGCTTTGCCACCACCCCTTGCAACACAGGTTAATGGATCCTCTGCACATATTACTGGAATGCCAGTTGAAGCAGAAATCAACTTATCAATATCTCTCATTAAAGCGCCCCCTCCAGTTAAAACTATCCCTCTTTCAGCAATATCAGCGGCTAATTCTGGAGGCGAGAGTTCTAATGCGTTCCTAATTGCCCTAACCATACCAGACAAAGGGTCTCTCATTGCTTCATAGATTTGAGAGCTTTTTAAGGTAAAGGTTTCTGGAATGCCTTCAGCTAAATTTCTTCCCGTTACGTTCATTTCCTGTTCTTCAGAATCTGGCGATGCGCATCCTATAGTGTATTTAATTTTTTCAGCTGTGGATTCTCCTATGACGCAACCATAATTTCTTCGTACCCAAGAAGTGATGGAACTATCAAGCAAGTCTCCTCCAATTTTAACTGATTCTGCATAAACGACTCCATTCAACGAAAGAATAGCAATCTCTGAAGTTCCTCCACCGATATCTACTACCATATTTCCATGCGCTTCTTCTACAGGAAGACCTGCTCCAATTGC
>Ga0209035_10000463_pt1 | contig 16016 bp, 14 predicted proteins | sample MarorgKNORR_S2LV_6_FD_188220 | JGI IMG/M metagenome (GOLD analysis project Ga0209035, IMG submission 188220) | Marine microbial communities from the Southern Atlantic Ocean, analyzing organic carbon cycling - AAIW_A/KNORR_S2/LV (SPAdes) (version 2) | ecosystem: Environmental > Aquatic > Marine... | reverse complement strand
ACTGCAAGCCTTTTGAATATGGTGGGGCGTGAGCGACTTGAACGCTCGACCAGCGGATTAAAAGTTCTATATTCCACTTTACTTTCAATTCACTCAAATTACCTAATACTATCTATTATAATGATTGCATGGACATTTCACCAATAATTTTATAACTTATTTTAATTAAATTTCCTTGCACTTCTTGTACCAGGACTGTACCAGGATTGTACCAGCAATAATTAATGGCTAAAAAAAGCGTGCTTTATAAATTATGACTAAGATATTTGTATTTACAAAAAAAAGATTGGATAATCTCACCAACAATGGGGCTGCAAGAGACGTTTATCATGATGCAAAAGTGCAAGGACTCCAGATTCGAGTTTCTAGCACAGGGCGAAAGACTTTTATAAGTAGACCGAGTTTAGATAGAAAACCCATTATGGTTACACATGGCATCTACCCCAATACAACAATTGAGCAAGCACGCAACAAAACGATTGAAGCATTTAATAGCTGTAGTGCTGGTGTTAGCCCAAATAAAGTTAAAAAGAATAAGCAAACCAAATTTACTACGTTGGGTGATGTTATGTTTGACTACATTAAAGTTAAGCACAAACTTAAACCTAAAACAGTTAGCGACTATCAAGGCTTGTTCAATCTCTTTCTATTAGATTGGGAGCATCTAGAGTTAACAAAAATTACACAGAAAATGGTACAAGAAAGGCATTTACAAATTGGGAAAAAGTCGCCATACAGAGCAAATGCAACTATGAGATTACTCAGGGCGCTATATAACTTTGCAGATGGCTATTATGAAGACTTAAATGGAGAGTTAATTGCCCTTCCCAACCCAGTAAGACAAATAAGCAAATTCAATAACTGGTACAAAGAAAAACCAAGAACCAATATCATTCAACCAAGCGATTTAAAAAAATGGTTTGATGCAACAAGCAAGCTATCAAGTCATAACAACAACTTAATAAGGAACAATGTATCCTCAACAGTTAGTGACCTGGTCATGTTTATCTTATTTACTGGTTTAAGAAAATCTGAAGCACTGGGATTGTTGTGGGAGGATGTTGATCTTGAAAATGCCCATTTCACGGTGAAAGACACAAAAAATAATTCTGACCTAAACTTGCCCCTAACAACTTTCACTACCGATTTATTATTAAAAAGAAAAATGATTGTAGTAAGCCAGTATGTTTTCACCGGCAGCGATGGTATTCAACAACTGGACAATCCGTATAAACAAATTAAAAAGGTTAATGAAGAGAGTGGTGTGAAATTCACTATGCATGACCTAAGAAGAACGTTTACAACTATAGCCAGTAGCCTTGAAATACAGCTTCATGTTGTTCAATTCCTAACAAACCACTCCCCTACTGACGTCACTCTTAAGCACTATTATCAACCAACTATTGAAACCTTAAGAAAACCAATGCAACAAATCAATGATTATATTTTGGAGAAGGTAAATGACACTTGAGAGAGATATAATTATTAAATCTAATGGCACTTTTGGTAGAGGAGAGGTTATTTTCGATACACTATGCGAATTTAGGCTTGTAAATCCTAAAACTACTGCTGTCATAGCATTGGCAATCCAAAAATGGGCGGATGCTAATTTACACTACCCTTTTGATATAAACAGTCTCATTCCTGAAAATATTGCCAAGGATGATAATCTAAACAGATACAGCGAATATTATGTGAACTCTAGTTATGCCCTACTCAAGCATAATTTAGTACTAACATTTAATGAGGCATTATTTATTCTTCTTGGCTTAGACCCACACAATTCAGTCTTGCCTCCCTTTCACGATTTAGATTTAATTAACTACAACCCATTCTCTGATGGCTTAACTCTTGAATCAGTTTTTTACAGAACAAGACACTGTAGCGCTCTAAAAAGAAGTGTATTTGTTAGTAAAGATGGAAAAATTAATAGTGAAAATCTTATAATCTTAGCTAATGCTGAAGAGAACATGTTCTTTCAAAAAAACAGCCTGAAAAACATTTTTAAGCAAAAAAGGAAATACACCAATAAAGAGAGCGCTTCAAGAAATAAAGAAATCTGTAAAGAGTGGCAATTACTCTCGCCTTTACTTGATACAAAATATCAAACTAAAGTTGAGATATATAGGGAGATTATTAGAAAGCAAAAACTCTCTATAAAAGAAGACACAATTGGCAAAATTATTGCTAAAAATTGCAAATAAATTAGTGTTTTGGGATTTTATTTAAATCCCAGATTTGGGAATCCCAGATTTACACCCCTACCCTACAGCATGTTCACATATTTTATCGAAAAAAGCATCCGTTAAATACCTCCCAACTATTCCTAAATAATTGTAAATACCTACAAGGGCTTTACTGTAGGGATTATTACCACAACATAGGAGTAAAAGATGGAAAAAATAGACAAACTATTCACAACAGAGCAAGCAGCAAAAGAACTACATATATCACCAAGAACACTTAACAATGCCAGAAGTACAGGAACTGGGATTGTAATTGCCTACCATAAAATTGGCTCTCGTGTTTTCTACAAGCAATCCGACATTGAGGCTTATATCGAAAACAACACATTCACTCACACTGGTGAAGTCAGGGGATTGTTAGATATTGTAACTTCTACAGAAAAAAACACTCTCAATCACACCGGCGAAGTCAGGGGATTGTTAGATGTCGAAATATAATTCACTAAAGGATAAATAATTATGGAAACAATACAAGACAAAATGTTGGAATTCGGCATTACACCACCCACAGAAATCAGCTATGACGGTGAGATTCATCGCTTTAAAAATGCTGGTGATGACAATAAAAATAGTTGGTATGTTGCCTACGACAATGGCAAGTTTCAATCAGGTGCTTTCGGGTGCTGGAAGTTAGATGTAAGCGAAAAGTTCTGTAGCATTGAGCATACACACCTTACTACTAAACAGAAGCAACGATACGCCAAACAATTGGCTGAACAAAAACATATTGCTGAGCTTGAAAAAATCAAACAACAGCGTTATGTTCAAGAGCAAGTTAATGAAAGATTTAACTGTGCAATAACAAAAGACATAAACGCCCACCCATATCTACAGAATAAAGGGGTGGAGTCGTACGGACTACGCACAGATAATTCATTACTATTAGTGCCAATGTTTAATGTTGATGGCGAGATTGTAAGCATACAAACCATCTCAACATCTGGCGCTAAGTTCTATACCAAAGGTGGGCGTGTTAAAGGCTGCTTCTTTCCAATAGGGACTCCTAAAGACACTTTAATACTCTGTGAGGGTTACGCAACAGGAGCAAGCATTCACGAGGCTACAAGTGAGCCTGTGGCTGTGTGTTTTAACTCTGGAAACATCAAAGAGGTTGCCAAGGAACTGTCAGCTAAGTACCCCAGAGCCAAGATAATCATAGCTGGTGATGATGACCACAAGCGTGAACAAAATATCGGTCGTATTAAAGCGATAGAGGCTGCCAAACATATTGGTAGCTCTACAGTGTTTCCAAAGTTTGATGCTTCGTACAATGAGGGTTGTACTGACTTTAACGACCTACACAGGTTGTGTGGTTTAAAAGAGGTTAAGAAACAAATCAACAAAGCAATTCACGATAGTGAAAGAGCAACAAACCGTGGCTCATTTGTCTTTTATGATAGTTTTTATAAGTCGATGAAACATCTTGAATGTGAAGACAAATCTGAATTATTTCAAGCTATTTGTGAATACGGTCTGTTTGAAAAGCAAACTAAACTCAGTCCTCATATTGAAAGTTTGTTTGAATTAGTCAAGCCACAACTTGAAGCTAATTTTAGAAAACGTAAAAATGGTAAAAAAGGTGGAAGACCGTCTGGTAGTTAATATCTAGTATTACTTTTGGCTAGCTAATCAATAACCTAAGGTTAGCTGACTCATAACCTAATGCCAATGTTAATGAGAATGTTGAATAAGAATGTTAATGCTAATAAGAATGCAAATATAAATAGTCTTAATAAACCATAAGAAATAGTAAAGAATAGCAAAAGTACAACTTGTACTAAAAAAAAGTTATGGTTTGATTAAAACAAAAAAAAGAGCATTTAGCTCAGCAACGAACGAAGTGAGGCGCAGTAGAAGGAGAGTCTTGATTGCTTCAGCAATGAGAAAAAAATAGCAAAGTCCAAATTCCGTTTGATGTGTGAGGGAGGTTAATTACTGTCCTAGTAAACGGATTATTTTACTAGCTGTAGAAGACATATTTGGAATTACTTGCTGCATTATAGTAATACGATCAAAAAGGTCAGGATCAGACTCAAGCGTGGTTCGTAATGAATTGCCAAAACTTTTTCGCAAAATAGTACCAACATTAAATTTAGCAACCTGACGCAATGCCAACATTTGGATATCTTTATCTTTTAGACCACTAGTTCCATGAATTACCAATGGTAGACTTAAAGCTTTTTCCAACTCGTTATAACGAACTAAGTCAATTGCTACAGATCCACTCTCCAAGCGATGTACATTCCCAATTGAAATTGCTAGTGCATCTGGTTGTCCTTGTTCTTCCATAGCTAGAGCCTCAGATACCTCAGTTATAGCAGACTTAATATGGTCACGACCACTTGAATAAGGCACTGAACCTACTTCAGCTTCTACCGATACACCTTTAGGATGTGCATAGGAAACAATGTCACGTATAGAAGCAATATTTTCAGAGATAGGCAATTGAGAGCCATCAAACATTACAGATGTAAACCCACTATCAACAGCTTGTTTAACTATATCTATTTCATATGTATGGTCAAGATGCAAACACACTGGAACCTTTGCCTTCTCAGCCATAGGCCTTAACATACCAATAATTTGTTCCACAGTCATAAATTGACGCATATCAAGGTTGATGGAGAGAATTACTGAAGCATTGCGTGCCTCTGCAGCTTCAACAACCGCACGCGCATCTTCATAGCCAAAGACATTGAAGCAGGCGACAGCATAGCCTTCGTCTTGAGCAGGTATAAAAATATCTTTAAGATTAGAAATCATTATTTAAATTTATTAAGCATGTCTTGCATACCAGGAATAGTTTCTAACTGATAGGCATAATCTTTCTGATAATTCATATGCAATGGTCTTTGAGTTTCTCCAGCTAAAATAGTGAAGTAGTACATTTCAAATCCTGGAGCTACGACACAAGGGTGGTAGCCTTTATCAAAAATAAATGTTGAGCCATCACGAACATGATATACAGGACCAAAATCTTCTCCATCTGGAGTTAAAAACTGAGCACCAAATCCATTTGAAGGATTAAATCTAAAATTGTAAACTTCATTGTGGCGACTTTCGTCTGGAAGCATATCTGTTTCATGTTTATGAGGAGGGAATCCTGACCATCCTCCTTCTCCCACTGTAAATAGTTCACTAACCAATAACTTACCAACTTTGCCAGCTGGATCTTTTCCTAAAATATGCTTAATTTTTCGGTGAGTTTTAGTTTCATCTGAGCCATACTGAACTTTATCAATATCCTCTTGCCTTATTACAAATGCTTCATGAGTTTCATTATGCTTTGCCCCTGAAATGAAAACTTCAACTTCATTACTGATACAAGTTAATTTAGCTTCAGAGTTAACAGGAACATAAACACCTTCAGGATCTCCCTCCCAAATATGTTGACGTTTTCCAACCTCTTTGAAAGTTTCACCTTGGACCTCTACGTCAATACTTCCAGTGGCTGGCACTAAACAAGTTTCATAATCAGCCAATTGATAGGTATACGACTCGCCTACCTTTAGCTTAATGATATTGAAATAGCATAATGGCACTATGTCATTATTACAATCAACAATTGCCTGATTATTGTTATTATGTTGAGGGATATGCATATTTAACTCCACGCCGTTGTTGGTTTGATTGTTGTATTTTTTTGCAGTAATTTAATTTCTTCTAAACTCGGCATAGCACTTGCACAACCTTGCTTAGAAACTACTATAGCTGCTGCCGCACTTCCAGCCTCAATTGCTTGCCACCAGTCTCCAGAAGTCATATAGTTGATTACCACATTGCCTAGAAAAGCATCACCAGAACCATAAGGTTTAAGGACTGGGAGTGTATAAATTCCGGCTTCAAGTCGAGCCTCACCAGAAAATAGGCTACATCCATTTTCACCTTTCTTAAGAATCATTAATTGACTCTTTGAAGTGCACTCCTTAATCTGAATATTGATATCATCTTGAAGAATTTGAAATTCTTCTTCATTGCCTACTAAAACATTCGATAATTCTGATGCTTTTTGATATGCTAAACGAGTATTTTTTTTATCAGGCCAATTCCAAGGCCGATAATCTAAATCTAGCCAAACTTTACAATCATTTTTCTGAGCATGATCCATCATTTTTAATACTTGCTCTCTTGAGTCATCCTCGATTAAACTAGTTCCAGTGACAATTAGATTACTGCTTTTTGTAATTGCTACTTTTATACCATCATCACAAGTAATTCGAAGGTCTGCAGGATTGTTTCGATATATTACTACCTCGCAATCATTTGGGCGCTCTTCGGCAATTGCTAGACTGGTTCTTTCATTACCATTCGTAGTTTGCATCAATTCTAAATCTATGCCTTCAGCTTTGAGGCGCTTCTTTACATAGGAGCCAACAGGATCATCAGACAAAGCTGAAATAAGTCCAATATTGCCACCAGAACGTTTCATAGCAATAGCAATGTTGGCGCCAGAACCACCTACATCACTAGCAAATGAGTCGGCATCAATCGTCTTAGTTCCCGAAGGTTGTGGATAAAGATCAAGACCAGCTCGACCCACCACTAAGGCACTCCATTCTCGAGCGTCTTCATATTTCAAATGTTGTACTTCAATATTAGACATCAAGCCACTGACCAGAAAGTGCAGAGCGATCAATCGCATCCATCACTCTCTCGATTTTTAAACCATCAGCAAAATTTGGCCATACTGGCTGACCCGTTTCAATTGCATCCAACATATGTTTAAGTTCACATACCTTAACGTCAATATAGCCAAGACTATGTCCTGCATTTGGTAAAAAGGCATCATAGGGTGGCTGCGCTGGACCGCTCAAAATAGTCTTAAATCCTTCCTGCCTTGGATCATCGCTTCGAGTATAAAGTTTAATTTCATTTAAGCGCTCTTGATCGTGACATATCATTCCCTGTGAACCATGGATTTCCCAACGCAATCCACACTTTCTCCCCCAAGCAACTCGACTAACACGTAAAGTGCCCTTAATTCCACTCTCAAAATGAACCATTGCTGTACAAACATCATCATTGTCGACCACCAGAGTTTGACCTTGATTTTTTGGATCAGTGCGCTCTTTATGGACCGTATCATAATCTCCCACTAACCGAGTTATTTCGCTACCTGTCATATAATGAGCCATACTCACTAAGTGGCACATCACATCAGCATTAGCACCAGTGCCTGAGGCTTCACGACTCATTCGCCAAGAATGGGGTCTATCTGGATCAGCTTCATTATCGACATCATAGCTTCCATAAAAGCCAATCACTCGACCTATAACACCTTCCTCTATAAGTTTTCTGGCGCCTTGAACCGCAGGATTTTGAGTATAGTTATAGCCCAATATGGTTTGTGAATTGCTAGCCTCTGCCGCTGCTGCAAACATAGCCTCAGAGTCAGCTAAATTTGTGGACATAGGTTTCTCACACCAGACATGCTTGCCAAGCTTTAGAGCAGCCACCGAGATTTCTTTATGTAATGAGTTTGGTACGCATACAGAAATGAGCTGCACTTTAGGATCATTAACTAAATCCATCCATGAACTTGTACAGCGTGAAAAACCCATTTCCTTTCGCATAACTTCAGCTCTATCAGGGTTATAATCACAAATCATCTCTAGACTTGGCCTTAAACTATCTCCAAAAACACTTCCTGCAGCAGCATATGCAATAGAATGAGCCTTCCCCATAAAAGCGGTTCCAATAACACCTATACCTATTGTTTTCATGCCTTTTTCTCTATTTGAATTCCAAATTTTTCACAGTAGCTTTCAATATTTTTATAGCCCATTGTCACGTATGTTAATGGATGCGCTTTGGCAGGGTCTTGTTCCGCCTCAACTACTATCCAACCACTGTACTCATTATTACTTACCATTTTAAATAGCCCTGGAAAATCAAAATCTCCGTCTCCAGGCACTGTAAATACACCATTTAGTACAGAATTTAAAAAACTTGAGTCAACCTTTAGGGAATCATCTAATGCTGCTCCTCTTACATCTTTACAATGAATATGTAATACTCTGTCGCTGTACTTTTCATAAACCTTTAGCGGGTCTGAGCCGGCATATATTAAGTGTCCCGTATCTAATACTAGTCCAAGATCTTTGTTTGTCATTGCCATTAGTTTGTCAACCTCCTCTTCAATTTGAACTATTGTCCCCATATGGTGATGGTAGGCTAGTTGCATTCCTTGTGACAATGTATATTTAGCCAACTGATTAAGTTTGTCAGTCCAATCTTGCCATTGATCTTCAGATAGAGTTGGACGCATTGAAAGAGGCGAACTTATGTCGCCATGAACACAAGCATCCATTTCACAATACACGATAACGTCTGTCCCTAAATCTTTTAAGAGCTGCATATGCGGTGTTATTCTTTTTATTTCAACTTCAATGCTGTCTTTTAATAAGCCTCCACAAAACCAACTGGAAATTACGTCCATATTATATTTATTAAATAATGGCTCTAATATTGATGTTTCTCGAGGCCATTTACCTCCTAGTTCAAAGCCACTATAGCCTGCTTGTTTGCCCTCTTGCAAGCAATGCTCCACCGTAGTATCACGACCTAATTCTGGCATATCATCATTAGTCCATGAAATAGGACTAACACCAATTTTTACACTCATTTATCATTCTCCAAATTATTCATAATATTTTTCAATCAGAAAACCTAATATGCTGATGTTCTGAAAGTTTTAAATTAAATTTTTCTAGACTAAGAGAATCTAGAAGCGATTGTTTTGTAAGTTCAAACATACTCACTCCTTGAAGCTTAGAATTGGAATTATTATCGTAATCTAAGTTTGTAGGAAAAGCATATCCATCAGTTGCACAAATAAGAACATTCTCAACCAGTTTTTCTGAAAGGGTTTTTTTATCTAAATGCTTTAGTAAGGATGGGTAAAGCTGATTGATAATTTTAATATAATCGATGCGCTCCATCGTCTTACCAAAAGCTGATGAAATTTGTAAAAGGTTACCAATCCGATGAAAGTCTTTAGTAGTGTTTGAACCAGCTGCATGAAATAAGGCTGGATTAAAAAAAATACCATCCCCTTTATTCATTTGATTTTGAACTGCATTTTTATTAAAAAAATCACCAAATGCTTCATCTCTCCAGATTAAATACCCCAAATCATACTGTTGTGAATAAGGCAACACTGCTGTGGGACCACTCTCCAAAGGCATGTTAGTATGGGCTACTCCGCCTTGCAAGGTTAGATAGTTTGATAAACGATGACTAGAGATTGGAAATTTTTCAATGACTTCATTTTCTTGAAAACCTAAATGATAGTCGCGATGTGGTTTTTGCATTTCACCACCAGGCCTTACTATATTAACTTGAGCTGTCATTTGAGAATTTGGGCCACACCATGACTCAGCCACTAACTTTAAAATATCATTTGAATAGTAATTAATAAAAGCATCAGCACTCTCCAAAGCAACTTTTTGAAAACTATTCCATATTCTTGTATTCGTGCCTGAAGTAAAATGATCATTACTAGTATCAGCTTCCTTTTTTACAATTTTCTCAAAAATAGCATTACTCTGCTCTATTACTGCATCTTCATAAAGATTGCGAATAACAAAAACCCCAGGGCCCTTTTCTAAAACATTATGCAACTCAGTTTTCAGTCTCGTTTCTTTTTCTGAGATACCAATAAATGAAGTGAATTTTTTTGCATCATAAACGACAACATTATTTGTAACTGAGTCTGAAAGTGGATAATCCTCATTGAGTGTTTTTTGGGAACAGATATCCTTCAAATCATCATAATTAATATCAGATTCACTAAAAAAAACTCCATCTTGAATCGATTTTGATACTTCTTTTTTCATTTCTAATAAGGTTGCTTTTTTTTCGCTTTTTTATAAGACTCATAAATTTCTTCGCCTTTTTCATTAGATGACACTTCAGGGACAGCAACCTCCCACCAACATCCGCCTTCTGGGCTAATTTTATGAGAGTCAGTCACTAAACTAATGAGGTAAGACTTAGAGGATGAGCGAGCACGCTCTAGGGCTGATTCCAATTCATCAATATTTTCTACATACTCAGAGTTTGCACCTAGAGATTCTGCATGTAGTGCAAAATTCACCACTGGATGACTATCGTCACTTTCACAATCTTTTAATAGATTATTAAAAGAGCGATTACCAGTTGCATTTTGAAGCCTGTTAATACAAGAAAAACCTCTATTATCTAAAACAACAACAATTATTTTATGGCCCAACATGACACTGGTTGCCAACTCTGAATTCAGCATTAAGTATGAACCATCTCCAACAAGAACAATTACTTCTCGCTCTGGCTTGGCCATCTTCACCCCCAAACCACCAGCTATTTCATATCCCATACAAGAAAACCCATATTCAGCATGGTAACCTCCAGTTTGTTCAGTTCTCCAGAGTTTATGCAATTCTCCTGGAAGACTTCCTGCAGCGCAGACAACTATATCGCTAGCAAGACCATTGCGCTTTATTTCACCTAATACTTGAGCATCAGTAGGTAATATGCCCTCTGTTTTTGATAAATTGTTAATTGATGTGATTTCTTCATAATAGTTATTCCACTTTGAACTTTCTTTTTGAGCCATATCTTGCCATTGCATAGGTGCCTTCCAAGCTGAAAGTTCCTTATCTAATTTTTGAATTCCAAGCTTTGCATCGCCCCATAATGACAATGCATTATGTTTTATTGCATCAAAACGAGCAACATTTAACTGCAATATTATTTTGTCAGAAAATAAAGCTCTAGAGCCAGATGTAAAGTCATTTAATCTTGTACCAATAGCCAAAACTATATCAGCTTGTTTTGCCATATTATTGGCTGCATTTGATCCTGTCACACCAATAGCCCCTATGTAAGTTGGATGATCCCAAGCTAGAGCACCTTTACCAGCTGAAGTCTCTGCAACAGGAATTTGATATTTTTTTGCAAATTCTTGCAGAGCTATGCAAGCGTCAGCATAATGCACGCCACCGCCCACAATTATTAAAGGTTTTTTTGAATTTTTCAAAGTCTCAACTGCACGAGCCAATTCAGCATCATCAATTTTTATCTTGCGAATTGAATGAGTTCGCTTTACAAAAAAATCTTCTGGGTAATCAAATGCTTCTGCCTGAACATCTTGAGGCAAAGATAAAGTTACTGGACCGCAGTTTTCTGGATCTAAAAGAGTCTGAATTGCAACAGGTAAACTATTAATTATCTGTTCAGGCCTCATAATTCGATCAAAATATCGACTCACTGGCTTAAAGCAATCATTGACACTAATCGTAGGATCTGAGAAATCTTCTAATTGCTGAAGAACAGGATCTGGGGTTCGGCTTGCAAAATAATCACCCGGTAATAATAATACTGGCAATCTATTAACATGTGCTAGTGCTGCGGAAGTAATCATATTGGTTGCACCAGGTCCAATTGAGCTAGTACAGGCCATCATTCTCTGACGATTATTAGCCTTTGCATAAGCAATAGCCGTATGAACCATTCCTTGCTCACTATGTCCACGGAATGTAGGCAACTGCTCCTCATAATCTGATAATGCTTGCCCCATACCAGCTACATTTCCATGCCCAAAGATGGCAAAAACTCCAGCAAATATGGGTTGAATTTCATCATCAATCTTAATATTTTGTGCTGATAAATATTTAACTAAGGCCTGTGACATTGTGAGTCTAATTGTTTTCATTTGCTACCTTCCTCTCTGTATTTTTTCCAAGATTTAATTAATTCGATGTAATTACTGGCCACAGAGTCAACCAACTCTTGGTCACCTATCTTGTTTTGCATCCACTCTTTCGCTGATTCATAAAAAATTGTTCTGCCAACTGTAAAACCTTTACAAATCTCGTATTTTGAAGCATACACAAAAGATTCTTTCACGGTCTCCATAGATGCAGATAACCCTAATAATAATACACCTTGGCAGTGTGGATCTTGCTCCAATATGATATCACTTACTAGTTGCCATGACTTGTCTTGAAGTGCTGGTAATTTCCACCAATCTGGTTTAATACCGAGATGATAAAACCTCTTTAGTGTTTGGGATATATTTGTGCCATCCTCTCCATATTCTGCTGGAGCGATTACTTCTAATAACAATTGATGCCCACTTTGAACACATGCTGAATAGAGTTCTTTAAGTCTTTGTTCTTGCGTAAGCTTTAATTCAATAGGATCGTTTGGATGATAAAACAACAAGCACTTTACAACATGTTTTAATGGCCAAGACTGGAGTTTCGATCCAATTGATTCTCCGCCCTCGAACTCTAAAGGGCAAGAGCCTGGAAGCTCTACTGGTCTTCCAATCCACCATGGCTTTTCAGCAATGGAATGTAGCGCATCTTCACCATAAGTGTCATCGATTAATACACCAACATTATTCTCATTAATATTGCTTTTGTTAATAGTGTCTTCTATTGAATTCAAAAATAGTTTTTTTAATTTAACTATTCGATCTGGATCCTCTCCACACTCAATCGCTAAATCATAGAGTTGTTTACGATGATCGAATGCGAACCCAAAAATTTCGGATCGTGAACCACTCCTTGAGCTAATTCTATGAAGGTGATTAAGGACTTTATCTTGACTTGGGTTAGGAATATTGTGTGAATTCTCAAGATAGTAAAATAACTCATTTTCGCTTGGAATCGCTGGAGCACAACCATGCCTAGAAACCACTAGGGCGCCAGATGCATTCGCATAATTGGCGCTTTTTTCAAGACTCTCGCTCCTAAGATAACCTCTTAAAAAACCTGACATAAAAGCATCGCCAGCACCCAAAACATTAAGGATATCCACCTGATTACCTTTGATTACATTGAAATCATCAGTGCTATTTGGAATGTTGCTGGTAATGACTGTACATCCTAATGGACCAAGTTTTAACACAATGATGGAGCTACTTAGCTTTCGAATTTGCTTTAAAGCTGTAATTGTATCTTCACTGCCACCGGTTATATGAATCTCCTCTTCGGTGCCAACAATAACATCGCAATAGGGAAGAATAGTTTGCATGTGTTGACTTACATCATCACTTGGAATAAAACGAGATTCACCATCACCTAATCCAGTTAAACCCCACAAAACAGGTCGATAATCGATATCTATAATTACTTTTGTATCTGATGCTTTGGCATACTCAATAGCTTTCATGCTAGTGTTATAAGTATTGGCAGTAGAAAAATGTGTTCCTGTAATTAAAAGAGCTTTACTGCTAGCAATGAATTCAGCTGCAAAGTCTTTTATATCCACCGCCATATCTGCACAGTCATTTCGGTAAAAAATAAGAGGAAAGGTTTCTTTATCTTGTATTCCTAAAATAACTAAAGCTGTTAAACGTTCTTTATCTGTAATAACATGGGAAACATCAACTCCAACACTTGCTAGCTCATTGCGCACAAATCGACCCATATGTTCATCACCAACACGGCTGAGCATTGCGGATTTAAGTCCAAGCTTGGAACAGCCATAAGCGATATTTGCGGATGAGCCACCAAGATATTTTGCAAAACTACCCATTTCTTCTAGGGTAGATCCAATTTGTTGTCCGTATAAATCTACAGCTGCACGCCCTAGACAAATAATATCCAGTGTTTTCATTACTTATCTAACATCCATTGATGGTTGGGATGGTTTTTAAAAATCCATTTACGTTTTGGGCCAGCCATTACGTTTAAATAGTAAGAATCATATCCATAGGGGACGCCAACAGGGTGATATCCACATGGCACTAGAACAACACATTTATCTTCCACAGCCATAGTTTCATCAATTGACAAATCATCCGTATAGACTCGTTGAAAGACAAAACCTTGCGGTGGATTTATTCGATGATAATAGGTTTCCTCTAGATAAGACTCCACTGGAATATTATCAGAGTCATGTTTATGTGGTGGATAACTCGACCAGTTTCCAGCTGGCGTTTTAACCTCAACAACAAGCAAACTATCGGCCTTATCTTGTTCAGGCAAAATATTACAAATAGATCTGGTATTGCTTCCTTCTCCACGAACTTCATTTGTCATATCTTCAGGTTTAATATGCCTAACATTATAATTTCCAAAACCAGGGGCAGTTGCGATAGCTAACTCCAGTTTAGTTAGTGCCTTTATAGTTATTTTTTTATTATTAGGAACATATAAAGCATGAGGTTTCTTATCTTCAAAAACACTCATTCTGTCGCCAAGATTATAATAGGTTTCGCCTTCAACAGTAATATCAGCCTTACCAGATAAAATTACAAAGCATGATTCTTTATCTGCATCAGTCCAATTTAAAGTTTTTTCAGGCTCCATATCATGAGCTTCAAACCCAACAAAATCCCAATTGGCTGATTTTGGCGTAATGTTTTGATAACAACCATCTGAACTTAATTTAGGGCGAGATAAAAGTGACATATTTAATTTCCTTGTTGATGGTATCCAATGGATATACATATAGCCTGAACAAGGCACATTGTTGCCCCTAGAGACCTAAAAGTATGAATTTCTGCTTCATGTATGCAAAATAAATAATCCGCAAGATGGGCAATAGGATTTAGCTTTGTATCGGTCAGCAGAATCACCGTTGCATTCAATTTTTTTGCCTTCTCAACCGATTCAGTTGTCCAAGTAGAATAAGGGTTATAATTCGTACTTACATCACCTACAGTGACTTTTTTCACATCTGTGATACGCTGATGATAGTTGATAGCAGATTGAGAAATTTTGACCTTGAATAGCTCTTGAATTTCTGTAAAACCACTAAAACCATAATGCTTGGCAAAGCGCACCAGAGTTGACGGATAAACCCCAATATCTTCAGCGATCACAGAAAGAGTGTTTAGTGCGAGTTTTTGAGGTTGATCGATAATGTAGAATGCTATCAACTTCATTTTTTTACTTAAAGTTGGGTAACTCTCTTGAAGTAAATTGTTTAATTTATTAATATTATTTGGAAGCATTCTCTTTTCTTTCAATTGTTATAAATTAACTGGATTTCCAGTTTTAAGTGACTTTTGTGCTGCTTCAGCAATTCTTAAAGCTAATACACCATCAGAAATATTCACACTAGGTTTAACCCCTGTTTGAACTGATTTAATAAAATGTACCAATTCGTTGTGATATGCCTTTTCATATCTTTCTAAGAAAAAATATTTCGCTTTAGCTTGGTTAATTCCATTTGCATTGCTTATTACCACACTATCTTCAAGTGGATTTTGCACTTGTAGCATCCCCGTCTCACCAAAAGCCTCAATTCTTTGATCATAGCCAAAAGAAGCCTGGCGTCCATTGATAATAGTTACTATTGAACCCCCCTTCATATTTAATATAACGCTTGCTGTATCCACATCACCATGACTAGCAATATCATCATTTGCAGCCTTAGCTGCAACATAGATACAGCTTGGAGTGTCATTAAGAATCCAGCAAGCCATGTCAAAATCGTGAATCATCATGTCGTGAAATAACCCACCAGAACTTGCAATATATTCCATAGAAGGTGGCTCTGGATCATGAGATGTAATTGTCAAAGATTGGACCGAACCAATAAGGTTTTTGTCAACTTTGCTCTTTAAACTGGCCATATGTGGATCAAATCGCCTATTAAAACCAAGCATGCATACAATACCACTTTCTTCAACAGCTTTAGCGCAGGATAAAGCCCTATCAAGAGATAAATCTATAGGTTTTTCACAAAAAACAGGCTTACCTATTCGAGCACACTGTTCTATGAGATCTGCATGAGTAGAAGTACTACTGGCAATGATAAAAGCATCTATTT
>Ga0209035_10000460_pt1 | contig 16042 bp, 9 predicted proteins | sample MarorgKNORR_S2LV_6_FD_188220 | JGI IMG/M metagenome (GOLD analysis project Ga0209035, IMG submission 188220) | Marine microbial communities from the Southern Atlantic Ocean, analyzing organic carbon cycling - AAIW_A/KNORR_S2/LV (SPAdes) (version 2) | ecosystem: Environmental > Aquatic > Marine >... | reverse complement strand
CCAAAAAGAGGCCGGCGCAAGTGAGCTTGAGGTGTCGAAATCGCCAACATTGTGTTGGTCTATCATCATAATACTAGGGCTCAAATGGGCATGAGTCAGCTTACCTTCCAATATACGCACCGCCTGATCAATGGCAATCCTACCCTGTAACACGGGTGCGTCGGTAGGTGCAGCTAATATATGACCACGTTTGATGCCGCGAAATACATTGTGGGTGAAGTAAGTCGAGATGATTTGTATATCTCCCCTTAAGTCACGGCTCAATAGTTCGCTTACGGCGGCATCAGCAGTGAGCGCAGTGCCTACGATGTAATCAATATTCGTGCTTTCTTCCAGTACTTCTTGTACCAAATTACGCTGAATTTCTTTACCGGTATCGCCCCACTTAACCACTACAATATCAATGTTAGCGCCATCAATAGCGGCCCGGAAACCATCGTCTATAAAGGTGACCCAGCCAGCATCCTCAGGTCCAGGAAACCACGCGACACGCACGTTATCCGCCGAGCCTTGGTGTTGCTGGGTTAAGTATTGCCCGACTTTGAACCCCATGCTGTACCAAGAGACACCCGCTTTGGCGCTGATGCCGATGTCTTCAATGTCATTAACTGCGGCGATGATGGGTGTGGTCTGTGCTATTTTACGGATACTCGGCGATAAGCCGCTAAAGGATACTGCGCCAACAATAATGGCGTCACTCTTACGTTGGTTGCAATGGCTGAGGTGTAGGATTTGGGTGGCAAGCTCAGGATAGCCGCCTGCTTCTAGCACAGTCATGCCTATGCCTAGGCGCTTCACTTCTTCTACCATGCCGTAGTTGACGCTTAGCCAGTAGGGGTCTTTAAGGTGAGGGTAAGTCACGCAGAGTTGCCATGCTTGGCTGGCGGTCTCTAGGGGCTGGTAATTCAATGCGTGCGCTTGGCCCGTGTAGTCAAAGGCAGGTTGCCAGCTAACTAACTCCCACGGTTGGCTAGCGGCGTAGCTGATGGGGCTCAGTAGGCTCAAACAGGCGCACTGTAGAAGGGTGGTTAAATACGGCAATTTCATAATATTAACAGCGTCTTCTCTAGTTAAAATTGAGGGCTTATTAGGATGCTTTTTATGGTACTTTAGTCCCATGTTAGTTTACCTTTTGAGGCCCTATGGCTGTCAACCTAGGAATCGGTAGTAAATTACTACTAGCGATGATTTTAACCATTAGTTTGTTAGTTATTGCGGCTGCCACCGGTTGGCTCGGTTATGAGCGTGTGGCGAGTAAGCAAAATTCGGTGATCGACGATGCTATCCCTGCCATGATTGCCGCCCACCGTCTGACGGAAATCAATGCCAGTTTAGCCACTGCCGCTCCGGCCTTGTTGGGGGTATCTAGCGAGCCCGAGCGTATCAAAATCACCAACACCATAAGCTTTCAATTACAGCAACTCAACGACTTGGCAAGTTGGTACGGTGGGGCGGCGAATTACCCCTTTGAAAGCCTTGTGTTGAAAGGCATGAGCGACAGAATGAACACCAACCTAGTGCACCAAATGTCGTTAGTGGAACGTCGTTTAGCCTATATGCAAAACGCCGCCACGCAACATAAAAAAGCCCAACACGCCATGGGCATGATTCATAATATCAGCACCTCGTTAGTGGCTAACGCTAATACCATGACCTCTGCAGTGGCCTCTAGCCTCTATGATTTGGCCGACGCTAATGCCGGTGATGGTGCGCTTTATGACGCCTTTGACCGTTTGATTGAAGTCGACTTAGATCATATGGATCGTATGTATGAACTGCGACAACGCGCGGCCAGCCTGACTGTGTTGCTAGACCAATTACCCGAAGAAACGAGCCTCAAGGGCGTCTACCAACTGGAAGTCAAAGTAGGGGACAATATGGTCATCTTGGAGCGTCGGATTAAAGAAGTGAATGATCCAGGCAGACGTCAGCAAGCTTTGGATTGGTTGGCCATAGTTGAGTCCACAGTAAGCTCCACCACTAGCGATAATTTATTTGGCCTACAACGCCGTAGCATTCATGTGCATAGCCAGTTGGTGTTGCTCAACGAAGCCAGTACCCAGCTTAACCGAGCGTTTAAAGAACAGGCTGATACGGCCAGTAGCGAAGCCGGTGCAACCGTGCAAACCGCTACGGAAGAGGCGCGTACCGCGGTAGCCAGTGGACGGGACCTATTATTACTAGCGTGTCTGGTATTGGCTACGGTGGCTATCGGTGTGCTTTGGTTTTATGTAAAACGAAATCTGTTTCAGCGTTTAACGCAGCTTAATTTTGCATTTTTGGCGGTGGCTCAAGGCAACCTAGATTACACCCTACGTATTCGCGGCGACGATGAATTGGGCCGGTTGGCCAAAACCGTACAAGTATTTAAAGAGAACGCCCGTGCCCGACAACAGCTGGAGCAGCAGCAGGAAACCGTAGAGCGGCGCTTGCGCAATTATCAGTCGGAACTTGAACAAGAAATACAGCTGCGCACCCGTGAGCTGCAAGATGTAAACGTAGAGCTACAAGCCACGGCAGAAAAACATGCCTTGGCGCGTAGCGAAGCAGAGCGAGCCAACGTGGCTAAAACAGCCTTTTTGGCCACCATGAGTCATGAGGTGCGCACCCCACTAAGTGGTGTGCTAGGCACGCTTAGGTTGCTGCAAAAAACCCATCTAGACGACCAGCAAGCTAAGTACATTGGTTTGAGCCAAGCGGCGGCAGAAGCCTTATTAGGTATCCTTAATGGCATTCTGGATTACGCCAAAGTAGAGGCTGGAGAAATACAAGTGGAACACCATGCCTTTCCTATAGAGGATGTGGTGAGCAACATGATTGCGCTCATGTCGGGTGCTGCTACGGAAAAGGGTTTGCAGTTGGATATTCATTTAGACCCAAAGCTGAAACAGGTGAGCTTGTTAGGTGACCAAGGCAAGATACAGCAGGTGCTGTTCAACTTGTTGGGCAATGCCATGAAGTTTACCAGTGTCGGTTATATTCAATTACACATCAGTTTGGTGATTAGGCATACACAAGAGCATTTGCGGTTTGAGGTGGTTGATACCGGCTTAGGTATTCCACAACACATGCATGAAACGTTATTCCAACCGTTTACTCAGTATGATGCATCCACCTCTAGGCGCTTTGGTGGTACTGGTTTAGGGTTGTCCATTTGTAGAAGACTAGTCGACACCATGGATGGCGAAATAGGCATTAGTCACCGGTTAGATACGGCTCCTAAGCAGGGCGCTAAGGTGTGGTTTGAACTACCCTATTGGCCAGACTCCGTCTTACCTCAAGTGTCTGCAATGGCCCCGTTAGCGCCCCTCGCTGTGCCGAGTATGCAGGTGTTGTTGGTGGAAGATAACGAGATAGGGCGTATTGTGGTCGAAGGGTACCTACGCCATGAAGGACATGAGGTTACGCTGGCCAAGGATGGCTTTGAAGCCTTGGCGTTGGCCGAGCAAAAGTTTGACGTGATACTCATGGACATTAGTATGCCGGGTATGGACGGAGTGGAGGCCACATTAAGAATCCATCAGGTACACAAGAACTTGGGGCTAAAAATCCCTATTATTGCCATGTCTGCGCATATATTTCCTCAGGAGGTTGAGTCTTATCTGGATGCTGGATTAGACGGCTTTGTGGGCAAACCAATTGAGCCAGACCGATTGAACGAATTATTGTTAGGCGTAAGCCAAGCGCAGGAGAAGTTAGTTTCCATGCCCAAAATTTCAGCCATGCATTTAGTCAACGAAAAGCTGCTCAATGACGATCTGAGCGTCTTAGGGCCAGCCTGTATGCAAGATATGGTGAGCCTATTTGACCAAGCTTGTATTGATAATCTAGCGGCCATACAGGTAGCGCGATTGGCGCAAGACTGGCTAAAGCTTAGCGACCTGGCTCACAACTTTAAAAATGCCTCGAGTAGCCTTGGTTTGGAGACCTTACATCAACTCGTCAACCAGCTTGAGAATCAAGCCAAACATGGGCAGCCTACAAGTATAGATTTGATTTTGGAGGATTTGCCGAGCCTGATCAAAAGCTCACAAAAGGCACTCAATAACTGGCGCGCCGCGCATTTGAGTTAACTACCCTTGGGCTCGTCTAGGCCACTAAATAAATAGCCTTCGCCGTGCACTGTGGCGAACAGTATCGGTTGTTTGTAATCGCGTTCAATCTTACGCCGTAAGCGCATGATTAACACGTCGATGGTACGATCATTGGGATCCCAGCTTCTATGGGTCACCTGAGACAATAAGCGGTCGCGGTTGAGGACTTGGCCAGGGTGTGTCATAAATACTAGCAGCAGCTCAAATTCGGCTCTTGTGAGCTTGATCTCTTGTTCATCTCTGCCCAACAAAAGACGCCTAGACACGTCTAGCACTAGTTGGTCAAAATGGTAAATTGATTTGTGCTGCACCGGGGCATCGTTAACGGCATGAATGCGCCGCAATAGATTGGTGACTCGGGCTAACAATTCCCTTGGATTGAAGGGTTTAGTGACGTAATCATCGGCACCGATCTCAAGCCCAACGATGCGGTCAATGTCATCGGTTTTACCGGTGACTAAAACAATACCCATATTGCTTTGGCCGCGCACTTCACGGGCCAGCAGCAATCCGCTTTCATCGGGTAGGTTGATGTCTAACAAAAGCATGCTAATGTCTTCACGACTCAACACTTCGCGCATTTCTTTAGCCGAGCCGACGGCGCTAACCTGATAGCCTTCCGACTCAAAGTAGCCGGCAAGCTTAGTTCGAGTAATGACTTCATCTTCGACAATGAGGATATGATGCGTCTTCATACGGGCTACTCTTATTGTTTTCTAAGGCAGTATAGCAGTACAAACGTAGATACAAAAAGGCCGGGAACTTGCCCGGCCTTTTTATTGTACTGTTAATTTAACCCTAGGGCTGCTTTTCTCTGGTTGGCCCAGGTGCGTAATATTTGATCTATAGCGAGGCCAATACAAGCCACACATACACCAAGAATTAGACCGTTACCGACGCCATTTCTGTCGGATAGGGAACCTAGAATCAGCTGACCAAGGTCATCGGTACCGATCATGGCGCCAATGATAACCATAGACAGGGCAAATACCACGGTTTGGTTAAGACCTAAAGCAATGTGAGGGAACGACATAGGCAACTCAATAGACAACCAACGCTGCACTCGATTCACACCTGCCATGGTGCCAGCATCTTGTAACGTCTCTGGCACACTCAGTAAACCCTCTACCGTGTAGCGTAGGGCAGGGATTGACGCGTACACGATAATGGCGATGATAACGGCGGTATCAGTGATACCAAACAACATCATTACTGGGATTAAGTAAATAAACGACGGGAAGGTTTGGAAGGTATCACAGTAGGTCAGAATGAAGCGCGTTGACTTGGCATTCTGTGCACACAAGGTGCCCACAACGATACCGATTATGCCAGACACAATAACCGACACACTCATCAAGTATGCAGTGATCATTGCACGATCCCACCACTCAGTGAGGGCGATAAAGAGCAAAAATGAACCCACTGTTAAGGCCACACGAATGCCACCAACAATAAGACCCACACCCATGATTAAGGTAAAGACGGCGACCACCGGTGTACCTAAGTAGGCGGCCTTAACGGGCATCAATACCGAAAGAATGAGCCATTCGTTAAACCCTTTAAGGGTGAAGAAGAAAGTGTCCCATATCCAGTCAACACCGGCTTGTAATAAAGGAGCGATAGAGATGCCCTTGTTGTGTGGCACGATGTATAGGTAATTGAATCCAGCAGGAAAGATAAACTGTCCTATATAAGCTAGGACTATGCCTACAACAACGACTAGGGCGAATATAAGGGAGTATTTGTGCTTCTCTAAAAATGACAGGTTAGAGAAATAATCCGTTTGCTTATTGGCCCAAGCGAGTGACATTCGGTCCAGCACAATGGCAATCAGTACAATACAAATACCAATCTCGGTGGCTACACCAATCTTAAGGCCGTTCAGGGCGATAAGAAGGTCAATGCCTAAGCCCTTGGCGCCGATCAATGATGCCAAAACTACCATGGCTAAACATTGCATGATGACTTGGTTGACACCAATCAATATGTCGCGACGGGCCGTTGGCACCAATACTTTGGTTAATAACTGCCAGTTATTACAACCACTCATCATGCCGGATTCGGCCACTTCTGGGCCCAATTTTTTAAGGCCAAGTAGGGTGAGACGTACCATCGGTGGTGTTGCAAAAATTACCGTTGCAATGGCGCCCGCATGGTCACCAATACCAAAAAACACCATCACTGGAATCAAGTAGGAAAAGTGCGGAATGATTTGCGCCATATTAAGCAGAGGGTTGAGGATATTTTCAACGGTTTTGCTTCTAAACGCCCAGATACCAAACATAAGACCAATAAAAACCGAAACCGGGGCAGCGACCAATACAAACGATAGGGTCTGCATGGCAGGTTCCCACTGGCCAAACACGGCAATGTAGGTCGTTGAAAGGCCAACTAATAGAGCCAATCCGCGGCCACCCAGTGCATACCCAAGAATAGTTGCGCCACCAGCGACCACAGTCCATGGTAAACCGGGTAATTTTGCCCATGGGTTTGCTGTCGCCCAGTCCCAACCAGAAAAAGTGACGATGGTTTTGGCGCCGCCAAGCATGATTTCACGAATCAGCTCAATCATAAACAAAATGAAGCCAGACACTAGCCGTGTGAATTCTCGTACTAATGGTTTTTCTTCAAACTCTTCAATATCTGGATCGTAGACCTCTATAGGCCACCATTCAAACATCATGTAGCTGATTGAATCGTTGATCCATAGCGGGAATGCCTGAATTAATGGAGGTAAGCGCCAAAGCAGGTTGTCAGCTGGCCCGATGGTTTGGGCTAGCAGGACAAAAATAACCAGCAAGGCAATAAATTGCAGGTACTTTTTCTGCATGAATATGTCGATCATGATGTCGTCTCACTTACTTTAGCGGCATGATCGCCAAACAATACATGAACTATTTTGGCCGCAGTAATAGAACCTACGGTTTGGCCTTCGTCGTCAACAACACGCACTGGGGCACCTGAATTCAAAATAGACTCAGCCACAGTTTCAATAATGGCGTTTGCATTGACGCTAAGTTCACTCATTAAATTATCAGAACAAGCAGCGTCCATAACAGATTCGATTTTTAATACTTTTTCGCGTGGTACTTCTTCGGTGAATTTACGTACGTATTCCGTGGCTGGATTAAGTACGATATTGGCCGGTGTGTCCAGCTGTTCTATGATGCCGTCTTTCATGATGGCAATACGGTCGGCTAAGCGTAAGGCTTCGTCAAAGTCGTGGGTAACGAATAATATGGTTTTGTGTAATGTGTTTTGTAAACGTAGGAATTCATCCTGCATTTCTTTACGGATAAGGGGGTCAAGTGCAGAAAATGGTTCATCAAGGAACCAAATGTCGGGCTCAATGGCCAAAGAGCGAGCAATACCCACACGTTGTTGTTGGCCGCCAGAGAGTTGGCGTGGGTAATAATCTTCACGACCGGTGAGGTCTACTAGGTTAACCATTTCCACCGCACGATCAATGCTGTCGCTGGTGCTCATGCCTTTGACTTGTAACGGGAAGGCAATGTTTTCTAGTACGGTCTTGTGAGGCAATAAGGCAAAGTTTTGGAACACCATGCCCATTTTATTGCGGCGCAACTCGATCAGTTGCTTGCTGTTCATCTCTAAGATGTCTTCACCTTCGATGATGATTTTGCCCGCTGTGGCGTCGGTCAATCTGGAAATGCAGCGTAACAAGGTGGACTTGCCAGAGCCAGATAGACCCATAATAATAAGTAGTTCGCCGGCATGAATGTCGAATGTAGCGTTGTTAACTCCGACAATACAACCTGCTTCTTTGAATTTTGCAGCATCAACTGCGCCATTAGATTTTTTCAACAAGCTTTCTGCATTGTCGCCGAAAATTTTATAAACTGATTCACAACGAATTACAGGTTCGGTAGACGGTAATGTGGCGTTTTGCAGAGACATAAGTAACTTCTTTTGTTGATAAATCTGAGGATAAAGGTGTAGAGAATTGGCCTAACTTTTACGCCAATCGTCTGAAATGAGAACCCTCTGATTGGAACCCCAATCAGAGGATTAAGTTGCTTCAGGTACTATTGTTCTAAGTGTTACTTAGTCCAACCCATCCAAGCAGCTTCGTTATCTGCAAGCCATTTGGCAGCAGCGTCTTTATGGTCCATTCCGGCTACGTCAACCAAAGCGGCCATGTCGCCGATTTGAGTAGTAGTGAAGGAAATCTTGCTGTACGTAGTGTACGCAGCAGGGTGACTCTTCGGGAACTTGTAGCTAGCTGCTTTCTTCAACCAACCCTTTGGAGAACCACAGCTTCCGTCGCCGCCATCAGCAACACGACAGCCATCAGAGTACTCTGGGAATTCAAGGAAGGTAAATGCTCCGCCAGCGTCAGTGAAGTTAGGCGTCCAGTTAAAGATAATAGTTGCACGGCCTTCTTTCTTAGCTGCAGCAAGTTCTGCCCAAAGTGCAGAAGAACCACCAGCAAACTTAACCATGTAGTCGTCACCTAAACCAAGTGCCGCAATACGCTCTGGCATCAAATCGCCATGCCAGCTTTGTGGGCCTTCTAACCAACGGCCTTTGCCGTCTGAATCCACTGTAGCGAATACATCTTTACAGTCTTTTAGAGCTTCCCAAGCTGGTAGGCCAGGACATAAGTTCTCGTCGATTACCCAAGTTGGAACGCCCATTTCTTCTAGGGTCATTGCCGCGTGAGTACCGGCGTCGATTAAGCCGCCTTTAGCCATGGCATTGTAGAATGAACCACCAAAGCTTGACTGCCATACTTCGTGAGAAATGGTGACGTCGCCATTACGGATTGACTCGTATACGGCTTGGCTGTCAGCTGGAACGTATTCAACGTTGTTACCCATGCTTTCAAAAATGCCACCAATAACGTGAGCCATAACCACTTGGCTAGACCAGTTGTGAATAGGGATTACGATAGGCTTAGTGCTATCTGCTGCTTTGGCTACGCCAGTCACTGACAATAAAACACCAGCTGCGCCTGCTAACAATGTATTTTTAAAGTTCATACTTATTCCTCAATGTTATTTTTATGTATTGATATTAATGTGCCTACAATAACTATATAAACACACGAGCTGTCAATTTTCAGCTATTAATCACGATTACTTATACTTCCTCTTTCTAAAACAGGCCATGACCTGTTAGTTTTCGACACAGATGTGAATCCGCGTCAAAAATTCTTGTTGTCTTTAACTCAGCCTTAAGCTCGCACGCGAGACTTAGTTGGGTCGTAGTGAGAAATGCCCACTACAGTTGCTGGAATGCGTTTCATGTAGCCATCTAATTTGCCCACTTCTACCTGGGTGCCCAATTCGATGTGGTCGATAGACATGCTGCACAAGGCAATGTTTTGGTTCAATATGGGTGAACGAACGGCGCTAGTGATGGTGCCGACTTGCTGACGGCCTACACGCACACATTCGCCGTTGCCGGCAATCTCTTCGCCTTCTAATACTAAGCCGACTAGCTGACGTTGTGGATTAGCCTTTCGTTCAATCAAGGCGTCACGGCCAATGAAGTCTTCTTCTTTAGTCTTCAATGGCACGGTGAAACCGATGCCTGCTTCAAATGGGTCTGTTTGATCGTTAAATTCGTAATCGGCAAAAATCAATGCAGATTCGATACGCAGATTGTCTAGCGCTTCCAAGCCCATTGGCGTGATGCCAAATTCTTGACCTGCTTCCCAGACGGCATCCCATACTTCGTGTCCATCTTTTGGGTGACACCAAACTTCGTATCCACGCTCACCGGTGTAACCGGTGCGAGAGATAGTCACTGGCGCACCGTCTGGGCCGCCAATCCGGCCGTGGGTGATGCGGAATGGGCGCAAGTCTTCAATAGACGTTTGGCACTCACGGATGTTAATGATCTTCTTTAACGTTTCGCCGCTCAACGGGCCCTGTACAGGCAAATTGTGTAGTTGGTCGTTCGAGTCTTTAATGCGCACATTAAAATTACCTTCAATGGCAACTTTACGTAACCATTCAATGGCGCCGTCACAACCGCCAACCCAGCGGAAGTTGTCTTGGCCCAGGCGGAATACTGTGCCGTCGTCTACCATACAACCGTTGTGATAACACATGGCTGTGTAAATAACAGAACCAACAGCAAGCTTACGAATATTACGGGTTACCGCGTAGTTCATAAGGTTTTCGGCATCTGGACCTAGCACTTCACACTTACGAAGTGGGCTTAAGTCCATCAATACTACTTTTTCGCGACAAGCCCAGTACTCGGCAATGGCGCCGTAGTTGCTAAAGTGGTTAGCTAACCAGTAGCCATTATAGTCAACAAAATGCTGAGTCATGGTGGCAAAGCGGTCGTGAAATGCTGTTTTCTTAGTCATAGATATATCTGCTACGGCGTTTTTACGGAAGGCATTGCCTTTCTTGAAATCATTGTCAGCGGCGTAAATACGCACGTGAATGTCTGTTGGGTTCCAGCCGTTGGCTGGGGTCGTGTCGTCAGGACACGCAGTTGAGCCACAAATAAGGTCAACTTTAGCCTGCAATAAAACGTAATCGCCAGGACGAGTCCACGGCTGACAAGAGCTATGCTGATCGTAATCATCGTAACCTGTGTTAAAGAAGAAGTTAATAGCTGGCCAACCCTTACGGGGTGCTACACCAAATTTTTCAAAAGTAGCGTTAAGGTTCTCTGTGCAGTTGACGTGCCCGGGATAGCCGTTGTCATCGTAATATTTGGCGCTACAAGCGATATTAAAGGTGTCATGGCGACCAACGGTATCTTGGATAACATTAAGAACATTAGTCTGGTCGTCGGTGTAGAACTTGTCGTATAGGCCTGGGCCGGGAAATGCAGACGCCATTAGCGTACGGGTTGTCACTGCACAAATGGGCTTTTCTACGCCTTCTGCTAACCGTGTGGCATCTATAGCAACAAAGTCTGAGCACTGGCGGCCTTCTACATCAATAATTTGAAGATATTCACCAGCTTTAACTAAGTAGCCTTCGGCGGTGCTGTGTTTAACGCGAAATTCACGATCAACCACACCTAAGGGAGCCGGTAGTTCGTCTTCTGCAATCACTGCCTGGCCACTTACGCCTACGATGATGTCTGTAGGTGGTATGAGTTGTTCATAGCTCATGTCTTCGCCTGGCGCAGCAATTAAGCATAAGCAGTCTGCAGACACCTCAAAACTATGATTACTTTGAGCTTTAGAATTAGCGCCAAAAATTGAAATGCCTCGGCAAGTATCATGATCGTTAGCAGCCATCCAGTCTCTTAGGGGTGCAATTTCACTATTGGCGGCAGTATTGAGGCTGGTAATGGCGGGTTTGCCGTTATTGTCAAAGGCCATAAGCTGAACTTCTTGTTCACCTTCTGGGTCATGTAACGTTAGTGTGGAGCCAGCAGCAAGCTGCAACGAAATCAAATGTTGTGCAGGTACTCGGTAGCGTTGTGTGCCGTCATCACCCAACACTGGGTGAGGCATGGGGTTGGCACTGTAATAGCTAAGGGGTTTCATAGGCCGGTGGCTCAAATTGTAACGTTATCATCGCTGGGTACGGCGACAGTCCGTAGGACAGCGTAACAACTTGATGTGAACAGGCTTTGTCTGTGGTGTGTATAGAATGTAGTATTTTGTGAAATTTGTTTACATCTATGACAGGCAGACGGTTTGTTGGTTAGCGCACTAGGTCTTGTTGCGCTTTGCTGAGGTGTTCTGTCATGGTGGTTTTAGCCGTTTGAGCGTCGCGGTGGCTAATGGCTTCAAACAACGCCCGATGGTGGGCATTGTATTGGGTCATGTTTTCTTGGGTGAGTACCTTGCCGCGACTGGCGCGCCATAACTCATGACGCCTTACTTCGTTTACTTGCTCGTATATCCATATCATCAATGGGTTGCCGCAGGCTTGAGCTATGGCTTGATGAAAGGCTTCGTCGGCAATGGAGAACTGTTCGGCACTGCGGGCTGCTTCTACACGCTCTAGGGCGGTGCGCAATTGTTCTAAGTCACGGCCGGCGGCGTGGTGTACTGCCAGGTCGACTATAGCTGGTTCCAACATGTTTCGTACTTGCATTAATTGCATCGGACTGGTGGTGTCGGCGAACTGGCTGCTGCTGGAGTTGGCTTGACCCCGAACAAATGTACCACTACCTACTTTACGTTCCACCAAGCCTTGCTGTTCTAATAAGGATAACGCGCTGCGCAGAGTGCCGCGCGATACGTCGTAATGCTGTGCTAAGTCACGTTCGGCAGGTAAGCGCTCGTTGGCACGGTACACCTGACGCTGGATGGCTTCGCTGATCGCTGTGGCTAAAGCGCGGGCACCGTTAGGCTTGGACTGTCGTCTATCTAAGGAGATGTATGAAGCTGGTGCCGTGCTGGGGAACATTGTGGCTATCTATAAGTGGTTAGTTGATTGTTACAGACTAGCATAATTAATTCGGCAATTGGTATAGCAATTGGTTAATAATGGTTGTTGATGCCTTGTGTGGGTGCTGTGGCGAAATTATCCCTTGTTATGGGTAAATAATATTTTCTATTAAAAACAAATATTTAACAAAAATTTACACCGTTTGTTTAAATAAGTAACAAAAAAAGACTTGCCTCATTAAATTCATCAATGATATACCTTTACAGCGCTTTATATGGACCTTTGATGTACCAATTTGGTTTTCTTGGTTAAAAAGTGTTGGTTCATAAGCCCAAACAACAATAATATTGAGGAGGCATCGATGACAGATTTACAGCAATATGTTGACGCGCCAGGTCGTGAAGAACTGGTTCAACAAGTCCGCGCTAAAATCGACGAATTAGGCATTACCTATGTGTATTACCAGTTTATTTCTGTTACTGGACGTATCGTAGGTAAAGGAATTCCAGCTCGCCACTGGGAGCGTACAGCTGCTAAAGGTTTTCAGCTTGTATATGGTTCTACAGCTAACCTAGCCATTGACCGCCACGGCGAGTACATCGGTTACGGTCCAGAAGCTTCTGAGCTTGTGGGTATCGCTGACCCAGACACTTTTGTTCAGCTACCTTGGGACAAGCGTGTAGCACGCGTATTCTGTACTCTTTTCCGTAACCGTGAAGAGCGTGTTAATCCAGGACAATTCCTAGACTCAGATTGCCGTGGTAACTTACGTCGCGCTCACCAAGAATTTCAAGCTAAGCACGGCCTAGAAATGCGCTGTGGTACCGAGCCAGAAATGATGTGGTTGAAGAAAGGCGAAGACGGCATGCCAGATGGCGGCGTAACCAAGCCAACGTGTTACCACATTGACCAGTTTGAAGAATTGCGTCCTGTATTTATGCGCGTCATTGAGTACTCTGAGCAAATGGGCTTAGACATCATTCAAGGCGACCACGAAGATGCACCTGGCCAGCTAGAGCTAAACACTCAGTACGATGACGTACTCCAAAACGCTGACCGTTTGACGACTTATCGCCAGATCTGTGCACAGGTTGCACGTGAGTTTGGTTTGATTGCTTGCTTTATGAGTAAGCCATTCATGGGTGTATCGGCATCTGGTTGTCACCACAACATGTCTTTATGGGAAGGTGGCGAAGATGTATGTCACCCAGAAATTGCCGGTGGCGATTCTCTTCCGGGCATGCCTGGTCCGTTTACTTACCGTGAAGGTGGTAACAACACCTTTATGCCAGTGCCTTCTATTCATGCCACAAAGCCGGGCCCCATTGGCCTACAGTGCATCGGTGGCGTAATTGCTCACTTGCCAGCTTTGACTTCTATCGGTTCTTCTACTGTGAACTCGTTCCGTCGTTTATGGGACACCGGCTTCTGGGCACCGATCTTTGCCGACTGGGGTTACCAGAACCGTACCTGTGCTTTGCGTGTATCTGCACCGGGCCGTTTTGAGTACCGTTCAGTAGACTCTATGGTTAACCCATACCTAATGGGCTCGGCACTACTTATGGCGTTTGACGACGGTATTGTCAATGACCTTGATCCAGGTGATCCGGAAGAACGTAACATTTACGCAGCTATGGAAGCAGGTAAGATCGTTAAGAAACTACCTATGTCTTTAGGCGAAGCCTTGACCGAACTTGAAAACGATGAAGTGATCAAGTCTGCAATGCCTGGCAACATGTACACGGTATACCATGGACACAAGAAGGATGAGTGGGAACGCTTTAACCAGACTGTGACTAACTGGGATACAGAAACCTATCTTGATTGTTTGCCATAAACGGCAAACTTTCAGTAAACCCCGGCGGCTAAGGCCAAGGCCCTAGCCGCCAATTTTATAAAAACTCTAAAAGTAAATATTAGGAGACGCGACCATGTGTGGTATTGCAGGCCTTATCCATAAGAAGGCGGGCGGTGCAAACATCGGACAAGAAATGACTGACATGCTTCAAGCTTTGAAGCATCGCGGACCAGATTCTACCGGTTATGCGCTATATGGCTCCCCCATTAGTAACTACATCGTACGTATTAACCTTGCAGAGCAAGCTGATACTAAAAAAGGTTTTGACGTAGCAAGTCAGCTTCAATCTCGTAACGACTTAGTCGATGCGCGTATGGCTGAGTTAGGCGCCAAAGTATCTAAGAAAGAAAACCAAACTTCTTACGCCTTGCGTTATGAGTTGTCTTTCGACGGTGACCTTAAAAACTTAATCGACTATGTTGAAGACATCGAAGGCGTTGAAGTAATGTCCTGCGGTAACGGTCTTGAATTGATCAAAGACTTGGGAGATGCATCTGTTGTATCTGCTCAGTACGGCATCAACTCATTCCAAGGTTCTCATGCAATCGGTCACACCCGTATGGCCACTGAGTCTGACGTAGATATTCGTTCAGCTCACCCTTACTGGGCTTACCCATTTGCAGACGTGTCTGTAGTACATAACGGCCAGTTAACTAACTACTGGACTAACCGTCGTGCCCTAGAGCGTTTAGGTAACCGTTTCAACTCTAACTGTGACTCAGAGCTAATTGCTGTGTACATTGCCAACCGCATCAGCGATGGCTGCACACTAGAAGAAGCAATGCAGCGTTCAATTGAAGACCTAGACGGTGTGTTTACCTACCTAGTAGCGACTTCAGATTCGTTGGGTATGGCTAAAGACGTTATGGCTGCTAAGCCTATGGTTATCTATGAAAGTGATGATTTCATCGCGTTGGCTTCTGAAGAAGTTTCAATCCGTAGTATCTTCGATCACGAAATTGACACATTTGACCCTTATGAAGGCGAGGTGCGTGTATGGCAACTGTAAGCACATCCGGTCAATCCCATGATATGGGATTGCATACGGAAAAGCTCACCAACCGAACTCAGCAACGTTTTTTCGATGCTGGCGAATCGGCTAACTTTACTTATGCTTGGGCTCCAGAAGTCGACACAAACAAAGTAGGTACTTTGGATTGTGAAGGTATGGATCCCACTGCAATTAACATCCGTATTCGCGAGTTGATGGATGAAGGTTGTGGCACGATTAACCTAAGCAACCCAGGTTCTATGCACGCTTTGTGTGTAGGTATCCTGAACCGTTTACAGCTTAACATCACGGGTAGCTTAGGCTACTTTGGTTGTGGTTTGATCGACGGGCCAAACGTAAACATCTCTGGCCGTGTTGGCTGGTCATGTGGCGAAAACATGATGGCCGGTACCATCGTTATCGAGAAAAACGCAGGTTCTACCTTCGGCGCAGCCATTCGTGGCGGTGACTTGGTTTGTAGAGGCGACGTAGGTTCACGTACCGGTATCGACCAAAAAGGCGGCACTATCATTGTTGGTGGTAAAACTGGCGCATTCACAGGCTTTATGATGCAACGTGGTCGTATGATCATTCTTGGCGATGCAGGCATGAACCTTGGCGATTCTATGTACGATGGCACCATCTACGTAGGCGGCAAAATTGAAGGCCTAGGTGTAGACGCAATTCCTGCCGACCTGAACGACCTTGACCGTAAGTGGTTGAAGTCTAAGCTAGATCTATATGGTATGGAAACGCCTAA